>RRZU010134586.1_pt1 | contig 42948 bp, 36 predicted proteins | sample 2165561 | NCBI WGS metagenome assembly RRZU01 (sample SAMN10456909, study PRJNA506462) | wastewater metagenome | isolation source: wastewater sludge | place: USA: Moscow, Idaho | reverse complement strand
GGCGGCCTCCAGGCAAATACCCGGAAGACTGCCCGAACTGGCAATCGCCGTTCAAATCGACACCACCATTTATTCCTTGGAAACCCCCGTCAGTCATGGCTTTCAGCGATTCGCCCCTTCATTTAACCGGACAGCAGTGACCAAGGCTATTAAGAAAAACAAGTAAACCAATTGATGTTAAAAGGTTTTGCAGCATCCCCCCTATTTGCTTCAGGAGAAAAAACGGCGCAATCGCCAGGATTTGCGCCGATATTTGGCATCACGAACCAAATGCAGGAATATCTCAGACCTGCCGTCCGAACCATACCACCCGGCCGATCACGTCAAAGTCATCTCCGACCTTGCCCAGTTCCACCGTGAACGGTTTGTAGGCGGGGTTGGAGCTTGATACCTCCAGAATGCCGCCCGGCAGGCGTTGCACTTGCTTCACCACCAGATGCCCGTCAATCCTCAGTACATAGATACTGCCACGCGGATCACGGTCGGCGTGATTGACCAGAATGACATCCCGGTCATTCAGCACACCCTCCATCGAATCACCATCGACAGCAATCACCGACAGGTCATCCGGGTTGGCCCGCAAGTAGTTTTCGACCCAATAACGCCGGAATGCCATGGAAAAGCGCGGTGACTCGTCCTCGGGCCACTGCCCGCAACCGGCTGCTGCCCTCACGCTGTAGCGCGGGATAAAGACAAACTCTTCCAGATCCACCGGGTTACCCAGCGTATCCAGGCAGGGGCAAGGCGTAGTTGCCACCGCAGTCCTTTCATCCTGCTCCCCCTCGCCCGTCGCCAGCCAGTGCAGGGATACGCCCTGCGGCAACGCCAGTCGTGCCAGGGTGGCGAACGGCGGATGCACTTCACCGTTGATGTAGCGCCGCAGAGAAATCAGCGAGACCCCGGCTGCGTCAGCAGCTGCCTGGCGTGACAGGTAACGGTCAGCCACGACCCGGATGCGGGTTCCGATTTCTTCCTCGTCAATCGGAACAGAATTGTTCACATCTTGATTCATTTCCGATTTCCCATAACGTCTTCATTCTCAAAAGCAATGCCAGTTCCGATCTGAATCATAGACATACTTGTTCAAAAACCAATCTGAACTGATCAAATAAGACTTGCAATGGAACATATGTGTTCTTATCATCAGCGCATGATCTGAATAACAGCAGTCAATACATGAACACATCTGATCCGTCACAAGCCATCTCCCTCACAGACTGGCACCGCGCCGACATCATCGCTGCGTTGCACAAACAGGGCTGGTCATTGAGGCGCCTGTCGAAATTCCACGGCTACAAAAGCGCCACGGCACTCAACAACGCACTGGACCGCCCCTGGCCCAAAGGAGAGCGCCTGATCGCCCAGGCAATCGGAATTGCACCAGAAGTGATCTGGCCAACCCGATACCAACCGGATTTTACGAAATATTTGGCTCCCGTGACGCACTCCTGATGAGTATTCAAGACACAAACAGTCAAATATGACAGTTATTTACCTCCTACACCTCCGGTTACGTCATCCAGCATGAACACAAAGTCCGTACCGCAGGCCACAGGCATTTTCCTCCCCCAGGATCATGATGGACGCCAACCTGAAAACCCATTACACCGCAGCCGAACTGGCCGCCCTGCGCCTCACCGGCCTGCCGGCCAGCGAACGCGGCGTGCGCAAGGCTGCCGAGCGAGAAAACTGGCCCAGCCGTCCCCGTGCCCGCGGCAAGGGCAGGGAATACATCCCGCCCGCCACCGTCCTGGCCGAGCTGCGTGACCGCAGCCTGCAGACCTGTGCCTCACGGCTGGCGCTGCCGCTGCCACACCCGCCGGCCGGCACCGCACCCGACACCCGGACCCAGCAGCTCAAGGCCGATGCCCGCCGTGGCGTCCTGCAAGCCCTCGACATCCTGATGCAGCGGACCGGTTACCCGCTCAAACGCGCGGCCGCAGCCCTGCTGGTCCTGGCACATGCCCCCGATGCCAGCCCGCAACTGGTCGCCATGCTCAGGCTGGCCCGCGACGAGCGAGGCCGCCCCAGCCCGGACGGCCTGCCCTCGCTGCGCAGCGTGCTGCGTTTTGCCGAATACCAGCGCGCCGGCAACCTGGCCCCCAAACGCCGCCAGCGCGACATGTACATCCCGGACTGGGCACCGGCCTTTCTCGTCCATTACCAGCGGCCGGAAAAACCGACCGTCGAACACGCCTACCGCCAGTTCTGCGCCGACCGGACCCCGGCCGGCCAGAACCAGCCCAGCATCTGGCAGGTCCGCCGTTTTCTGGCCAAGGTCGGCCAGGTCAGCCGCGAGCACGGCCGGCTGGGAGCGCACGAACTGAAATCACTCAAGCCCTTCATCCGCCGTGGTTTCGCCCACTTGCAACCCGGCGACATCTACAGCGCCGACGGCCATACCTTCGACGCCGAAGTCCAGCACCCGCTGCACGGGAGGCCGTTCCGCCCGGAAATCACCACCGTCATCGACATCGCTACCCGGCGGGTGGTCGGCTGGTCGGTCGACTTGGCCGAATCCGCCCATGCCGTACTCGACGCACTGCGCAACGCCAGCCTCGCGCACGGTATTCCGGCAGTGTTCTACGTCGACAACGGCTCCGGCTACTGCAATGCCCTGATGAAGGACGAAGCCACCGGCCTGATGGCCCGCCTGGGCATCGAAATGCTGCACAGCCTGCCGTACAACAGCCAGGCACGCGGCGTCATCGAACGGCTGCACCGCACGCTGTGGGTGCCGGCTGCCAAAAACCTGCCCGGCTACCTCGGCCGCGACATGGACCGCGAAGCCCGGCTGGCACACTTCCGCCACAGCCGTCGCGCCCTGCGCACCCCGGGTCGCACCACCGCCCTGCCCTTGCTCGGCTGGCCGCAGTTCCTGGCCTACTGCGCCGGACAGGTTGCCGACTACAACCGGCGCCCCCACAGCAGCCTCGGCAAATGCACCGACCCGCACACCGGCCGACGCCGCCACCAGAGCCCGGACGAGCGCTGGGCCAGCCACGAAGCCAACGGCTTTACCGCACACCGGATCGACGATGACGAGGTGCGGCCACTGTTCCGGCCCCAGCTTTTGCGCACGGTGCGCCGCGGCGAACTGGAGCTGTTCGGCAACCGCTATTTCAATGCCGCCCTGGAAGAATTCCACGGCGAACAGCTGCCGGTTGGCTACGACATCCACGATCCGGCCACCGTCTGGGTCCACGATGACGACGGCCGCTTCATCTGCACCGCCAGCCTGAATGCCAACCTGCGCGACTACCTGCCGCAGTCGGTGGTCGAGCGGGCGCGCGAACGGCGGGCCGACGGCCGCGAACGGCGGTTGCAGGCCCGGCTGGACGAAGTACGTGCCGAACGGCACGGCCGGCCGGCCATCCTTGCCGTCGCCGACGAATGCCTGCCCCGGCCTTGTGCGCCGGATCCGCTCCTGCCGCCCGGGCCGGTCGCCACACTGCCAGCCGGCTGGCAGGTGCCGGCCACCCCGGCGGCCCGCTGGGCCGAATGGCAACGGCAGGCCGGACTTGATCCCGCAGCGCTGCCCGATGACAAGGCGCGCCGCTGGCACGACACCTACCAGGCCACGGCCGAATTCCGCACCTATCAGCGCCGGCACGCCTGAGCCGGCCTCCTTCAGGAGAATCATCATGCCTCCTCTACTCTCTCCGGCCGCACGCCTTGCCGCCACGGCCAACCTTGACCTGGTCGCCGTCGCGGCCGAAAAACTGCTGTCGCGCGTGGACGGCCTGCCCGGCATCGGCGTGCTGTACGGCGAGGCCGGCCGTGGCAAGACGCTGGCCTGTACCGCGCTGGCGGCACACAGCCACGGTTACTACGTGCAGATGAAAAGCGCGTGGAACCGCAAGACGCTGCTGGAAAAAATCCTGCTTGCGATGGACATCCGCCCGGCGTCCACCATCCCGCAGCGGCTGGACCAGGTGTGCGAACAGCTGGCCAGCAGCCGTCGCCCGCTGATCATCGACGAATTCGACTTTTGCCTGCGGGCCGACAATCTGGTCGAACTGGTACGCGACATCTACGAGGGCAGCCTCGGCACCCTGCTGCTGGTCGGCGAGGAACGGCTGCCGCAGAAGCTCAAGCGCTGGGAGCGCTTTCACAGCCGCGTGCTGGCATGGATTCCGGCCCGGCCGGTATCGCTGGACGATGCCCGCCTGCTGGCGCCGCTGTACTGCCCGGAGGTGCTGCTCGACGACGCCCTGCTGACACGGCTGGTCGAACTGGCGCACGGCTCGGTCCGCCGGGTGTGCGTCAACCTGACGCGCATCCACGAGGAAGCCATGCTGCAGGCGGAAACCGCCATGACGCTGGAACGCTGGGGCGAGCGCGGCTGGTATACCGGCGAGGCGCCGCGCCGCTGCACGACAGCGGGGGCGGCATGAGCCTCCGCTGTCCTCGCCGTCCGCCAGCATGCACTCCGGCCGGCCTGCTGTCTGCACGGCCCCGCTCGCCCGGCACCATCACGGCTGGCTGTGCAAACACGGCAGCGGCATCCGGGCCTGGTGTTCCGCCGGCCATGAAAGCAGCCGCTTCGCTCCGCCCTTCCTGGCTGGCCGGCAGCGCGCCACGGCATGGCGTCTGCCAGACCGGCCCGGTGTCCTGCCACCCGGCGCAAGACCGGTGCCTGCCGGCGGCCGGCCCCTGACGGCCGGGCCATCCTGCCTGTGCCGCGTGGCCGGATGGCTCCTGGCGTGGCCGCTGCCGCATTCCGGCAGGCCGTCCACGGACCCGCCGCGTCACGGCCTGCCCGGACTGCACGCAGGACCGGCGGCACCTTTCCCCACCTTACTGACAGGAAAATCCCGCATGTATCCCCCGTTTCCGCCTCACGGCCGTTCCGGCCGCCGTGCCATGCGCCGCTCGGCACGCTACCTTTCCCCTTCCTCCGCAGAGCCGGCGGCACCGGTGCCGCCGCGCCATGCCCCGCGAGTGCTCGATGCCCTCACCACCCGGCGCCTCGGCCAGCAGAACCAGGTCCTGCGCCGCTTGCGGGCCCTGGGGGTAACGGTGCTTGCCACCGATCTCGACCCGCAGCTGACCATCGTGATCGACCGGGCCGATGCCTTCCGGTTGCGGGCCATTTCCAGCTGCATCGTCACCCGCCGTACCGGCGGCATCGACATGGTCACCGTCGAGCTGGACGGCTGCCGTGTCGCCTGGCTGGAGGCGGCGCCATGAACCGATACGGATTGTCCGCGGCTGCGGGCACCGGTCTGGCCACTGTCAGCGGACAGGGCGCAGTGACCGGTGCATCCCGGCAAGCTGCACGTCTGGAAACCCCGGTTCCGGATCGCAGCACAACCCTGCCCCCGTGCCCCCTGGCAACCCCCTCAGTCCCGAATGGAGAAAACATGTCCACGCTTCCTGCCGGCTACCGCCCGGATACCCATGGCCGTCTGGTACCGGTCGAACGCATCCGGCCCATTGACCTCGCCCGTGACGAACTGGTGACCGAACTGGTGGCCGAGGCCCGTGAGCTGTCGCTGCGGCTCCAGCGCTTCAAGGCCCGAGCCTTTGCCGATGTGGCGGCCTTTGTCGAGCTGTCTGCCGAGCGCTACGGCGCCCGGATCGGTGGCAGCAAGGGCAACGTCGCCCTGCTGAGCTTCGATGGCCGCTACAAGGTCCAGCGGGCCATCCAGGATTCACTGGTTTTTGACGAGGGACTGCTGGCTGCCAAGGCGTTGATCGACGAATGCGTGCACGAATGGACGGCGGATGCCCGCAGCGAAGTCCGGGCGCTGGTCAACGACGCCTTTCTGGCAGACCGCAGCGGCCAGCTCAGCACTGCCCGCATCCTGCGCCTGCGCCGGCTCGACATCCGCGACGGCAAGTGGCTGCGCGCGATGGCCGCCCTGCACGACGCGCTGCGGGTCCAATGCAGCAAGAGCTATCTGCGCGTGTACGAACGGGTCGGCGACAGCCATGCCTATCGCCCGATCGTGCTGGATCTGGCCGGGGTCTGAACCCTCCGGCGCCACGCGCGCCGGTCCGCATCACCAACAAGGAGAACACCATGCAACTGGAACAGGTCGCCGGCCTGCTGCCGGAAACCATCCAGCAGATCGCCGGGCTGATCGGCTTGCCCCGTACCCTGGAACTGGTCGCTGCCCTCGGCGGCACCACTTTTCCGGTCCCGAAAAACCAGCGCCGGCTGGGGCAGGTCCGCTACGAGGCACTGGCCGAAGTCATCGGCGTGGACGGTGCCGACGCACTGACCCGGCACTTCGGCGGCGAAATCCTCAGCATTCCCAAATGCGAGGCTGCACTGCGCGAACTGCGCGACCGCGCCGTGCGTGCCGAATTCGACACTATCACCCGCGACCACCCGGCCGTGCATGCCGTGACACAGCTGGCGCGCAAGTACCGGCTGACCGACCGGCACATCTGGCGGCTGCTGAACCGGGTCGACCGCGAAACCCTGCCGCAGGCACGGCTGTTCTAGCGGAGCCGGCGGCCTGTGAAAGGCTTATCCATGGATCCTCCTCACGGGCGCTGCGGCGCCTTTTTTCTTGCCCGCAGACCCGGCGGGCAACGCCGTCCCGCAGGCCGGGTCCGTTCCTCCACCTGCCGTCGTGATCATGGTTGCGCACCGCGTGCTGCACTTGGCGCACAGGCCGCCAGCCGGCCGCCAGGCCCGCCTCCCGGCTGCTGACCGGGGTCGACTGTGCCCGCCGCCGCCCCTTGCCCAGACTGGCCGTCCGATTGACTCCCGAGTCTGCCATGACCCGCCCCATCGACCTGATCGTGATCCACTGCGCCGCCACGCCCGATGGCGTCCGGCTGGCCCGCGGCACACAACCGGCCACCGCCGTCATCGACGGCTGGCACGCCAGCCGCGGCTTTCACCGCAGCGAGGCGGCCCGCCGTGCCTTCAACCCCACGCTGGCCGCCATCGGCTACCACTTCGTGATCGACTGCGACGGCACGCTGGACAGCGGCCGCGCCGAGGACGAAACCGGTGCCCATGCCGCCGGCCACAACGCCCGCTCGCTCGGCATCTGCCTGGCCGGCACCGGCCGTTTCACCCCGGCACAGTGGCAAAGCCTGTCCACGCTGGTCCGGTCCCTGCACGCCCGCCATCCTGCTGCCCGGCTGTGCGGCCACCGCGACCTGTCACCCGACCGCAATGGCGACGGCGTGGTGTCTCCCGCTGAATGGACCAAGACCTGTCCGGGCTTCAGCGTGGCCGACTGGCTGGCCGCCGGCATGCGTCCCGCTGCCACCGCCGTGACGGAGTAAGCCATGCCGCTCCGCGACCTGATTGCCAACCCGCGCAGCCAGCGCCTGTCGCACAGCAAGCTGTGGGCCAACATCGCCTGCGCTGCGGCAACCGGCCTGTTCGTCTACCAGGGCGTGCATGACATGCTGCTTCCGGAAACCTGGCTCATTTATCTGGGCCTGGTCGGCGGCTATGCCACCGCATTGCGCCTGATCGCCGCCTGGCGCGGCCGGGAGCGCCCCGATGCCTGACCTGCCGTTTTCCCTCTCGGTGCCGACCCGCTGGATGATCAGCCTGGGTGCCGGCGCGGTGCTGCTGGCCGTCGCCGGAGGCGTTGGCTGGCGGCTGGGCCAGCAGTCGGCGCAGGCCGAAGGCGAAGCCCGGCTCGCCCGGCTGCAACGCGACCATGCAGCCTGGCAACTGGAACAGCAGCAACGTACCCGTGCCCGCGAACACCAACTGGCCACCCGGGCCGCAGAACTGGACGCGCAGCTGCGCGACAGCCAGGACCGCCATGCCCACCAGTCCCGGGTACTGCAACAAAGGATCGACGATGTCACCCGCCATTACCGTCCGGCACCGGACGCTCCGCCCGTTCCGCTGCCTCGCTGCGTGTTCACTCGCGGTTTTGTCAGCGTGTACAACGCCGCCATCGGCGCCGCCCCTGTGCCCGCAGACCCCGCCGCCAGCGGCCCTGCTGCAACGACCGGACCCGCCGCCGAGCTTGACGCCGGGGTATCACCGGCCGACCTCCTCGCCCATGTCACCGACTACGGACAACGCTGCCAGGACATCGAAAACCGGCTCAACCGGCTGATCGACTGGCAGCAGGCGCTGGCCCCGGCACCCCGGGCAGCGCCTCCGGCCGAATGACACCGCCCCGCCATCCGGCCCGCAGCAGGCACCGGGCCGGTGCTGCCTGTCTGGCTTGGCATCCGGCTCCGGCATCCATGCACCGTCACCGTTCCAGGCCGCAGCCGCCATATGCCCCGCGCCGGCTCCGGCCAGTCCGGCTGCCGGGCTGGCGGGCCCTTTTTCCACCCTTTTCCGTCCCCGCAGACAGGAGCCCGCAGATGAGCCTCGAACAAGCCTTCCAGCTTGCACTCAGCCTGGCTGCCGGCCTCGGCGGCCTGTGGATACGCCAGTTGCAGCAGGAACTGACCGAGCTGAAACGGCAGAGCGAGCAGATCCGGCGCGACTACCAGCGCCGCGACGACGCCGCCAAGACCGACGACCAGCTGCTCGACATGCTGCGCGAGGTCAAAACCCACATCCAGCGGATCGAGGACAAGCTCGACCGCAAGGCCGACAAATAACCGCGCGCCGCTGTCCGGCACTCTCCTCCGAACCTCGCCAGCCATCCCCCGTCGGCCCCTGTGCATGTCCGTACAGGGGCCGTTTTGTCATGCCCCCCGGCCCGTACCGTTCCGGCGCGACCGGCCACAGTCCCTGACTCCGGTCAACTCTGCCGCCTGCCGGCCGCTGCGGACAATGCCCGGCATGGCTACTCCACTCACCGCTTCTCCGCTGCCGGACATGGCAGCACCGCGAGGATTCCACTCATGACCGCTCCGCTGCTGATTGCCCTTGAAGACGCCGTACTGGCCCGCCTGCGTGATGGCCTGGGCCGGCTGGCGGCCACCGTCGCCCCGTACGGCGGTGAACTCGATGCCCCCGCTGCCACCCTGCCGGACGGCTTTCCCGTCGTCTGGACCGGCTTTCACCAGGTGCTGCGCTGCGAGCGCTACGGCACCGGCCGCGACCGCTACAAGGCCGACGCCCGCCTGCTGGTCCGCCTCGCCGACCGTGACGTCCGCCCGCTGGCCGACGGCACCGCGGCGGCCGTACCCGGCGGCAGCGGCGCCTATCCGCTGCTCTACGCCGTGCAACGGCTGCTGACGGCGCAGGACCTCGGCCTGCCGGTCGACCCGCTGGTGCCGGGCTATGTGCGCCGGCTGCGCGATGCACAACGCCAGCCGCTGCCGTTTGCCGCCTTTGCCTGCGAATTCCGCACGTCCTGGTTCGTCGATGCCCTGCCGGCCGGCCACTGGCCCGCCCCGCAGTCAGCCGACGATCCGGACGCCCTGCTGGCCCGCTATCACGGCCGTCTGGACGCGCCGGCGGCGGACTGGCTCAGCACGGCACTCGACTACCGCCTGACGCCTGGCGACGACCGCAGTGATGCCTGCGATGTTGTCGTGCACGCGGCGCACTGACCGCCACACCCGCTTTTTACCGGGGACGCGTCCCCACCCCCACCCGCCGGGCGTCATGTCCAGCACTCACCACCCTTGAAAGGAAACGCCTGATGGCCAGTCCGAACATCGGCTTCGACAACATCCCGGCCAGCATCCGCAAACCGGGCAAGTATTTCGAATTCAACACCAAGCTCGCCGTACGCACCCTGCCCGGCAACCCGCAGCGTGTACTGCTGCTGGGGCAGAAACTCGCCACCGGCAGCCAGCCGGCCCTGGTTCCGGTCGACGTGTTCAGCGACACCGAGGCCGCCGGCCTGTTCGGCCGCGGTTCGCTTGCCCACCTGATGGCCCGTGCCGCCATCACCGCCAACCCCTACCTGCAGCTCAGCGTTGTCTCCGTTGACGACGCGACTGCCGGCGTGGCCGCCAGCGCCACGCTGACCCTGACCGGCCCGGCCACCGCTGCCGGCGTGGTCAGCCTGCATGTCGGCGTACAGCGTGTCGACGTCGCTGCCGCGCCCGGCGACACCGCCACGGTCGTGGCTGCTGCCCTCAAGGCCGCTTGCGACGCCCTGCCCGACCTGCCGGTGACCGCCAGTGCCGAGGCCGGCGTGCTGACCCTGACCGCCCGCCACAAGGGTGCGGCCGGCAACGCCATTGCCCTCAAGGCCGTGACCGCTGCCGACGGCATCACCGCCAGCGTGACCGCCATGCATGGCGGCGCCCTGGACCCGGACCTGGCACCGACCCTGGCCGCTGTGCAGGGCGCCGGCCACGACATCCTGGTCTGCCCGTTCGCTACCGAAGAAGCCCTGACGGCCCTGCGCAGTCACCTCGACTTCGTTTCCGGCCCGATGGAACAGCGCGGTGCCATCGGCCTTTACGGCTGGACCGGTACGCTGGCGGCAGGCACCACCCTGGCCGGCCAAAGCAACAGCGGTCGCATCAGCGGTGCCTGGCACAACGGTTCGCAGATGCAGCCGGCCGAAATCGCTGCCGGCTACGCCGCCGTAGTGGCGAGCGAGGAAGACCCGGCCCGCCCGCTCAACACCCTGGCCATCGCCGGGCTGGACATCACGGCCGTCGACCAGCGCCCGAGCCGCACCCAGCAGGAAAACGCCCTGCACGCCGGCCTGTCGCCGCTGGAAGTCGGCCCGGGCAACCAGGTGCAGATCGTGCGCGCCATCACCACCCGTACGCGTGACGCCCAGGGTGTCGACGACGTGGCCCTGCTCGACCTGACCACCATCCGCACGCTGGACTACGTCCGCCGCGCCTGCCGCGAGCGCATCGCCCTGCGCTTTCCGCGCGAAAAACTCAGTGACCGCACGCCTCCCAAGGTGCGCTCCGAACTGCTGGACGTGCTGCTGAAGCTGGAAGAACTGGAGATCGTCGAAGCGGTCGAGGCCAACAAGGACGGCCTGATCGTCGAACGCGACAGCCAGGACGTGAACCGCCTCGACGCCAAGATTCCGGTCGACGTGGTCAACGGCCTGCACGTGTTTGCCGGCCGCATCGACCTGCTCCTCTAACCCGGCCCCGGCCCGCATCCGGCGGGCCGGCCACACCCCGAACCCACTGGCGGGCCCGCCCCGCCCCAACGGAGAACCACTATGGCATTGCAGGAATACGCCGGCGCGATCGTGCTGGAAGTCAACGGCCAGGAAATCGAAGTCATCGACCTGAACGTGTCAGGCAAGACCGGCCGCAAGCTGGTGAAAACCATGAACAGCAGCGGCCGTGCCAAGGGCTTTGCCCGCGGCGTCAGCGAATACGAACTGTCGGTAACCGTCGCCATCCCGCTGACCGGCGACCTCGACTGGGAAGCGGTCGAAGGCGCCAAGCTCACCGAATTCCCGCTCACCCCGGGCGGCAAGCGCACCAGCTACCTCGACTGCTTCACGCTGGAAGTCGGCGAAAAATACGGCATCGAGACCGAGGCCAAGCGCGACATCAAGCTGCTGTCACTGCGCAAGGTCGTGGAATAACCCCCGGCCACAGGCCGTGACAAGGCCGGCCATGCCGGCCTTGTTTTTGCAACACGGGCGGAAAGATGCCCTCCGGGTCCGCCCGGCAGGACGTCCGGCACCGGGCCACCGGTTCCCGCACTGCCCCGTGCCTTTGCGTTTCACAGGAGCCACCCCCGATGAATGCCCCCGCCGGGCTCCGCCCGTCTTCCTCCCCTTCTTCTCGCAACGTTCCGCTGAATACAGCCGAACACGCCAAGGCCCTGTACGAAATCTCCAGACTGCCGGAAGCCCTGTCAAAGCGCGACATTCCGGCCGTGCTGGCCGGACTCGGCGCCCTGGTGTCGCTGATTCCGGACAAGGTCAACCCTCTGGCCTCCGGCGCCAGCCTCGTCAACCTGAACACCACCCTGATGGCCATCGGCCAGGACTACCAGGCCACCGGAACCCTGCAATCCAGGCACTATCTCGCCCTGACCTCGGCCGTGCTGGACGTGGTGGGCTACTTCTCCGCCATGCTGGGGGCACCGCAGATTTCCGCCATCGCCAGGGGACTGTCGATCGCCACCGACCTTGCCGCCAGATCGGAAACGCTGAACCAGATCCTGACCGACCCGTACAACCCGGATAATCCGGGCTACAAGGCCCTGGGGAAGCAACTGGGCGCGCTGGCCGACGGCCAGTTCATCGACGAGGCTTTTGACACCGTCGGCCAGTGGATCCTGCCCGCCCCGTCAACCTCGCCCCATGCCCCGGCCCTCCCTGCAAAAACCACCCCGCCACTTCCCCGGCCGGCCCCGTCCCGCCCCGCCGCTTCACGGACCGCTACCCGGCCGGCCCGCCGTCGCGCCACTGCGCCTTCCGGCACGAGCGGAAACGCCGGCCGGACCAACAAGGCTGCCGTCATCGCCGCCATGCACGCTGCCGGCATCACCGACCCGGACGAGCAGGCGATGTTCCTGGCCCAGGTCGACCACGAAAGCGGCGGCTTCAAGCGCCTGAACGAAAGCTTCAAGTACCGCAATGCCGGGCAACTGATGGCAGTCAGCAAAACCGCCCGCAAACACGGTACGGCAGCGGTCGAAGCCGCACTGGCCAGCGGGCCTGAAGCCGTGGCGGCGCTGATGTACGGCGGGCGCATGGGCAACCGGACGGCAGAAGACGCCTACCGCTACCGCGGCCGCGGTTTCATCCAGCTCACCGGCCGGGACAACTATGCCCGCGCCGGCAAGGCGCTCGGCCTGGACCTGCCCAACCAGCCGGATCTGGCCGCCGATCCCGCCATTGCGGCCCGCATCGCCACCTGGTACTGGCAGTCCCGCCCCGGACTGGCCGAGGCCGGCCGGGCCGGCGATGTCAAAGCCGCTACCCGCCGTATCAATGGCGGCGACAACGGTCTGTCTGACCGGAAGGAAAAGTTTGCACGCTACCTGCGCGAAGTACAGGCCGGCCTGCCGCAACCGGCAGGAACCCCGGTAGCCCGAGCGCAGCCGGGGCAACCACCCGCGGCCGCCGGCCCGGCTGGCTCCTTGTCCGCCATAACGACACGCCCCGCCCCCGGCGCACCCGAGGCCGCGACCCTCGGACAGCTGCAATCCATGCTGTCGCAACTCGACGACATGGTCTGCCGCCTGTCTGCCGTCCAGCCCGCCACCCGGGAAGCAGAGGCCGGCCAGCTGGCCGCTGCCGTCAACCACGCCAACCAACTCACTGCCCGAAGGAGCTGACATGAGCTGGACCACTCATTTGCAAGATGCCTCGTTCCGCGGGGTACGCTTCGATTGCCAGCGTACCCAGGACGCCGCCCGGCGCGATACCGCCAGCCTTGAATACCCGTACCGTGACGGTGCCGATGTCGAGGATCTCGGCAGCAAGGCGCGCCAGATCCAGCTGACGGCCGTGTTCTGGGGCCCCGACTACGGGCAGCGCCTGCAACGCCTGCTGGACGTGCTTTCGCTTCCAGGTTACGGCGAGCTGGTGCATCCGGTATTCGGCTCGGTACCGCGGGCCCAGCTGACCGGCTACCAAGTCAGCCACGATGCCGAATCGCCGGATTACTGCACGGTCGAACTGGAATTCGTCGAAGCCACGCCGGCCGATCCGCTGTTCCTGCTGCAACTGCCGCAACAGCTGACCGCCACCCTGGCACAGCTGTCGCAGGCAGCCCGCGAATACGGCATCAGTACGTTTGCCGATGCCATCGACGCGCTGCGTGCCTCAGTTCCGATGGCCCGGCAGCTGGCCCTGCGCCAGGTCCTGCAGGGTACCCTGGGCACCTTGCAGGGCCTGCTGCCGGGCAGCATTGCCGGCACGCTGGATCCGCTGCTGGCACCGCGCGCCTTTGCCGGCGATGTGACGGCACTCCTGTACGGCCTGACCCGCCAGCCGCATTTTTCCGCAGTCGCCGGCCAGTCCGACTGGTGCGCACTGGTGGATACGCTCGGCCCGCTGCCGCGTCTGGCGGCACAGGTTGCCGACGGCAGCCACGAGGCCGGCGGACAGCCGGTACCGGCGGCAGCTGACGACGTCGCCATCACCGGCTCCCTGCTCCAGCTGCTGGTTGCGACTGCACTGGCCGACACCGCAGCCACCTTGCTGGCGGCCGAAGCCACCGCCCCGGCCCGTTCGCCACAGGAGATCGAACAACTGGCCAGCGACACCCGTGCGGCCTTGCAGGCTGCCTTGCAGGCCTGCCGCGACAGCCATCCTGTCGAGACGGCCCGTCCGGTCACCGAAGCACTGAAAGACGTGGCGCTCGGCCTGCAGAACGCGGCCATTGCCCTGATCGCTGCCCGTCCGCCGCTGCTGCAACGCCGGGTCGAGGCCGCCGGCAACCTGCACCTGCAGGCATACCGCTGGTACGGCGACGCCGGCCGGGCCGGCGAGCTGCTGCGCCTCAATCCGCAACTGCGCAATCCCAACACCCTGCAAGCCGGAGATTTTCTGCATGCCTACGCCCGTTAAACTGGACACCGCAGTACTTGATCCCGACCGGGTCAGCCTGCTGATCGGCGGCCGGGTCCACCGCGACTGGAACCGCTACGACATTGATTCCGACCTGCTGACGCCGGCCGACGCCTGGCAGGTCACACTGGGGCTGCCGGACGGGCAGTTCCCGCCGCAGGTGACGCCCGGCGCGCCGGTAGAAGTCCGGGTCGGCACCGATACGGTGATGAGCGGCCGCATCGACGAAATCCGCCATGCGCTGGCGCGCGGCCAGCACCGCCTTGAAATCAACGGCCGCGACGGTGCGGCCATCCTGCTCGACTGCTCTGCCCCCCAGTTCAACGGCCGCCGGGCAGCACTGTCCGAGGTGCTGGCCAGCCTGGTGCGCCCGCTGGGCATCACCCGCATTGCACTGCGCAGCCCGCACGACCCGGTGCTGGACAAGGTCGACACCGAACCCGGCGATACCGCCTGGGCAGTGCTGGCGCGACTGGCTGAGGCACAGGGCCTGTGGCCGTGGTTCGAACCGGACGGTACGCTGGTGGTCGGTGGCCCGGACTATGCCGCCGCACCGGTGGCCAGCCTCGTCGTACGCACCAGCGGCACCGGCAACAACGTGCTGTCGCTGTCACTGAGCCGCAACATGGCCGGACGCTATTCGGAAGTGAACGTGCTCGGCCAGAGTCACGGCACCGCCGCCGGCAACGGCGCTCATGCAGTGCTGGCAACCGCCTGCGACCGCGAGGTCGGCCATTACCGGCCGCGCAACGTGGTCGATGCCGACGTGGCCAGCGCCGAGGCTGCGCTGACGCGCGCCCGCAAGCTGGTCAACGACGCCCGCCTGGACGGCCTGAGCCTGGTGGCCGAAGTCGGTGGCCACCGCACCGCTGGCGGCGTGCTGTGGGCGCCGGGCCAGCGGGTGCACCTGCTCAGCGAGCCGCACGGACTGGACGCGGTGTATTTCCTGATGGCACGCAAGTTCCGCGGCGGTCGCGGCCTGGCGGCCACCACGGTCCTGACCTTGAAAGAAGACGGCATCTGGAATCCGGATGCGGCCGGCCGACAGGAGAATCCTCATGTGGCATGACATTGACCGCCGGGTCCAGCGCGCCCTGGCCGGCGTGCGCCAGGCTTTCCGTGGCGTGCTGGCGCAGGCCAACAGCCAGCCGCCGGTGCAGCTGGTACAGACCGATGCGCTGGCCGGCGAACGCCTGCAGGACAGCGAGCTGTTCCAGCACTACGGTTTCACCTCCACGCCGCTGCCGGGCACGATGGCGGTGGTGCTGCCGGTCGGCGGCAAGACCAGCCACGGCATCGTGGTTGCCACCGAGCACGGCAGCTACCGCCTGAAGGCGCTGCGTCCCGGTGAAGTGGCGCTGTATACCGACGAGGGAGCCAGGATCGTGCTCAGGCGCGGCCGGGTGATCGAAACCGACTGCGACGTGTTCCGCGTCAACTGCCAGACCTGGGAAGTCAACGCCGCCAGCCAGGCCACGTTCACCACTCCCAGCCTGACTGCCAGCGCCGAGCTGGTTGCCCAGGGGCAGATCAGCGGCAACGGCGGACTGGTGATCCAGGGCGGCAGCGGCGCGCAGGTGACCGGCAGCCTGAGCACCAGCGGCGACGTGGTGGCCGGCGGCAAGAGCCTGATGCACCACAGCCATCCGGGCGATTCCGGCGGTGTGACCGGCCCGCCGCTCTGATCCTTCCTGACTCGCCCCGACTGGCCGAACCCGTGTTCGGCCGGTTTTTTTGTCCGCCGGGGGACGGATTGTGCCGCTGGCGGACATCGCATCTGCCGTCGGTATCCAGTGTGGGCGACCGGGGTTATTACGCCAGGCTGCACCCGCCGCCGGCCGGCACGATATCGTCCCCGGGGTCACAAGCTCGGCCCCCGGAAACCTCCCCTGGCCGTCGCCCCGCATGCCATCCATCCAGAACCACCAGCCCGTCGCGGGCAGTCGCCTGCCATTCACTGACCGGCCCAGTGTGGCATGGCCCGGAACGCAGGCTGTGCCAGCGGCGGCAAGCCGGCCTGTCCTGCATGCGGAGTACACGGCCGGCGCGGCGGATGCATGCCCGTCGTCCTCTCCCGGAGGAGGGCTCCGCCTGCGGTTTCCCCACGTCCTGGCCCGTCGGTGCCCTGCCGGTCGGCCACCGGCCCGCACCGGCCGACAATCCGGATGCCTGCTCGGCCTGCCATCACGGCCGGCTGGACACGCCGGCAGCAGGCATGACGCCGGTCAGGCCGTCGCCTCAGACCGGACCTGCCGGTTTGCGGTGGTGCGGCAGCCAGCAGGCTGGCCAGCGTCCCGGCTGCCTCCGTGGCGCGTCAGGCGGCCGGTTGCCTGATTGCACCCCGGAACCCCGCACCAACTGACTCTTGCCACCTGAACCCCGCCCCGCGCGCCCGCGACAATGGCCCGCATGGACGCCTATATCTCCCCGCTCACCGGCGATTACGCCGGTACCCGTACCGACACCCTGGCCAACACGGTCTATCTGCGGCTGATGACGCCGCTGGGCAGCTGGTGGGCCGATCCCGGTCTCGGTTCCCGACTGCACGAACTGATGCGCGAAAAAGACCTCGCCCGCGTGGCCATGCTGGCGCGGCAGTACTGCGAGCAAGCGCTGGCACCGCTGCTTGCCGACGGCCGCGCCCGCCGCCTCGCCGTCAACACGGCGCGCACCACGCCAGGCTGGCTGGAGCTTGCCGTCGAGGTCGAGGACGCCAGCGGTCGCGTGCAGCATTTCCAACATCCTGTGAGGGTCGCCTGATGCCGTTTGCCATTCCCCCGTTCACCAGCATCCGTGACACACTGCTGCGTGATCTCAAAAACCAGCTGCCTGATGCCGATACCGGCCCGGACAGCGATTTCTTCGTGCGCGCCAGCGCCACCGCCAGTGCAGTGGAAGGGCTGTACCAGCATCAGGCCTGGCTGGTCCGCCAGATTTTTCCGGACAGCGCCGACCGCGAGTTTCTCGAACTTCACGCCCGGGTGCGCGGTCTGGTACGCAAGCCGGCCATTGCGGCCCAGGGCCAGCTGTGCCTGACCGGTACGCCCGGCGCACAGGTGCCGGCCGGCATTGCCGCCCGGCTGGGTAGCCAGCGCTATGTCACCAGTGCCGCCGCCACGCTCGACAGCACGGGCCAGGCCGTGGTGGCTGCCCAGGCCGGGATACCGGGCGTGGCCGGCAATGCGGATGCATCCACACCGCTGGAGCTGACCGCCGCACCACCCGGCGTGGCCAGCCAGGCCAGCATCGTCACCATGACCGGCGGTGTGGACGAAGAAACCGACGGCGAGCTGCTGGCCCGCCTGCTGGAGCTGATCCGCCGCCCGCCCGCCGGCGGCAACCGTGCCGATTACCGGCGCTGGGCGCTGGAAACCCCGGGTGTCTCTGCCGCCTATGTCTATCCGCTGCGCCGTGGCCTCGGCACGGTCGACGTGGTCGTCACGGCGGCCGGTGACCTGCCCTCCGGCGCGACCCTGGCCGCCGTGCAGGCGCATATTGACGAATTGCGGCCGGTCACCGCCAAAAACTGCCTTGTGCTGGCACCGACACCCAGGGTGCTCGACGTCAGCGTTGCCGTCCGCCTGTCCGGGCTGACGCTGGCCCAGGCGCAGGCCCAGATCAGCACGGCGCTGTCCGAATATTTTGCCCGGCTCGCTCCGGGCGACACGGCCGTGCGCAGCCGCATGGAGGCGCTGGTCTCCGACATCACCGGCGTGGCTGACCGCAACCTTGAGCAGCCAGCGGCCAATTTCGTGCCGCAGGTGGACGATCGCGTCGTGGAATGGGCGCGGCTGGGAACCGTGACGGTAAAGGTCATGGCATGAAGCATCGCGATCTCCTCACCCTGCTGCTGCCACCGGGCAGCTATGCCAGCGACGGCCCCAGGCTGGCGGCCGAACTGGCCGCCGACGGGGCGGCACTGGATGCCAGTCTGAACCAGCATGGCCGCATCCGTCGCGGCATCACGCCACTGTTTGCCGAACAGCTGCTGCCCGAGTGGGAGCGGATATGCGGCCTGAGTCCCCAGACCGACGCGCCTTATCTGGCCCGCCAGGAGGCGGTGCTGGCCAAGCTGACCGAGGTTGGCGGGCTGAGCATTCCGTACTTCACCCGCCTGGCGGCCAGTCTGGGCTACCACATTTCCATCCAGGAGCCGGAGCCCTTCCGCGCCGGCATCAACCGCGCAGGTGACCGGCTGTGGACGCGTGACATTTCGTGGGTCTGGCAGGTCGTCGTCCGCGGCGCACCGGTCCGGATCTACCGCTTCCGCGCCGGACAGTCGGCAGCGGGCGAGCGGCTGTGCGCCTTTGCCGACCCGGTGATCGAGTCGGTTTTCAACGAACTCAAGCCTGCCCACACCTTTGTTTATTTCGCCTATCAGGAGGCATGAATGCAGCAAATTGAATCCAGTGACGGATTGTTCCACGACGGCAACCCGGCAACCGGTGAACCCGGTACCATCGTCTCGGCCGCATGGCTCAACGGCGTGCAGGGCTCGATGTCCAACAGCCAGGCCGAACTGGCTACCCTGCTGGCTGCAGCCGGCATCAAGCCTGACGCCACCCGGCCAGGACAAGTGCTGGCGGCCTTGCAGGCTCTGTTTCTGGGCAAAACCGCCCGCTCGGCCGATTCGGCCGGTCTGGAAGGCCACCCGGCCAGTCATTTTGCCAAGGCCAGCGACCTCGCCCACCCCGGCAGCCGCCCCGGCCGGCTGGTAGTGATTTTCCGCGACACGCCGGAACCTGGCACGCTGGCCTGCAATGGCGCAGCAGTCAGCCGCACCGCCTACGCCGCCCTGTTTGCCGCCATCGGCACGAAATACGGCGCCGGGGATGGCAGCAGCACCTTCAACCTGCCGAACATCCCGGACGGCCATGCGCTGCTGGCAGCGAACGGGTCGGTGGTGGGAGGGCTGGCATCTGGTGAAGTGAAATCGCATAGCCATACAGCATCTGGAACCGCTGATGCTCAAGGAGATCACCAACACAAAATTTGGTACTGCGGAGGATCTGGACCGATTACTGGTTTTGGCGGCCCTGCAACTGGCGGATCGTTTAATTCATGGTCTGATCATGCCGGTATCCACAGTCACGCCATCAGCTTGACCATCAACGCTGCCGGTACTCCCAGTAACCTCGCTGCCGGCATCAAGCTGCTGGTCTGCATCGCCTACGAGTAAACATCATGAATACCACCACATCCCCGGCTCCTTTCCGGCTGGTCTGCAAGATTGACGCCGACGGCTTGTATGCTGGTCCGGTACCAGCCTACCTGTCCCCGCTTGACCAGACCTGGCCACTGCCGGCCAACAGCATCGCCATTGATCCACCTGCCGGAGAACTACCGGCCCATCACACCTGGCAGCTCAATGCCCGTGGCGATGGCTGGACCGTCATTCCTGACTGCCGCAGCATCACGGCCTACGATACGGCCACCGGCCAGCCCTTGCCTGCACCTGGACTGGGCGAGTGCCTTCCGGCGAACGCCACCCTGCATGTCCCTCCCGTCGCGGGGGCCGGACAGGTCCGGCACTGGAATGCCGGACTGGAGCAATGGCAACTGTTGCCGGACCATCGTGGCGAGAGCTACTGGCTGGCCGATGGCAGCCATCATGTCATCAATGAAGCCGGAGACATGCCCCCGGAAGGCTCCTTCACCGAGCCCCCGCCCCCCACCATCGACCAGCTGCGTCTGTCGGCCCGCGACAGCATCAACATCTGGCGCGATGAGCAGGAAAGGTGCCGTCTTGAACATGCCGGCCAGGTCTGGGATACCGACGAAGCCGCCATGACGCGCCTCGACACGGTATTGCTGTCCGGCCGAAATCCTCTGGAAATCTGGACGTCGGCCGACAACACCGATGTCCCGATGAGCTTTGGCGACATGCAGGACCTGTTCGCGGCCATCGTCGAGCGCAACAGTGGAATCCATGCCCGCCAGCGCGAAATGAAACGGCAGGTGGAACGGATGGACCGCGCACAGCTGGAGGCTTTCCGGCCAGACTGGCCGGCTCCGGCCCGGGCATGACGGATGCCGGGCAGGCACCGCCTGCCCGGGCCGTTGTTTCATGCCAGTGACAAAACGGGTGCCAGCCGGCACATCCGGCGGTATTGGCACGATGGCAAAAGTGGTGCAACAAGGTGCCAGACCTGGCGCAAGGCTACAGAACCGCTCCGCTCGTCTGTCCCTTGTCCCTGGCACTACCCCGGTACAAGCACCGGGTGCCCCTTCTGCAAAAACGCCCCGCATCGACATGTTCGACGCGGGGCGTTGTTTTTAGCGGAGCGCTTTACAGTTTGCCGGCCAGCTTGCGGTTGCGCAGGACGCACAGCAGGTCACAGGCAATGTGGGCGGCGGCGATGGCAGTGATTTCGCTCTGGTCGAACGGCGGTGACACTTCCACCACGTCCATGCCGACGAGGTTCACGTCGCCCATGTTGCGGATGATCTTCAGGGCCTGGGCGCTGGTCAGCCCGCCAGGAACCGGCGTACCGGTGCCGGGGGCGAAGGCCGGGTCGAGACAGTCGATGTCGAAAGTCAGGTAGGTCGGGTTGTCGCCCACGATGGCAAGGATGCGACGGATGGTTTCATCCACGCCGATTTCGTGCACGGTGGGCGCGTCCAGACGCTGGATACCCATGAAGTCGTCGTTCCAGGTCCGGATGCCGACCTGCACCGAGCGGGCCGGGTCGATCAGGCCGTCCTTGACGGCCTTGTAGAACATGGTGCCGTGATTCAGGCTGTCCGGGCTGTCATCCGGCCAGGTGTCGCAGTGGGCGTCGAAGTGGATCAGCGACAGGGGCTTGCCGTATTTTTCGGCGTGCGCGATCAGCAGCGGATAGGTGACGTAGTGGTCGCCGCCAAAGGTCAGCATGCGGGCACCGGCATTGATGATGGTGCGGGCATGGTTGACGATGCTGTCCTTGATGGTGAGCGGGTTGTGGGCGTCGAACCAGCAGTCGCCATAGTCCACCACGGCGAGGTCTTCGAACGGGTCGAATCCCCACGGGAACGGCTTGAGTTCGGCCAGCTGCACGCTGGCAGCCCGCACCGCCTGCGGTCCCAGTCGGGCGCCGGGGCGGAAGGTGACGGCCAGATCCAGCGGAATGCCGCTGACGGCGACATCCACGCCGGTCAGGTCGCGGGTGTAGTTGCGGCGCATGAAAGACAGGGCGCCGGCGTAGGTGTTTTCGATAGTGGAGCCGTACAGGCCCGGACGACGGAAGGCACCGTCACCGATGATTTCGGTCATGAAAGCACTCCAGGGGGAGGCACGCCGGCCAGTGCTGGCCGACGATTCCCGTCCATCTTGCAAGCCGACGGGTCAAGGCTGCCGCGCCCCTCGCGCGGAAAAACGCGGGCGAGTGTGCCGCGAGATGAGTGGTAACGCAAACATTGCCTCGACGAACGTTTTCGTCTTCCGGAGGATGCCCGGCCAGGGCAGATGCCGCCCCTGCCTTCAGGCCTCGCGGTTGCCCGGTCTGCCGGCTCCTGGTCCGTCCAGCGGACGATGCTTCCTGCCGCGGCAAGGCAGCCATCGCAGCAGCAGCCGGGTACCCGAATGCCATCAATGCAGGAAAATGCTCCGCTTATCCGGCATCGCACCGGCATCCGGGTGCCGCATGAGCGTGGACGGAAGCTGTCTGCCAGGCTTTTTGCCAGACATGCCATGGCCCGCATGGGCTGACCACGATGCATGATGCCCCCTGCTGCCGGGCAGGCCGTCACCCGGCTGCGGACAAAAAAACACAGCCCGCCAGAGTGGACGGGCTGCGAAACTCCGGGACACGCTTTCCCGAACAGACAAATCAGAAGCTGTGGTTGTAGGTCACGTTTGCCTGATAACCGCCATCGTTGAAGCCTTGGACACTGGTACTCAGACTGTCGACCGGCGTGATGCGGTACAGCGCGCCGGCATTCAGGTTGAACTGTGTGGCACTCAGACCCTTGGCATGCACGGTAAACGGCGTGTTTTCGGTATTGAGACTGGCCGTAACGTCATAGCTACGCTTCTGGTAGCTCACCAGTTGTCCACCCAGCGACAGCTCAAGCTGCTCGGTTGCGGCTCCGCTCAGCCCGACGGACAACACCAGTGCACCACCCGACTGGCTTTGACGCTTGACCGACAAGGCATCGGCGACCGACTGGCTGTTCGACTCGCTGAAGCCGTCCACCTCGGCCGAATACCCCACCACTTCAACAGCCGACTGCAACCGGAGACTGCCTGCCTTGCCGACATGCGCCAGCCCCACCCCGGCCAGCCAGGCACGGGAGCCCAGTCCCTTGACGTGGGCCGGACCATCGTTGGTCTGGCGGGTGACATCGTTGCGCTGCTCGCCATAACCCAGCCGGCCGGTCAGATACAGACCGCTGACGCTGGCCAGCGGTTTGGCCAGCTGCACGCTACCGCTGTAACCGTCACCACTGCTGTTGAAATAGTCTCCGCCGACCTTGCCATGCTCCAGCATCAGGTTGCCGCGCCAGGCGATATCGCCAGCGGCAATGTCACCGTACCCCAGCCGGACCCCGGAAGCGCGCACATCGTAGGATGCCTGCCCCGACTGGCTGCCGGTTTTCAGCTCACGGCTGAAGTAGCTGGCACTCAGCCCCACCGGGGTCCGTTGCAGGTCGTCGGCAATGCCGGGGGCAGAATACAGGAGTGATGTCTTGACCTGATCCATCAGCGATGCGTAGACCTCCGGCGAGAAGCGGGCGAATACAGCACCCGTGTCTGCGCCAACGGCATAAGCCGCTGCCAGACGTTCCACCAGCTTGCCGCCGTAGAACTGCTGCACACCGCCAGCGTCGCTGACCATCAGGTCCGACAGGATCCGGTTCTGGTTTTCAGTGCGCGCAGCGCTGGCCAGGAAACCGCCGTAGCCACCCGCGCCCAGTCCGACCACACTGCCGCTCCCAAGGCTGTACACCACATTGCCCAGTCCGCTGTTCTGCACGCTGCCGAACTGGCCGCTGACCTTGCCGGGCTGCACGGCAAACAGCTGGATGGCCTCACCGGCCGCCACCGTGCCGCCGTTGTAAGGCTGCAATTGCAGGACAGCGTTGCCGGTAATGGACATGTTGCCATTTACCACCACCTGGTCGTAGTCACTGCCGGCCACCCGGGCACCGGCCGGATGCGGTGCCACCTGCATTTCGGTTGTCGAACCGGTTTGCAGGGCAAGATTGCCGACCGTTATCTGCCCGGGCGAGTTGCCCGGAGCCAGCCACGAATTCTGGCCCATTGTCACGCTGCCGTTGATCCGGCCGACGCCGGACACCAGCCCGCCCGACACCGTGGTTCCGGAGGCCGATACCGTACCGGCCAGCCCCTGGGTAACATCGCCAAGGTGCAGGACGGCTGCATCGGCCCGGTTGCTGGCCGAAGTATGGATGTTCAGGGTACCGGTCTGCAGATTGCCGACGATATCCAGCCGGTTGCCACTGGTGCCCGTCACGTCCAGCGTACCGGTTTGCACGTTGGCGCCACCGTGTACCAGGAGGCGGGCAGCACTGCCTGTCATGGTCAGGGCACCACCGTTGCCGGTATTGACGTTACCGCCACCGGTCACTTCCAGCAGGGAGGCACTGTTCAGGTTGATGTTGCCGGACTGCACGGCAGCGCGGTTCTGCACCACCAGTGTCGAGCCGGGCTGAAGGTCAACCCGCGGGAAGGCCAGGGTGGAATTGCTGTTGACCGTCACCGACGGATTGCTGGCCGGACCGCCGGCATTGGGCTGGGAGCCGACATTGAAAATGCTGTTCGGATCCGTGGAAGTCAGCGAGTCATTGACCTGGAACGAGCCCTGACGGATGTCCAGTACACCGGTGCCGCTGACATGGCCGGTAAACGAGCTGTCACCCAGGACCGTCAGCCGGTTGCTGCCCAGCGCGACATTGCCGGCGCCGGACAGGTTGGTGATGCGCTGGTCGCCATTGAGCAGGCTCAGGGTGCCGGTATGGTCCTGCGTGCTGTTGACGGTTACGCCAACCCGTTCGGCCAGAATGTATGCACCGTCCAGTGCCACGGTCCCCTGGTCGATGATCAGGCTGGTCACGTCAAATCCGCCCGGCTTGTTCAGGGTCAGCGTTCCGTCACCGGATTTGGTCACTGATCCGGCTCCGCTGAGCTGGCCGGAATAAGTGGAATTGCCGCTCTGGTTCAATGCCAGTGCATCACTTGCATTGGCCAGCGTGATCTGGCCGCGGCTGCCCCCAGTCAGGCCGGTCGTGGTGACCTGGCGGGTGCCGGACACGACAATGCGGCCGTCGTTGCCCACCGGACCGGTGGCGGTCAGGTCGGCATTGAGGCGGGTGGTGCCGCTGCTGGCGTTGCCCAGGGAGGCGACAGTCTGCGCGGTGTTGACCAGATAGTTGCCGGCATTGCTGACAGCTCCCACGGTATCGGCCGTACCGGCAATGAAGGTGGCGCCGGACTGGATGGTGATGGCACCGGTGTCGGCCAGCGTGCCGCCGCCGGTGGTATCAACCGTGCCGGCTCTGACGGTCAGCCCGCCGGTTGCAGTATTGGCACCGGTCAGCGTCAGGGTGCCGGAACCGCTCTTGGCCAGCGCACCGGCGCCGGTAAAGCGGCCACTGTAGACGGAACCGGCATTCTGCCAGACCGTCAGCAGGGCGCCGGCGTTCAGGTCGGTCGTGCCGGCACCGGTATAGCCGCCGCTCGAGGTGGTGCGGGTCCCGGTCACTTCAATAAGGCCTTCGTTATCGACCAGGCCGGCAGCAAGGATGTCGGCTTGCTGGTTGAGCGTGCCCCCTACATCGTTGTGCACGCTGCCGGCGCTCAACAGGCCGGCTTGCAGGGTACTGGTACCGGTAGCGGTGTTGTGCAGCGAGGCAACCTGCTGGACGGCATTGACCTGATAAATGCCGTTATTGGTGACTGCGCCCGTGGTGTCGGCTGTTCCGGCAATGAAGCCGGCACCGGACTGGATGGTAATGGTGCCGCTGTCGGACAGCGTGCCGCCCCCTGTGGTGTCGATGGTGCCGGCATTGACCTGCAAGCCACCGCCAAAGCCGTTGGCACCCGTCAGTTGCAGAATGCCGTTACCGGTCTTGGTTACCGGGCCGGCGCCATTGATCTGGCCGGCGTAGATGGAGTTGCCGCTCTGGTTCAGGGTCAGCGCATCGGTTGCATTCGTCAACATGATCCGGCCGGTACTGCTGCCGGTCAGGCCCTGCGTGGTGATCTGGCGGCTGCCGGATACCATGATGATGCCGTTGTTGCGAACCAGGCCGGAGGTAACCAGATCGGCATTCAGGCTGGTGGTGCCAGTAATCATGTTGTCCAGCGAAGCGACGGTCTGTACGGCATTGACCTGATAGCTACCGGCGTTGCTGACAACCCCGACGGTATCGGCCGTGCCGGCAATGAAGGTGGCACCGGACTGGATGGTGATGGCACCGGTATCGGCCAGCGTGCCGCCACCAGTGGTATCAACCGTACCGGCGTTGACGGTCAGCCCGCCGGTTGCGGTATGGGCACCGGTCAGCGTCAGGGCGCCGGCACCTGTTTTGGTCAGGCTTCCCGTGCCGGTGAACCGGCCGGCAAAGGTTGAATCTCCTGTCTGGTCAAGCGTGAGCGCAGCCTGCCTGGTTGTCCCGTTGACATTCAGGTTCGTCAGTTCGAACTGACCGGCGCCGGTCAGCTGGCCGGTGTGCATCTGCTGCGTGCCGACGACAACCCAGTCACCGTCGTTCTCCACCGTCGCGGCGGTAATGTCGGCATTGTCACTGGCAACGATGCCGTTACCGGCAACGGTCATGAAACCCTGCTGCCACCTGCCGGCATGGGCATTGACGATGGCACCGGTCACACTGACCTTGCCCATGTTGGCCAGCAAGGCATTACCCTGGTTGGTCAGATTGGACAGGCTGGCATCATCCCCCAGCAGCAGGGTGCCGCTGTTGCTGACATCGGCTGCGCTGATTTTTGCGCCGGCCGCCGTACCCAGACTGCCGCCACTGGCAACGCTGACACTGCCGAGGCTTTCGGCTCCTGCCAGCAGCAGGCTGCCGCCATTGCCGACCGTGACCGGGCCGGCAGCAGCAGGATCAAACAGGCGGCCGGTGGTATTGCCGTCGCCGGTCAGGACACTGCCCTGGTTGACGGTAATGCCGGTCAGGCTGTTCTGCCCGGTCAGATACAGGGTACCGCTGTAGCCGGCAGCACCAATATTCAAGGCGCCACCGTAGATATTGCCGCGCATGTAGGCCACGTCGTTGACGGGCTGGCCGTTGACTTCCTGCTGGCTGTCGAACACGACCACATTGCCGGTCTGGCCGTTGAGGTTGATGGCGTTCATCCACTCCACCGAACCCAGTCCGTATTCGGAGCCGAATACCAGGGTGGAATTCGAACTCAGGTAGCTGCTGCCCCATGCCAGGGTTTGCCCGCTGTTGGGCGAGTTGGAGGTCCGGCCAAAGTTCAGCTGGATGCCATCGGTCGTGCCGGCGGCAAAACCACCGGCACCATTCCAGGAAATTTGCCCAGGAACAACGGAGCCGACTTTCCGCGTCACGTTTTCCGACAGCAACAGGACGCCAGCGTTGAAATGAGGGCTCATGCCGCCGCTGATGCTGCCAATGCCGTTAAAGACGATGCTGCTGTCGTCATGGATGCCTTCTCCCAGCCTGGCTTCCAGCGTGGCACCGGAAATCATGGTCTTGCCGGTATAGGTATTCGTACCGGCAAACTGCACCAGCCCGCCACCGGCAATCTGCACGTCGGCTCCCCTGCCGGATGCATAAGAGGCGCTGCCGATACTGGCGGCGCTATCGTCGGCGATGCCGCCTTCTATGCGGATCATGTTGCCGGCCCCCGGGCTCAGGGTCACGCTGCCGCCTTTCATGACGAAAATGTCGGCTCCGGTGGCATCGCCGGCCGCACCGTTGTTGTTACTGGAGCCTGCCAGTGCGGTGTTGTCACGGAACAGGGCATTGCCGGAGATGGTCAGGCTGCCGCCGGCACGCACGAAGATAGCGCCGCCATAGCCCGATCCGCCGCCACCGCCGGTGTTGTCGCCACTGCTGCCAGCCCCGGCGCCAAAACCACCATCACCACCGGAACCTGCATCGCCATTCTTGGCGTAACCGGTCGATCCTCCTTTGCCACCGGCTCCACCGGATCCGCCACCGGCACCGAAGCCTCCTTTGCCGCCATCACCACCGGCGCCCCCCGTACCACCTTCGGTAAAGGACAGGCCGCCATCACCGCCATTGCCGCCGCCGCCGCCATTGCCGCCACCGAAGAATTCGGCCCCCTTGCCACCCTTGCCACCATCACCACCATCACCGCCCCGGGCGCGGGTGCCGTCATTCAGGCCTTTGACCCATTCGGCAGAGTTGGCAATCTGGGTGGCCAGTTCGACGCCGGCAACAACCGATTTGGCAACCAGTGCGGCACCGCTTGCAAACGAGGGAAACGGTGCATTGGAAAATGCCGCAGACGCTTCAGTCACCGCATCAGCCAGATCAATGCCGGCTTGTGCCGTATCCTTGATCAACTGATAGTTGAACGGCACGCCACGACTGCCGTCGCCCCCGTTGCCGCCACGCCCGCCAGCGGCGTTGACCGGGGTCATGTGCCCCTGGTTATTGGCATCCTGGCCACTGAAACCCGCCAGGCCTTCACCGTCGGTGAGATAGGGCAATACCGAATTGGCATCGTTGCCGTTCTTGCCATTGGTGCCCGGTATGCCAGCTGGTTTCAGCCCGTTCAGCGAGCCACCGACGTTGAGCGGTGAGTTGGCAACAAACCCCTGCACGGTACCGGTCAGGGCCTGATCGAAGGTCACCTGGTTACCATTGATCGCAACGATTTTGGCGCCATCCGGAATGCCGCTGCCCGTTACGGTCATGCCGACCTGGAGGCCGCTGACAGAAGCCAGCGTGATGCTACTGCCGGACTGGGACTGTATGGCCGACGTCACAATGCTGGCCTTGTCCTGCATATCGGCAGTCAGGGTATTGCTCAGAGTGATCAGGCCGGTTGCCGGATTGTAGTTCTGGATGGTGGTACCGGCGGGAATGCCGTCGCCACTGATCGTACTGCCAATCTGGATCCGGGCATCCGGCGAGGCCAGCAGAATGGTATTGCCACCTGCTTGACCGATCTGGGCAACACTGGAAAAACCCAAGACATTCTGGGGCAGCGGTTTGCTAAGGGTGACCTGGTCACCATTAATGGCTGTTACCACGGTACCGGAGGCAATACCGATCCCGGTCAGGGTCATGCCGACCGACAAGCCAAGCGAAGCCGCAGACAACTGGATGGTATTGCCGGACCCAACAACAAACTGGGACGCATTGAGCTTTGGCGTACTGACAAAAGTCAGGCTGGCAGGAGAAATGGTGCCAGTCGCTGCCTTGCTCAAAACAACCGACGTAATGTTGTTGCTGCTGTCCCGCTGGACATCCGTGACCACCGTTCCGTATGGAATGCCCGCCCCTTGAACCACGGCCCCCATCTCGATCCGCCCTCCCTGCCCCAGATCGGTCAGGGCCTGGCCGGTAATGACGGAAGTCGACGAGCTGGCACTGACTGACATGGATCCGGTCAATGTCTTGACTGATGTATTGCCAAGAGTCAGCGCAGAATCAAGCGTAACAATGGAGCCATTAATGGCGCTGATCCGGGCTGTTCCGGTTGTTCCATCCAGAGAAACCTGCTGCCCTACTTTAAGCGGAGTGGTATTGCTGCCAATATCGATCGTGCTGATGGATTTTCCATCGCCTCCAATAACCGGAACAACATTGAATGCAGAGAACGCAACAACATTGGCCTGGCGCTGAACCAAAGCAATGTTTGCACTTTGCAAACGGACATCAGGAGTACCACCTCCATTTCCGCCTTCAACAACATTGCCTGTGAATTGCACATTACTCAAATTAAGTGCCGCGCCGGCATTAACGAAAAACACGCCCCCCAAGCCTGCACCACCTCCACTGCCGTCTCCGCCTTGGGTATGGAAATCGGTGTAGGTAACCTTGTCGGTTTTCGGGGCAGCATTACAGCCTGCAATACCGACTCCGATCATGCAGCCAGTTCCCCCTCCTCCGGAAAGAACCGTAATTCCCTGCCCATTGAAATACGTGTCCAGGTCTATGGTAACCGGAGCTGTGGCATATGCCATGGAGCTTGATAAAAACAGCAATCCGGCAGAAACACCCGACACTGATTTTGCACGACTGGCCTTGCCCTTTGCCTTTGCCAATTCGGAAACAGCCACCCAGCAGCCAATGGTAGCATTCCATACAACCCGAAACACGTGATTCAATGAAGATCGACGCACAATAAACTCCAGTTAAAATCAGCCAGTCAATTTCATGGACAAAAGAATCTCTCTGCCAACCGATAGCAAAAAACGTCTTGTGTCATGCATTTTTCAGGCTGAAGCTTTAAAAAATCAGGTAAAAAAGACGACGACCCATTGGGCTATCAAAAACAATGAGGCAAATCCGTTATCAGGGTTTATTGGATCCTCACAAAAATCATGGCAATCTGGATTATGTAAAAACAAGGAAGACTGCGTTGATGTCTGGCAGAGAAAAATCCGCTGGCGATGCAACGCAACCAGGACAGCGGACCAGTCATTTCTTTCGGCAGGTTTTGGTCATGTGATGTGTCCTTGCGAATGGAAGATGGCCTGGTTGCTTCATGACCTGCCTTCTAGTGCAAAACAAAGCCATAAATGACATCATCGTAACAACCGGAATCGACCGCAGAACTTACCAAACCTTACATGACGCCTTTTTTTTGCCTGTCACGCCCCATGGCCATGCTTTTTGCATGGCTGCTGTCGTTACTGTCCTTTTTCTGCCTGATGCAGCCAGTACACGCATCAGCATCCGGAATACCTTTTACGTGGGCTGTTGCGAGCGACCCCGAAAATGCGCTGACCATCGAAACCCTGCCCGATCGACATTTCAGTCCGGGGCACGGCATGCCGGCCCTGGGTTACCGGCAGGGTACGACCTGGCTGCGCCTGGATATTCCGGCCCCGGCGGGTCCGCCCGACTATGCCTGGCTGGAGTTACGTTCGGCGGTACTGGATGACGCAGCCCTGTTCCAGCGCCAGCGCGGAGGCGAATGGACAATCCAGCAGGCAGGAGACCGGCTGCCTTTTACGCTTCGGCCACTGGATTACCGGCATCCGGTATTCCGGATCAGCCGGGAAGATGGGCAGCCTGTTACGGTCTACCTCAGACTGCGCGGCACCAGTACATTGAGTTTTCCTCTGGTACTGCACACCCCTTCCGGATTTGTCTCCCGACTTGCACGCGAACAGCTGATGTTCGGCGTGTTCTACGCCATCCATCTCGTATTGCTGGCCACCAGCAGCTGGTTCTGGTGGCGGACCCGCAACCGGGCTTATGCCCTGTTCAGCGCCTGCGTGTTCACCAACCTTGTCTGTACGATGTGCGCCGAGGGCCATGCCTATCAATACCTGTTTTCCGGGTATCCGATGCTGGTCGAGGCGCTGTATGTCCTCAGCTGGTTCGGGCTGACTCCACTGGGGCTGATATTTGCCTGCCAGTACCTCGGCCTTTATGACGGTCGCTGGTCTGCGCTTGCCCGATCGGCCAGCGTCTTTGCCGTTCTGGTGGCCGTCGCCTCGGCGCCCTGGCTGATTTTCAGCAATGTTCCCTGGCTGCGCCCGCTGTATTTCTTCTGGGCATTGGCAGTCAATATTGCCCTGCTTGCGGTCTCTCTGGGACTCATGGCCGCGGGAAACCGTCTGGCACGCACGCTCGCCTTCATGATGACAGTACTGCTGGCTGGCTCCAGCATGCGGCTGGCCCGCAACCTCGGACTGATCGAGCCTGGCCTGCTGGCCGACAATGCCCATTATCTCGGCATGATGTCGTTCTATCTCGTCATGAACTCTGCCATTACCTGGCGCTATACCGATCTGCGGGCTGAAAAAGAAGCTGCACAGGCCGAAGCCTTGCGGGTGGCACTGGAAGCCGAAACCAGGCTGGAGCGTGAAGTGGCCGAGCGGACCCAGACGCTGAAAAGCGCCATGGAACAGGTCGAATCAGCCCTGCTGCTCGAACGCCGGGCCCAGCAGCAGCAGCAGCAATTTCTGGCCACGGTATCGCACGAATTACGCACCCCGCTGTCGGTCATTGACAGCGCGGCCCAGAATCTGGTGCTGGGCACCGATATGACCAGTACTGCTGACGCACAAACACGCCGCCGCTATCAAAAGATACTGAATGCCAGCCAGCGGCTGACCCTGTTGCTTCAGGATGCGCTGAGCGAACCCCGCTTTGACCTCCAGCGCAGCCGGTTCGAGCCTTCGGCCTGTTCACCGCGCGCACTGCTTGAAGATGCAGCACGCTCTGCCCGCATCGTGTCGGACGATCATCTAGTCCGTGTCGACGGAGCCCAGCTGCCCGATACGTGCTGGTGTGATCCGGCCCTGACCACTCTCGCCTTGCGCACCCTGGCGGACAATGCAGTCAAGTACAGCCCCCCGGGGTGCGAGGTGATACTGACCGGACGCATGGAAGGCAAGATACTGGTACTCGAAGTCATCGACAACGGACCAGGCATTCCTCCTGACGAGCTGCCACATGTTTTTGATTACGGCTTTCGCGGGAAAAATGCCGATGGTCATGCCGGTACAGGAAAGGGGCTGGCTCTCGCACGCCAGATGCTTCTCTGGCAAGGCGGTACGCTCGACATGGAAACACGGTTGCAGGGAGGCTGCCAGGCTACCCTCAGGCTGCCTGTCTTGCAGCATCAGGCCAGTTCCACTTCAACAGTCAGTACATAACCTGAACGATGGGCGGTTTTCAGCGGTAGTTCATGACCGGCAACGAGTCTCCAGCGCTGACGCAACCGGCTGACCTGGGTGTCGAGCCGTCGCTGGTCAAACTCCAGCCACTCATGGCCTTGTGCCTGCACAATGTCTTTGCGGCTGACCGCATTTCCCCTGGCTGCGGCCAAGACGGACAGCAACTGCCATTCACCGGTTGAAAGCTCCAGTATCACACCATCTGGCGAACGCAATGCAAGGGCCGCCTTTTCAAGAACCCAGCAATGACGGAGCGCCCTGCGCGCCAGTGCATGTAATGTGGCGTCCAGCTGCAAAAGATTGACCGGCTTGACCAGGTAATGGTCCGCTCCGCCATGCAGGCCAGTGACAATATCATGCGTGCCGCTACGGGCAGTCAGCATGACGATACCGCACCGGGCGGAGTGTTCACGCAGGCTGGAAACAAAATCAAAACCCGATCCGTCCGGCAACATGACATCACAAATGGCCATCTGTACACGGTCAATCAGGCTCATGGCTTCGGCAATGGTCGATGCAGCCAGTACATTCCAGCCCCGGGCACGCAGAAAGCATGACAGCTCATCCTGCAGCTCCAGCTCATCTTCCAGCAGCAGCAAAGGATCCGTCATTTTCAGGGGGCATCACTTCTTGACCATGGGATGGGCGATCATACCGAAGGAGCCACCATGAAGATATGCGTCACCGGCATATGACTACTATTGTCAACTTTTGGACTGTTTGGGCAATGAACAAACCACTGCAATCTCATTGCCTGACTTACTCAAAAACTACTGGAGATCTTCCTCCCCATACACTCCGGTTTCAACGATCAGTCTGTGCAGGTTTTCTTTTGTCACAATCTGGCCATTGATCAAATAAGCATCTATTTGCTCTCCTGAGCGGGTTTCAAAACGTCCGTTGACTGTAAACGGCTTGTTTTTAACCATCCCATATGCCACATCCATGGCGCTGGCAGCCAGAACTTTCGAATCCATGTAAACAGTTGCATCCTGCTCACTACGAACAAGTCTCTTCAAGGCAGGCAACTCGGCATCCATGCCAACAACCATTACTTTGTTTTTGATACCGTAATCCTTGATCGCCTCTATGGCAGCTTCTGCCAAGATATCATTATGAGCCAGCACACCATCAATTTTACCGCCACTTTGCTTGAGTATTTTAGTCATCAAGTTTTTTGCCTGAACCGGAGACCATCCATCAACATACTCATCTGCAACAACATTAATATTTCCACTTTCGACATATGGCCTGATGGAGTCATTTACTCCATTAGAAAGAGGCATGGTATTAATATCTCCTTCATCCCCTTTCAATATTGCAACATTGCCTCTTAATATCCGTTCAGCAGCAAAATCCCCCAGAGACTTTCCGATCTTGTACGTATCATAACCAACAAAGAAATCAAACCCTCCCGTTGTGACTGGCCGTGCATACATGATTACTTTCACGTTCCGGGAATGTGCCAGATCCAGAATACCTGATGCATCGTCAGCATTTCTTGGCACAACAACCAGAACAGAAGCTCCACCATTTATCAAATCTTCACAATCGCTCTTTTGCGATTTTTCGTTTTCATTCTTGTTTAACCGCGCCTCAACCTCCAACCCCAGTTCTTTCGCACGGATTTTCATTATTTCCATTTCATACGGCCAACGCTTAGCCTCTCCAACGCCGAATGAAATACCTACTTTTTCTTTTGCAGCATTTTCAGAACAACCCCACAAAAATACAGACATCAACCAACAAACAAAAACACGAGCAAGACTTGAGCGTTTCATTTCTGGACCACCAAAGATGTGTTGGAAACCATTTCTGGCTCATACAGCAATACACCGCAACAGCAAAACCAATACTAATCAAAATCAAGTCAACAAACACCATGTCCCGCATCATATAATCCTGCCCCAAGATTTCAAAACACATTCAGAAAAAACAACACCAAAAACAAATTGCAGCAATTGACAAAAATCAAAGAAAAATAAACGGAAAAATGTTACTCAAAGATGACTGGCAAAAAACATTAGCAGACAACCAAAACAGTAAATACATACAAAAAAAACACGACAAAAGACAATGACATGAAAAACCAGAAAAAATTCAATACCTCATTGATTTTCTTGGGAGTCGTCATATCAATACTGGTTGTCTTCATCATCCAGCTAATGAGACATGTTCAAAGCCTCCTTGAGCTGGACACAAAAATCAACCTGACAGAGATTGTCTCTCAGAACAAAGAATCCATCACAAACAGGCTGACCCTGAACATCCAGTCTGTCGAAGTTTTGGCCAGCCAGTTATCAGACGAAATAAAATACAAACAACTTCTGGATAAAAATCTGGACATCCAAGAAGCCATAAATGAATTTGGCATAAAGACAAACAGCAACAATGTTTTCATTGCCAATGCAGCAGGGACCGTATTCAGAAAAAACAGGCAACCCATATACATCACCGGCAGGAAATATTTCAGGACATCCATGACCGGCAGATCAAACATATCAGACCAAATAATTTCGCGACTCGACGGGGAAGATATATTCATCATATCAGCCCCCATAATGATAAAAAACAACCCTGTCGGATCAGTACAAAAAATACTGACAAAAAGTGAAATGTACCAAATGGCATCCCTGCCATTGTTTTCATCAAATGGTTATATCTACATTGTTGATGAAAAGGGATATGTAGTCATACATACATCGCACAATAATTGCCAGAAAAAATCTGACAATTACTTCAGGGACCTACATGCAAGCGGCAACCCTGAGCAGACAGAGAAAATCCGGTCAGACATCACCGCAAAAAAAAGTGGCCTCATTGAGACTACTGTTTCCGGCGTAAAGATATTTTCCTCCTATACCCCAATTGACAAGGCACGCGGCTGGTATTTGGTTGTCAGCGTCCCAGTATTGACCGTGTCCCCCAACGCCAATATTGTCATACACCTGTTTTATGCAATATTGTTTTTTGTAACATTAATATCAGCAATAAGCATGGTTTATTTTTTGATTTACAAAAACAGGCAGCAAATGCAACTGGAAAAAATAGCATTCGTTGATCCGGTTACAGATGGAAATACTTATAGCAAATTTCTCATAAACGCAGAAAATTCAATAAAAGAGCCAGACAACAAAACACGCTCGATAATCAAGGTCGACATTGACAATTTCAAGTATATAAACAAATTTCATGGCTTTGATTTCGGAAACACTGTTCTGAAATACACATATCAAAAATTTGCCAATCAATTAAGGCAACACGAACATATTGCAAGAATATCTGACGACAACTACGCATTACTGCTGGAGGACATCTCCCCTGAAAGGCTTTCAAACCTGTTTGACCCGACATCGCACAAAGACGCCAGCATCTATTTCTCTGCCGGCATCTATCAAGTAAATGACCCACAGGAAAACATAAACACCATGCTTGACAAGGCTGCAATTGCAGCCAAGAAGGTCAAGGGTTTGATCAACAAGCATTATGCTTTTTATACAGAGCAAATGGAAGCCGCGTCAATTCATAATGAAAAACTGAAATCAAGCATAAAAACAGCTTTTGCTGCCGATGAATTCGTGGCTTTTTATCAGCCTAAAGTTGATATTTCAAGCAACAAAATAACCGGCTGCGAAGCTTTGGCTCGCTGGAAAAAACCAGACGGGAAATTCATATCACCCGGTGAATTTATCCCATTATGCGAACAAACCGGCATGATCATAGAACTGGACATGATCATCTATGAAAAATCACTTAAATTTCTGAGAAACAATCTGGACAACAATATCCCGTGCGTCCCTGTTTCCATCAATTTCTCAAAACTGCATTTGGCCAGTGAAGATTTCTTCCAGAAAATAAAAGAAAAGCTGAACAAATATGAAATACCACCAAAACTCGTTGAAATAGAACTAACAGAAAGCGCATTGTTCAGCGACTTTGACATCATGTGCAAGTTCGCAAGGCAGTTGCAAGAGCATGGATTTTTGGTAGCAATGGATGATTTTGGCTCCGGATATTCATCATTAAACATGCTCAAAAACATGCCAATCGACATACTAAAAATAGACAAAGAATTTTTAAGCAGCTCGGCGGATAATACCAAAAGAGACATTATCTTCACCGGCATTGCCAAAATGGCAAACAGTCTCGGCTTATCCATTGTGGTAGAAGGAGTGGAAACAGCGGATGACGTCGAGCTGATGCAAAAAAGCGGCTGCCATATTGCACAAGGCTATTATTTTTCCAGACCCATTCCGGAAGATGCTTTCAGTTCAGCATTGCGAAACGGCACGATAAAGCCATCGTGATTTTCACGAAACCGCTGAAGCCACAGTCACGTCAAAATGCTTTTCACATAGAACGAACGGTCGCAATGATCTTCATGATTTAGCGTAGAATGCCGCTTCCGCGCCCCGTGAGACCGATCGGTGGCGTCTTTTGCTTCGACTGTTACTCGAAAGTCACAACATGGACTCCCTACGCGATCCCGAGCACGCGCTTGTCGTGCTATCCGGAGGTCAGGATTCGACCACCTGCCTCTATTGGGCCCTGTCCCGCTTTGCACAGGTCAGCGCCATTTCCTTTGATTATGGCCAACGACACCGGGTCGAGCTTGATGCCGCACGAACCATTGCCGCAATGGCTGGGGTCGGACACACGATCATCCCGATCAATACCTTCTCTGCCCTGGGGGGTAACGCCCTGACAGACCAGCAGATGTCACCGGATACGGGGCCGGATGCAGAGACCTTGCTGCCCAATACCTTTGTGCCGGGCCGAAACCTGGTTTTCCTGACGTTTGCAGCAGCTTGGGCTTGGCCTCGCGGTATTCGCCACATAGTCACCGGTGTTGCACAGACTGACTACTCCGGCTATCCCGATTGCCGCGAAAACACCCTGCGTGCGCTGGAACTGGCCATCAACCTGGGCATGGAATCACGCATGCGGTTGCACATGCCGCTGATGTTCCTGTCCAAAGCCGACACCGTTACGCTGGCCCGGACCGTCGGAGCCATGCCGGCACTGGCTTTCAGTCATACCTGCTACGCCGGTGCCGTACCTCCCTGCGGGCAATGTGCGGCCTGCGTATTGCGTGCCAAGGGTTTTGCAGAAGCAGGCATTCCTGACCCCTTGCTGAACCGGCTGGCAGGAGTCTGACATGCCTTGTCTGCATCAAGCCTGCTGCGGTTTTGAAGCCGCCCGCAGCCTGCCGCTGACCAATGGAACAAACCAGCGGCACGGCCACAGCTTTCGCCTGCATGCCCGGGCCGACATGCCTTTGCCGGATCTGCGCGAACAGCTGGCCCGTATCGCCGCGCCGCTGAATTACGCCGATCTGGATCATTACCTCGGCCATGCGGATGACCAGTCCCTGCTGGAATGGCTTGCGAGTCAACTGCCTACACCTGCCGCCCTGTCGTTGCGCTCGGCCCCCGGGCTGGAATCGGAACTGGACCCTGACGGTCAGCGACGCATCTGCATCTCCGGCCACTTTGACGCAGCTCACTGGCTGCCCCATGTCCCGGACGGACACCAGTGCGGCCGTCTGCACGGACACGGTTTTGGCGTACGCCTTGTCGCCGATGCAGGCCAGCATGATGCAGCTGCGCTGTACTCTGCCTGGCAGCCACTGCATGCCACCCTGCATCACCGCTTGCTGAACGACATTGCCGGTCTGTCCAATCCCACCAGTGAAATGCTGGCCTGCTGGATCTGGCAGCAACTACAACCGTCCCTGTCCGGCTTGCAGGCTGTGGAAGTGTTCGAAACGGCTTCGGCCGGCAGCCGCTATGACGGGCAAGAATTCCGGATCTGGAAAGAGCAGCGTTTCGAGGCCGCCGTGCCATTCGATCATGCGGGGCGCTACACCGGTCACAGCTACCTCGTACGTCTGGTATTGACAGGGATCATGAGTAACCACACAGGCTGGGTACGTGATTTCGGCGAGATCAAGGCACGCTTCAAGCCCGTGTATGCACAGCTGGATCATCATCCGCTGGATCGTCTGCCCGCCATTGATGCAACTGACTGTGCCGGTATTGCCCGGTGGATTGCTCGTGAGTTTGCCGAATCCGTACCAGAGCTGTGCCGGATCGACCTGCTTGAAAATCCTGACGAAGGTGCCGTGCTTTTCCTGCCGGCAGCAAATGGATAACGATCATGGCCTACACCGTCAAGGAAATCTTTCATACCCTGCAAGGCGAAGGCGTACATAGCGGACGGGCTGCCGTGTTTTGCCGTTTTACCGGCTGCAATCTGTGGAGCGGCCGCGAAACCGACCGGGCACAAGCGACATGCCAGTTCTGTGATACCGATTTTGTCGGCACAGGACCGGACGGGGGCAAATTCGCCTGCGCCCAGGAGCTGGCCGGGCGCATCGCGGACAGCTGGGCAGGAACAGGCGGCTCCCCTTACGTGGTCTTTACCGGCGGCGAACCCCTGTTGCAGCTCGATGAAGAACTGATCGAAGCCATGCATGCCCGAGGATTTGAAGTAGGAGTGGAAACCAACGGCACCATTCCTGCCCCACCTCGAATTGACTGGCTGTGCGTCAGCCCCAAAGCCGGCTCCAAGTGGGTACAGAAACAAGGCGATGAGCTCAAACTGGTCTATCCGCAACCCGGATTACTGCCTGAAACGGTGGAGTTGACCGGTTTTTCCCGTTACTGGCTACAGCCGATGGATGGACCTGAACAAACGATGCATATCAAGGCTGCCATCGGCTTTTGCCTGCTTCATCCGGACTGGCACCTGTCTTTGCAAAATCACAAGCTGGCAGGCATCCGCTGAATTTTAAAAAAGAGAATGAACATGAACCTGCACGACGAACTCAAATCCCTTGGCTCCGGGAAAACCGAATACCGTTACGATCAACCCGATGCAGCCCTGCTTGAGCGCTTCCCCAACCCTTATAACCGGCCAGAAATCAATCCAAACCAGATCTCTGGCAAACTCAACATTACCTGCCCTGAATTTACCAGCCTGTGCCCGATTACGGGACAGCCTGATTTCGCCACCATCGTCATTGACATGGAACCAGCAGAGTGGTGCGTAGAATCAAAATCACTCAAGCTGTATCTTGGCTCATTCCGCATGCATGGCGAATTTCACGAAGCATGCATTTGCCGGATTTGCAATGACCTGGTAAATCTTTTGCACCCAAAGTGGATTCGTGTAGAAGGACGCTTTACTCCGCGCGGCGGCATCCCGTTATGGCCAGTTGCAGAATGGAATGCTGCATAAGACCCATTCCGGTCCTGAAACAAAAAACAGATCGCGCTGTACCTTCCATGGTACAGCGCGATTTTTATGGCCTGCTGATCACGCTTTCTTGATCAAGCCCAGAGGTTTGCCCAGAGGCAGGATCATCCGACCGAAAAAGCTGTTCAGAAACAAGGCACCCGCTGCATAGAATCCCAGAAGGGATATCAACAGTTCTGACCAAGCTGCCAGACTGGAAAACAATGGCGGGTTCACTCCCAGAATGGAAAGTCCGAGGGACGGCAACAGTACATTGATCAGCACCAGTATGACGGCAAATACCTTGTTCGCCTCAAAAGCCGCAATCATGATGAACACTGAAAAAAACATATAGCCAAAACAAGCAAATGCCAGCTGCCGTGGATCAGCATGCTGCAATACTGCCTCTCCGAACATGCCTTGACTGATTGCCCAGTGCATGGCGACGGCAGCCCAAAACAGGCCAAATACTCCCAGGACGATGGAACCGAAATAGTTGTTTTTCTTGAAGTCAACAGTAGCAGCCCAAATCTGGGCAGCGGCCCCCAGAAACAGGGCCCAGGGAATGATGTATGCAGACCCGGTTGTCCATCCCATTTTTTGGGATGCAGCAACAAAGGTCACCATCGAAAGCCCGAACACACCTAATGCGGTCGGATCAGAATGAATGATTCTGGTTTCAGTAATAGCTTGTTGCGCAACAGACATTGTTTTTACACCTTTGCAAATCTATTTGTTTGTTTTTATGTCGACCAGCCAATCCTGCTTGACATTCAGTCGCGAAATGTTTTTATCACAAACAAACAACATGCCAATGGGCAATAAACAATTTTTGATAATTATCAAATAATTTAAAAAGCATATCAAAAATCCAAAAACAATAAATAAAGTCAATATGTTTTCCCAAAATAACAAAAAGAACATTCAAGCAAAACAAAAACAAACAAAAAAAACAGCACAACAATTCAAAAAAACAAATGCATACAGATTTTTCAACAAAAAAGAACAAAACAACCGCTATGATTCACTGATAAAAAACAAACAGCCCGATCCACAGAAAAATTTAATGTCAAAAAATTTGACTGAGTTTTTCGTGGATTTGATTTATGAAATACAAAAATCCATCAGAAGCCATCTTGCACGAAACTGGCAATCTTTCTTGAATTTATTCATGCCAACAACATTCATGCAAAACACAAAAGCACATTAGCATAACCAGTCACTTGCGCGATCAAATTTACCACTCGACATCAGCACCAAAAAAGACCATATCTGACGCATTCCAGAATGGATTTTGCGACTTCTATTTATACACATTCTTAATTAGATTATTATAATGTAGCAAACTTGGTTGATTCAAAAACCGGCGCGATGACAGCAAAGCCTGAAACACTGCTTGCCATGACTTGTCTGCCAAGAGGAAGTCCGGCTTCTACCGGATGATCCTCTGAAATCAGCCTTTCTCTGGTTTCACCGTGAGACGTAACAATGTTTATTTGTGCGCGCAGTCTGAAAAAATTTCTTCAGCCACTTGAGCAGGCTACCCGTAACGGGTTTGACCTGACCGTGAAGCTGCCAGATAGCCAAGGAACCTTCGAGTGGAGCAGCCGTTTGCTCAACATGTGGTTGCAGGGTTTTCGTGAATCCATCTACAAGGTCGTCGGCAACGCGATCCAGATGTCCAGACTGGCTCCCGGTCTGGCAGACCTGTCAAAACGACTGGAAGACCGCGCAAGAGAACAGCAGCACAGCGCAGCAGACATTGCAGCGGCCAGCCAGATCCTGTCTGAAACTGTTCATTCGATTGCAGTCAGCGCCGCTGAAGCATCCGGTTTTTCAGGACAGGTCGCCGCAGCTGTCACCAGTGCAAATGCCAACGATGAAGAAAACCGCCGCCAGATCCAGTCCATCGGGAAAAGCACCGAAGCACTGGGAGAGCAGATCCACGCACTGAAGCAAAGTTCTCTGTCGATCGGTGAAGTAGTGGAATTGATCAAAAACATTGCGGACCGTACCCGGTTACTGTCACTCAATGCGGCAATTGAAGCCGCCCGCGCCGGCGAACAGGGTCGGGGGTTTGCGGTAGTGGCAGACGAAGTTCGCAAACTGGCTGATCAGACCATGCAGGCAACGCAGGACGTCGAATCGTTGCTGGCCACCATTCAGCAACAAGTCGATGACTCCAGCACAACAATGGAAGCAATGGATGGGCTGGTGAAAAAAGGAGTGGCCTTGTCATCTGCGGCAGGAGAATCCATTAAGGCCGCATCACAAGACATTTCGACACTGATTGAGCATGTACATGCCATTGCGACCACCAGTGCCGAGCAAACCGACAAAGTCAACGACATTGTCAGCCAGATTGGCAAAGTGGCCGAAGGTACGCACCAGCAACTTGATGATGCTCATCAATTGGCCGTGACAGCAAACCAGGTCCGGGACAAGAGTGACCTGCTGTTGGCTGCTGTTGGCAATTTCCGCTTTGAAGGTCACCAGCAAAGCCGGGACATGATTGCCAAGGTCATTTCGGGATGGAATCTGGAAAAGCTGGATGGAACAGACCTCGACAGAAAGCTGGTGGCATTGTGCAAACAGGAATCAGCATTTGAAATGATCTGCATTACCGACATGCGAGGCATACAAGTCACTGCGGATGTCGCGCCAGGGCACTTCGACGAAGGTGGCCGGAAAAACAACTGGTCCAATCGCCGGTGGTTTCTGGAGGCAATCAAATCCAAAGAGCTTGTGGTATCAGACCTGTACCGTTCGGTAGATACCGGAGAATATTGTTTTACCGTGTCATCACCCTTGTTTGATTCAAAAGGCAGGTTGCTCGGCGTTTTCGAGGCAGACATCAACTTCAGCCATATAGTCGGGCTGTAAAGGACAGTCTTTGTCAGTACCTGACTTGCCAGTATCCGTCCACCGGATACTGGTTTTTATTGCAAGCTTTCACTCTTTACTTCATTGACCATGCCAGCTTGGCAGGCAGGCCGAACATGCATGGCATGCCCATCCCGATGTTACAGGGGAATCCATAAACCTCCCCAACCGAATGACTTTTGCATTTTGATGCAACCACCTCCAATACTGCATGCCTTTCATGCAACCAGCGCAAATAAAAATTCATAACAAATAATTACCCTCAATGCATATTGATGCATGCCTGTAACGTAACTCCAAGTGCATTCTTTGCCTCTGTATGAGACAACCCGTCTGCAAAGCAGACATATCCCGATACAGACATCCATCAGTTCGTCAAACCGAATTTGGCGGGATCACTCGCAAAAGTGGATTTTTCACCACCAGTGAACTATTTCGCATAACAAAATTGCATTTACGAGTAATAAAAGGAGAAAATCAGCAACCTCAATTGAATGACTACATTTCGTGAACCACGCTTCGTTCGTTATTCGCCATCAAAGCGAGCTGATCCCGTTACTGAACGATGGAGATCTCCGCTCTCGTGCGGAGCAGGCCCACTCCATTCTGGTCCAGATCTACACCGTGCACAGTGATCCGGAGTG
>RRZU011110556.1_pt1 | contig 42960 bp, 43 predicted proteins | sample 2165561 | NCBI WGS metagenome assembly RRZU01 (sample SAMN10456909, study PRJNA506462) | wastewater metagenome | isolation source: wastewater sludge | place: USA: Moscow, Idaho | reverse complement strand
GTTTTGAGAAATCTTGATAAAAGTTTTAGAGAGATAAATCAAATTGCTGAGGATGAGATAGATAATTATCTTGAAAATCTAAAAAGAGATACACTCACTCTTTGACTCTAACCCTCAAAAAACTAGCAAATTTCGGTAAACCATTTTTGGTAAAACTATAATATTTAAAAGTGACCATCATTCCAAGTTTTGGTGGAGTTTCTCTCTCCTTATCGCTAAATCCACCACCGAGATTAAAAATTACGCCATTATCAAGTTTGAGTTTTAGGCTTTTAAATTTTCCCTTTTTATCATAGTTATAACCGATAACTATCCCCTCCATATCTTGCACTTTTTTTACTTTTAAAATATATGGGCTTCTTCCTGTGTGATATGGCTCTTTGCCGTCTTTGATTACAACACCTTCCCCTTTTAAAGCAATGATTTCATTCAGATAGTTTTGCAAATGCTGTTCATCTTTGCAAATAATTTGTTTGATGATATTTATATGGGGATTTGGATGTATTTCAAACCACTCTTTTGCCTTTTGAAGTCGCCCTAAAAAATCTCCCTTTACCTCTGGCACTTCAAAGATATTGTAAGTGATAGTTTCCCAATTTTTTGTAGGGATTACATCCAAAACAGTTGCTTGGATAGTTTCAAAATCATCTCTTTTGCTCCAAAGTTCCCCATCAAGTGGAAATGGTGGAAAGTTTGCGGTAAACTCTTTTGGAGCATTTATAAGATTACCATTTTTGGTGTATAATTTTTCCCCATCCCAATATCCTCTTACTCCATCAAGCTTTTCACTCATCAACCAACCGCTTATATTTTGGTCATCATAGATTTGTGGTTTTTGCACTTCAATACTAAAAGCAAATGAAAATAATAAAAAAAATAAGAGAAGAAAAAACCTAATCATTATGATTTTTTTCTAGAAGTTTCAGATAAAAAGCGGTTGATATTCCACTACTTGCTATAATCATCCCCATTACCATTATTTGATATTTTACTGTTTCGATTGGCTCTACACCACTTAAAATTTGCCCGGTCATCATCCCTGGAATAGAGACAAGACCAACAGCAAATAAAGAGTTGATGTCTTTTATAAGAGATGCTTTGTAGGCAATATTTCTAGCTTTTTCATATGAATTTACCCTTTGTATCTCGACCTCAAATCGTTCACTTGCGATGGAGACACTATTCATAGAATTTGCAAAAATCATCCCAGCTAGTGGTATAAGAAATCTCGGTTCATACCAAAGCTCAAGGTGAAGTACTCCCATAATCACAAATACTAAAGTGACAATTCCACCAACAGCAATGGAACTAAAGCTAATCAAATAATGTCTTGGATTTTTGTTTGTTACTGGTCGAAGAGAGATAACACCAGCAACTATAAGCATCGTAGTTAGGATGAAAAAGATTAAATAGATATTCTTAGAACTAAATATAAAAGTAAGCACATATCCCAAAAGGATAAGTTGTAACACCATTCTTGAAAGTGCATAAGGGATAGTCGTACTATCATCATTCCATTTTTTATAAATAAAATAGACAAAAATAATTGGGATAAGTATCCAAAAAAGGTCTAAAAAAGAGATTTGTTGCATTTAGATTCCACAATAGTCATTTAGGTTTGTTTTCAAAGGAAAATAATAGCTAAATTATCTAATTTTATTACAGCTATATTGTAATTTTTAAAGAGATTAATTTTTATATGAATTGTAAATAGTTTTTTAGAATTAAAATAAAACTCAATTAAACATTATCAGACTTAAAAAGCCAAACTAATAGTCCTACTCCAAAAGCAAGATTCAACCAGCTTCCACCCTCTTCAAAAAGCATAAGTAATAAATCGTAATAATAAGTTATGAAACCTGTGTTATTTTCTAATCCAAGTTTTGCATATTGTGTTATCTCTGTACCATAGATAAATGCTACTATCTCTGGAACAATAAAAAAGAGGACAATACCAATAAATCCTAAAAGAGATTTTTCTGGTTTCATTGAATGGAGTGAATGTTGTACATTTGGATTATTAAAAAAAGATTGTATTTTATGAATCATAGTAAAAACTTTATAGTAAATTTTAGAAGATTTTATATGGAGCGGGCAACGCGATTCGAACGCGCGACCTAAACCTTGGCAAGGTTTCGCTCTACCCCTGAGCTATGCCCGCAATAAAAAGTGGAGCTGGATATAGGACTTGAACCTACGACCTGCTGATTACAAATCAGCTGCTCTACCAACTGAGCTAATCCAGCAAAATATTTATTCTTTTTTTAAACATCCCTATAAATAGGCACAAAAATTCTAGAGTAATACCCAAAAGTAATTTTTGAAATGTCTCTAAAAGACGGATAAAATAAGTGTTTTGATTGGTTGCGGAAATTGGATTTGAACCAATGACCTTCGGGTTATGAGCCCGACGAGCTACCGTGCTGCTCTATTCCGCGATAAAAGTGGATGGGGTAGAAGGATTCGAACCTTCGAATGACGGTACCAAAAACCGTTGCCTTACCGCTTGGCGATACCCCAATCATTTAAGTGGTGGAATTATAGTAAAAAACTTTTCATTTGTCAAGTGATTTTAGATTAAATTTTATTATTTTTGATATACTTATAAAAATTTATAATAAAGCAGAGTTAATAATATGAATTCATTTGCAAGAGTTGAAAGAGCTATTGAAGAGATTAAAAAAGGTAATATGGTCATTATGTTAGATGATGAAGACCGAGAAAATGAGGGTGATTTAGTATATAGTGCAGCATTTAGTACACCTGAACATGTTAATTTTATGGCCACACATGCAAAAGGTCTCATTTGTGTTGCAGTGACAAAAGAAACAGCTAATAGACTTAATCTGACACCAATGGTACAATCAAATACATCATCCTATGAAACAGCTTTCACAGTTTCAGTTGATTGTGCAAAAGCAACAACAGGGATTAGTGCAAAAGAGAGAGACGATACTATTAAGATTTTAGCTAATACTGTAAGTAAAGAACAAGAGTTAGTTAGACCTGGACATATTTTTCCCTTGATAGCTAAAGAGGGTGGTGTACTAGTTAGAACAGGACATACGGAAGGAAGTATTGATCTTTGTAAATTGGCTGGTCTTAAAGGGGAAGCAGTAATTTGTGAAATTATGAAAGCTGATGGGACCATGGCAAGGAGAGATGACCTTGATATATTTGCAGAACAACATAAAATGGTACAAGTTTACATATCTGACTTAGTAGAGTATAGAATGGCAAATGAGTCACTAGTTGAAAAAATATCATCTACAAAAGAGATCTTTTTTGATAGTGAAGTTGAAAAAATTATTTTTGAAGATCACAAAGGCAATAAACATACTGTGATACAATTTGGAGAAGTCCAATCTATTTCTCCAGTTAAATTTCACACGATAGATACCGATATAAATTTATTTTTGAACCATCAAAAATTAAACTCAATGCTAAAATCAATAAATTTTTTACAATCAAAAGGTGGTATTCTTGTATTTTTAGAAACAAAAGATGAGAAAAAAGAAAATATGAAAGATTTTGGTATTGGTGCTCAAATAATGAAAAAACTTAATATTAATGAGATAAAGCTTTTAACATCAGGCTCAAAGACATCTTTTGTAGGGATTAATGGATTTGGACTAAAAATAAAAGAAACAATCGTAATAGAATAGTAATTTAATTACTTTTCTATTAAAAATCTATTCTAATTTATTTTGTAAAATTAAGGGCTTTTTTGACTAGGGTTATATTTTTTTCTAATTTTTCAATTTTATTTACTAGATTAGTATAGTTATTTTTATAATAGTCAGAATTCTTAATAGATAAAAGTTTATCTTCAAAGTTTTCAATTGTTTGTCTTTGAATATCTTCATCAACTAAACTCATAAGTAGTTGTGGTGTTTGCTTTTCTAGTTTTCTAAGGATATGTTCAAATCTATATTCATTATCCAAATCTAATTTATAATAAGAGCATAATTCAATGTAGATTTCTTCAATAGAAGAGTTATATTTTCTATAAATTGTTCCAGCATAATCGTTAAGATACCTAAAAAATAAAGAGTAATTTTTAATTATTTCTAAAAATTCTTCTTTATCAACTTCTGTATGGTCATTTATCTCATACATCTTTTTATAAAGATGAATCATACTAAGATATGATATCTCAGTACAATTCTCTTTAATTTCATTTAATAAGTCATTTAATTTAAGTTTATTCGTCAAGAGTTACCTTCTTTTTTCGCAATATTATAAAAGAAATAATCTCAACACACTAATAACTTAGAGATTAAAATTATACTTTTGGTCCTGCTGATGTGAAATCAAAACTTTGTATTGTATCATTACTATCATCTTTTGGTAGATACTTTTTGAAGTTTTCAATATACATTTTTGCAAGTTTATAAGCAGTTGCATCATAATCTTCTTTATTTTCCCAACTATTTCTTGGATTTAAAACATGAGTATCTACATTATTTAATGTTGTTGGAATAGCAAGATTAAATATTGGTAAAATTTCAAATTCACTCGAATTAATACTACCATCTAAAATACTGTTAATACATGCTCTTGTATTTTTAATGCTCATTCTTTTTCCAATACCATAACTTCCACCAGTCCATCCAGTGTTGACTAAGTAAACATTTACATTATGTTTATCAATCTTTTCCCCAAGTAAAGTTGCATATACTGTTGGATGTAGTGGTAAAAATGCCTCACCAAAACATGCACTAAATGTTGCAGTTGGTTCAGTTACACCTCTTTCAGTTCCGGCAACTTTTGCTGTATATCCACTCAAAAAGTAGTACATTGCTTGTTCTTTTGTAAGTTTACTTACAGGTGGTAAAACACCAAAAGCATCAGCACTTAAAAAAATAATATTCTTTGGATGCCCAGCAATTGAATTTGGTTGGATATTTGCAATATGATTTATTGGGTATGAAACTCTTGTATTTTCCGTTTTAGAATTATCATCATAATCTATAGTACCATTTTCATCAGCCACAACATTTTCTAAAATTGCACCTTTTTTTATAGCACCATAAATTTCAGGTTCATTCTCTTTATTTAAATTAATAACTTTTGCATAACAACCACCTTCAAAGTTAAATACCCCATTGTCATCCCAACCATGTTCATCATCGCCAATTAAGGCTCTATTTGGATCTGTAGAAAGTGTCGTTTTTCCCGTTCCAGAAAGTCCAAAGAAAAGTGCAGTGTCTCCATTAACTCCTACATTTGCAGAACAATGCATTGGCATCTTGTTTTGTAATGGTAACCAATAATTCATCATTGAAAAAACACCTTTCTTCATCTCTCCAGCATACCATGTTCCACCAATTATAGCTTCATTCGCTTCTATATTAAAAACAACGAAAACTTCAGAATTAAGTCCATCTTCTTTCCAATCTTTATTTGTAGCTTTACAAGCATTGTAAATTGTAAATTCTGGAGTAAATGTTTCAAGTTCCTCTTTAGTTGGCATAATAAACATATTTTGAATAAAATGTGCTTGCCAAGCAATTTCAGTTACAAATCTAATAGATTTTCTACTATCAAGACTTGAACCACAGTAAACATCTGTGATATACAAGTCTTTATCATTTAACTGCTCTTTTGAAATATTTAAAAGCTTGTTGTACAAAGATTCATCTACCGCTTTGTTAATATCCCCCCAAGCTATATATTGATTTGATGGTGTATTATTTACAAAATATTTATCTTTAGGGCTTCTTCCTGTAAAAATACCCGTATCAATCATTAGAGCACCTTCACTACTAATTTTTGCACCTTCATTAAGTACAGCATTATTAATTAAAGTATCAATATCGGTATTTCTAAAAATTTTACCAGCACCAGTCAATCCTAATGAATTTTTAATCTCTAACATAATTTAATTTTCCTAATTTTTATTTGAATATTGACAATAAAACACCTGCTGCAACTGCTGAACCAATTACACCAGAGACATTTGGACCCATAGCATGCATCAATAAAATATTCGACCTGTCATATTCCTGACCAACTTTACTTACAACTCTTGCTGCCATCGGAACTGCACTTACACCAGCAGCACCTATCAGTGGATTTATTTGATTTTCTGCTGAAGAAAATTTATTCATAATCTTAGCAACGACAACTCCAGCCGCAGTACCAAGTGAAAATGCAATCAATCCAATAACCATAATCCCAAGTGTTTCAGGAACTAAAAATTTATCTGCAGCCAACTTTGAACCAACACCAAGTCCTAGGAAAATAGTAACAATATTAATCAAAGCATTTTGCATTGTATCATTCAATCTTTCAACTACTCCAGATTCTCTTGCAAAGTTACCTAGTGCAAATGCGCCAATAAGTGGAGCAGATTCTGGAAGAGCAAGAATTGCAAGCATAAGAATTAATATTGGTAAAAATAATTTTTCCAGCTTATGAACTTTTCTTAATACTGGCATTTTGATTCTTCTTTCAGCATCAGTTGTTAAAGCTTTCATAATTGGAGGCTGAATTACTGGAACAAGTGCCATATAGCTATAAGCAGCAACAGCTATTGCACCTAATAATTCTGGAGCCAAAGCATTTGCAACAAATATTGAAGTAGGACCATCCGCTCCACCAATAATTGCAATGGCACTTGCACTTTGTAAATCAAAGCCTAAAGCAACTGCACCTACCAATGATCCAAAGATAGCAAACTGTGCTGCACCACCTAAAAGTGCTGTTTTTGGATTAGCTAGAAGAGGACCAAAATCAGTCATAGCTCCAACTCCCATAAAAATAAGAAGAGGGAAAAATCCATTAGCAATACCCATATTATAAATAATACCAAGCATTCCATTTGGTCCACCCATCTCTGCTAATGGGATATTAGCAAGCAATCCACCAAAAGCTATCGGAAGTAGAAGTAAAGGTTCAAAACCTTTTGCAATAGCTAAGTAAAATAACACAAACACTATTCCAAACATTATAATTCTTCCCCAAGTTTGTTCAAAATGAGTCATAGGTCTAGAATATTTTGGATTTGCTTCCGCAGTCATTACATCATCACTAGGATTTAAAAACGCATTAATACCTGTAGTTTGATAGAGCGAAGATAAAAGTTCTGGAAAACTTTTTGATACATACTCTGTCTTATTGGCATCTTCGGCAACATGAGTATCAGCTGCATTTAAATTCATAAATGCAAAAAATACCATCAAAAATGAAATAATTACTTTTTTATTCATTATATTTATACCTCTAATTGAATGCTATTAGTTGATTGTTAAAAGAGTTTGTCCCTCTTCAACTACATCATTAGGTGATACATTTAATGCGACGACTATACCAGCTGCTGGTGCTTCAATATCGATTTCCATTTTCATAGCTTCTAGTATTGCTACAACCTGACCTTTTTCAACTTTATCTCCTACTTTTACAAGGATTTTCCATACACTTCCATTTACACTTGCACCGATAGCTGTTCCAGCTGAAGAAGATTGTTGTACAGGTGCTACTGCCACTGGTGCTGCTTGTACTGCAACTGGTGCAGGCGCTACTACCTCTTGAGCAACAGATGTTACAACTTTGATATCCATATCACCTTCTGCTACTTGTACACTAAATTTTTTACCATCTACTACAACCGTATAATTTCCATTTGCCATTTTCATTTCTCCTTGTGCTTCTTTTTTATCTTCTTCATGACCAATTTTTCTAACATTTAATGGTGATTGCCCTTTTAAAAATGCTATACCTTTTTCATCGCAAGCTGCTGCTATGAAAATATTTTCCTCTGTAACCTCTAATTTTTCTATCTCTAATCTTTCTTTCCATGCACTAATTGATTTTCTTGGATCTTTTTCTGCTAAATCAAGAGGATTTTCATTTGTAGGTTGTAATTTGAGTTTTTCACTTGCAAGAGCCACAATTTCTGGATCTGCATCAACTGGTGTTTTACCAAAATATCCAAGTACCATTTTTCCATAACCTGGAGCAATTTGTTTCCATGGTCCAAACATAACATTAGCATATGCTTGTTGCCAATAAAATTGACTTACAGGTGTAACTGATGTTCCGAATCCACCTTTAACAACAACTTCTTGCATTGCTTTTATCACTTCAGGAAATTTGTCTAAAGTATTATCATCTCTCATCATTTGAGTATTTGCTGTTAAAGCACCACCTGGCATAGGTGAAAAAGGTATTAAAGGTGAAACTTGAGTAGCTTCAGGTGGCATCATATAATCTTTCAGGCAATCCTTTAAAACCTCTTCATATTGAAGAACTTTCTCTACAGTTAAGCCACCAAGATCATATTTGCCACCTTTAGTTGCATGTAACATAGTTAAAATATCAGGTTGAGAAGTCCCGCCACTTACAGGACTAGCCGCTAAATCTATTCCATCAGCACCAGCATCTAATGCAGCTAAATATGCAGATACACTAACTCCTGCAGTTTCATGCGTATGAAGTCTGATATGTGTACTATCTCCTAAAAGTCTTCTAGCCATTTTAATAGTTTCATATACTTTATTTGGATTTGCAGTACCACTTGCATCTTTAAAACAAATTGAGTCATAAGGTAATCCGCTATCAAGGATATTTCTCAATGTTTTTTCATAAAATGCAACATCATGTGCACCTTCACAATTTGGTGGTAAATCCATCATTGTTACAACAGCTTCATGTTTTAATCCATATTTTTTGATACATTGTGCAGAATATTCAAGATTTCTTATATCATTTAATGCATCAAAATTTCTGATTGTTGTTGTTCCATGCTTTGCAAAAAGTTTTGCATGTAATTCAATAAGTTCTCTACTTCCAGTATCAAGCATAACCGTATTGATACCTCGTGCTAAAGTTTGAAGATTTGCTTCAGGTCCAACGATTGCTCTAAATTTATCCATCATATCAAAAGCATTTTCTTGCAGATAGAAGAATAGAGATTGGAATCTTGCTCCTCCTCCAAATTCAAAATGTTTTATCCCAGCATATGAAGCAGCTTCAACAGCAGGTAAAAAATCGTTCATTAAAACTCTACCACCAAAAACAGATTGGAAACCATCTCTAAAAGTGGTATCCATAATATCAATATATTTTTTCCCCATTCATTAACCTTTATTTATTTTATTGTGATGTATTATCGCAGCAGTTATCGCAGCAGTGATTTGCTTATCGTCTGTTGTTACAGGTTTCCACTCATTTGTCGGAACTTTTTTCTCTTCTTCTTTTACAAACTTAGAGATTAAAAATGCTTGTAGTTTCAGTGCATATATCATCACTGTCAAAAAAAGAAAAACAACCCCCATCCCTATAAACATAAACTTCACAGCTTCACTCAGCTGATTGACTTCACCCATAATAACCTCCTGTTTTTTATATAAGTTTAACTATTCTAGTAAATCTATACCTACTTGAATTTTATATAAATATTGCTTTAGTAATAATTAGATTTATATTTTCACTATAAAATTGTATCTGCTAACTTATACAGGTATAGATCAATTTTATATGACCAAGTTTCTATTTTGTTATTTATATTTTCTAATAATATTGTCATTGTTTATTCCTTTTTAAATTTTCTGAGAATTATTACATAAAATGAAATATTTTATAAATAATATTGCAAATTGACATATTGTTTGTTATAATTTGAAATATTTTATACGAAATTTAAAAAGAGGTGTTACGATGGTAGACATATTAAAAGTGATAGAAAAGTTAAAAGCGGTATTATCTGAAGAGAAAAATATAAAAATTTACGACAAAGATATTGCTAATGAATTAGATATTTCTCAGGCAAACTTTGCAACTATGAAAACAAGAAATAAGATACCGTATCAAAATATTCTTGATTTTTGTGCTTTAAAAAAGATTTCAATAAATTGGTTATTTTATGGACAAGACCCAAGTAGTTTAGTTGATAGCACCGATAAATATTGGGTTAAATATTTCCCTACACTACACTTAAGTGCAGGTGGGGGTGGAGAACATGATGATGTTGAGTATGAAAAATTAGAAATCCCAGCCTATTTTACTCAAATGCTTGGGGGGGAATCAAATATTCCAAATATAGAAGCGATAAAAGTGACTGGAGATAGTATGGAACCAACCTTAAATAGTGGAAATGTTATCTTTTTGGATACAACAAAAACAGATCCAAGTCGTGATGGAATTTATGCTTTTTCAAATATCAATGGACTTTTTGTAAAAAGAATCCAAAAAAGAATAGATGGAAAACTAGATATCATTTCAGATAATAAAGAATATCCAAAACAAGTTGTAGATAAAAATGAAATTAAGATTATTGGGAAAATTATCGGTTCATTTGGACAAATATATTGATAGTCAATTTACCAAGAAAAGAGATTAAAGTTAATTGTCTCTTTTTTGGTCAAGCCAAACCATGATTGCTTTTTGAGCATGAAGTCTATTTTCGGCTTCAGTAAAAATTATTTCGCTATGAGCTTCGAATATTTCTTCACTCACTTCATATCCTCTATATGCTGGTAAACAATGTAAAAATATAGCATCTTTTGAAGCTAAATTCATAAGAGTAGTATCAACAATATATCCATCAAAGTCTTTTACCCTTTGTTCCTTCTCAGCTTCTTGCCCCATAGAAACCCAAGTATCAGTAGTAACAACAGTAGCACCCATTACAGCTACTTTAGGGTCGTTTGAAACTGTAATATTTGCCCCACTTTCTTTAGCGAATTCTAAAGCATTTGCCAATATTTCACTATCAACCTCATAGCCAACAGGCGTAGCAATATTCAAATCAAATCCAAGTTTTGAAGCTAACATCAACCAAGAATGAGTCATATTATTTCCATCACCTACATAAGCAACTTTTAGATTTTCACCTTTATTTGCTTCTAAAATAGTAAGATAATCTGCCATAAGTTGTACTGGATGATATTTATTTGTTAGACCATTGATAACAGGAACTTTTGAATACGATGCAAACTCCTCAAGCTCTTTTTGGGAATCATTTCTTATCATAACCATATCGACCATTCTACTTATAACTCGACTTGTATCACTTATAGGTTCACCACGACCTAATTGAATATCATTTGAACTTAAAAACAATCCAATTCCACCAAGCTGATAGATTCCAGTTTCAAAACTAACTCTGGTTCTTGTACTACTTTTTGCGAATATCATTCCCAAAGTTTTATTTGGCATATATTTTTTGAAAATACTTGCTTTTGTCTCTTTTTTAATAGTTATAGCCAAATCGATTATCTCTAAAATTTCCTCTTTAGAATAATCTTTTAGAGTGAGAAAATGTCTCATAATTGGTTTCCTTTTGAAGTTTAAAGTATTTTATAAATAAAAAATGGAAAACTAACATATAAACAAATTGATATGTTAATAAGCCTTTTGATTTTAAGAAAGTGAAGATTATAAAAGTATTAACCTTAAAAAGAACTAATAGTTTTGATTTCTATTTTTTAGTATTACAAATATTCTTTAGTAAGTCAGGAGAATCTTTTTTTTAATCAACATTTAATTGATTTTTAGGTAAATTCCGCGGCTATAAAATAATATTATGTAAGTGTAAAATTTACGAAAAAGGGAAGCAAATGAGTTGTAATTTAGATAAATTAACTTCTTTTAAAGATAATTGTGGGTTTGGTTTAGTAGCACATTTAAAGAATAAAGCTACGCATCAAAACCTAGAAGATGCTATCACATCTCTTGAAAGAATGATGCATAGAGGAGCTGTAGCAGCTGATGGAAAAAGTGGAGATGGAAGTGGATTGTTGCTTTCTATGCCTGATGCTTTTATGCGAAAAGTTGCTCTTCAAAATGGTGTGGACCTTCCAAAACTCTACGGTGTAGCATTTGTTTTTGCGAAGGATGAAAATCAATTTACAATTTTTAAACAATATTGTGAAAAAAATGATTTAAAAGTTCTTCTTACAAGAGAAGTTCCAATTGATACAAATGCACTTGGAAAACAAGCACTTTCAATTCTTCCTAAAATGGCTCAAGTTTTTGTTGTACCAAGCAGTATAGTATCTTCAAAAAGATTTGATGCAATGATGTATCTTGCTCGAAAAGAAGCTGAACATCATTTAAGAGATGAAGAAGATTTTTATATTCCAACGTTTTCAAGTAAAGTGATAGCATATAAAGGGCTTGTTATGCCTACAACCATTAAACAATTTTATTTGGACTTAAATGATGAAGATTTTGCTATTTCATTTGCCTTATTTCACCAAAGATTTTCTACAAATACACTTCCAAAATGGAGACTTGCTCAACCTTTTAGAGGAATTGCACATAATGGAGAGATAAATTCAATTGAGGCAAATAGATTTAATGTTGAGGTAAAAACAGAAGCTATTAAATCAAATGTTTTTACGGATGAAGAATTACAAAGAATTTTCCCAATTTTACAAAATGTTGGAAGTGATAGTACAAGTTTAGACAATATGTTTGAATTTTTAATAGTAAATGGTATGGATTTTTTTAAAGCAGCAAGGGCAATGGTACCAGCTCCTTGGCAAAATGCACCTTATATGGATAGTGAGCTTAGAGCATTTTATGAGTATAGTTCTATAAGATTTGAAGCTTGGGATGGACCTGCTGCTGTTTCTCTTACAGATGGAAGATACATTGGGTGTTTAATTGATAGAAATGGACTTAGACCATCAAAATATTTTATTACAAAAGATGAAAGATTATTTATTACAAGTGAATATGGAACGGTCTTGATTGATGATAGTGAAATTATTGACAGAGGAAGATTACAAAGTGGTGAGATGATTGCCATGGATTTAAAACATGGTAAAATCCTTAAAAATAACGATATTAACAATTATCTTAAATCAACTCAAAATTATGAAAAATGGCTCTCTTCAAATGTAAAATATCTTTTAGAGTATGTTAATCAAACATTTGTAGAACTTGAAGATTATAAATTTGAAAATATCTCAAATATTCAAAAATATGCAAATATTACTTACGAAGTTTTAGATCAAATGATTATTCCTATGGCACATGATGGAAAAGAACCAACTGGGTCTATGGGTGATGATACACCACTATCATGTTTCTCAACATCAAGCAGAAATTTTACAGATTTTTTTAGACAAAAATTTGCTCAAGTTACAAATCCGCCAATTGATCCATATAGAGAAAAAATTGTTATGAGTTTAAATACAGGGATTGGAAATACTTACAATGTTTTAGAAGAGAGTGAAAGTAATTCAAAAAGAATCAAACTTGTAAGTCCAATTTTAATGAAAGAAAAATATGAAGCAATTTTAAGTTTTGGCGATGAAAAACATGAAAGATATGATAGCTATTTTAAAAATCAAGTTTTTTCAACAGCTTTTAAAAGTGGACTCAAAGAAGCTTTAGTAGCACTCTATGCAAACATAAAAGAAGCAGTTGTTTCTAATGGTGTAAAAGTTGTTGTTCTTGATGATAGAGCACTTTCAAGCGAGTATAAAATTATCCCGATTGCAATGGCAGTTGGATATGTAAATAATCATCTTAAAATAGATGGATTACGAAGCAAAACATCAATAATAGCAGTTACAAGTGAGATTTACGATCCGCATAGTTCAGCTGTATTATTTGCATTTGGAACTTCATTAATCTATCCATATATGGTTTTTGCTTCAATCGTATCTTACAATGAAAGAAAGAACTTATCTGCATATGAGTTACAACATCAATTAAAAAATAGTGCAAAAGCACTTGGTGCAGGAATCTTAAAAATTATGTCAAAAATGGGAATCTCTACAATGGCAAGTTATAGAAATTCATCATTATTTGATATTATTGGACTGAGTGATGAGATTTGCGAAGATTGTTTCCCTCATGCATCAAATGATTTAAGTGGATTAACTTATGATGATATCGAGGCAAAAATTGATGCATCACATAAAAAAGCATTTTTTGATGATAAAACTATGTTTCCTTTGGAAATGGGTGGTTTTTATAAATATACAGATGGTGGGGAATATCACGATTATGGTCCTGCTATTACAAAAGCAATGCATGACAAACATGCAACTGATAACAAAAATGCAAGTGATTTTGCAGAATTAAAAAGATTAATTGAAACTAGAGATAAGAAATTTATTAGAGATTTCTTTGAATTTAAATCTGATAAAAAAGCTATTTCAATTGATGAAGTTGAGCCAAAAGAGGCTATATTTAAAAGATTTGCAAGTGCTGCAATGAGTTGCGGGTCTATTTCTATAGAAGCTCATGAAGCTATTGCTGTTGCTATGAATACTATTGGTGCTCAAAGTAACTGTGGTGAGGGTGGAGAAGATGCTGCTAGATTTAATACTATTAAAAATTCTAAGATTAAACAAGTTGCATCTGGAAGATTTGGGGTAACTCCAGCGTATTTAGTAAATTGTGAAGAGTTACAAATCAAATTAGCTCAAGGTGCTAAACCGGGAGAAGGTGGGCAATTACCAGGATCTAAAGTAACTCCAATGATTGCAAAATTAAGACATACGACACCTGGAGTTACACTTATTTCACCACCACCACACCACGATATTTATAGTATTGAGGATTTGGCTCAACTTATTTTTGACCTCAAGCAAATTAATCCACAAGCTTCGATTGCAGTTAAACTTGTATCTTCAATAGGTGTTGGAACAATAGCTGCTGGGGTTGCAAAAGCATATGCTGATAAAATCATTATCAGTGGAAGTGATGGTGGAACGGGAGCTGCTCCACTTACATCTATTAAACATACAGGAAATCCTTGGGAGATGGGACTCTCAGAAGCACACAACGCTTTAAAAGCAAATCATTTAAGAGGGATGGTTCATCTTCAAACAGATGGTGGATTGAAAACTGGAATTGATATAGTAAAAGCTGCTATGCTTGGAGCTGAAAGTTATGCATTTGGAACATCTGCACTAACGCTTCTTGGGTGTAAAATTCTTAGGATTTGTCACACAAATAAATGTAGTGTAGGTGTTGCAACTCAAGATGAGGATTTAAGAGCTAAATTTACTGGTTCTGTTGAAAGATTGATTGCTTATTTTAATTTCTTAGCTGAAGATACAAGAGAGATACTTGCAAGTTTAGGATATTCAACTATTGAAGAGATTGTTGGAAGAAGTGATTTATTAAGTGTAATTGATGATGAATTTGCAAAAAAATTTGATTTCCAAAATATTTTACGAAGACTTGATGGTGTTGATACGTGTCAAGTAGCAAGAAATGAACCTTATGATAAAAATGAGCAATCACACGATTTAGTGCAACAAGTATTAGCAACAATTGAAAATCCAGTAAAACCAATTGAGTTATTTTCAAATATTTCAAATTTAAATAGAAGTTTTGGAACACTCACTTCTGGTGAAATCGCTAGAAGATATGGAGATGCAGGACTTCCAGAAGGAACTATAACTTATAATCTAAAAGGTGTTACTGGACAATCTTTTGGGGCATTTTTAAGTAAAGGTATCACTTTAAATCTTGATGGTGTAGCAAATGATTATGTTGGAAAAGGGATGAATGGTGGAAAAATAATTATTAAACCACATCTGCAAGGAAGCGACTATACGGGTGCTGGAAATACTTGTCTCTATGGAGCAACTGGTGGAAAACTCTACGTAAGAGCAAGTGTTGGAGAGAGATTCGCTGTTAGAAACTCTGGTTGTATTGCTGTAGTTGAAGGAACTGGAGATAGTGCTTGTGAGTATATGACTGGTGGAATTGTAGTTATTTTAGGAAAAACTGGTATCAATTTTGGTGCGGGTATGACTGGAGGACTTGCTTTTATTTACGATAAAAATAGAGAGTTTATAGATCATATGAATCAAGAATTGATTGAGGCTCTTAGAATTGATACAGATGATACAGAACAAAGTCGAATTTATTTACAAAAAACATTGAGAGATTATGTAAATGAAACAGATTCAGAACAAGCAAAAATGATATTGAATAATTTTAGATCAGAAATAAGAAATTTTTGGATGGTAAAACCAAAAGATATGAAAGTTTTACCATTAAATCCAGACCAAGGGGATTAAGATGTTAAACTTTACAAAAATAGATAGAAATAACCCTTCAAAAAGAGGGGTAATGGATAGAATTAAAGACTTCAAAGAGGTTTATAATGTGTTTGATAAACATAAAGCGAGTGAACAAGCTGAAAGATGTATTGGATGTGGTGACCCATATTGTCATAACAAATGTCCTTTACACAATATTATCCCTGCATGGCTCAAACAAACAGCACAAAATGATTTAGAATTGGCATTTAATATCTCAAATGAAACTTCTCCTTTCCCTGAAATATTGGGAAGAATCTGCCCTCAAGATGTTCTTTGTGAAGGTGATTGTAGTTTAAATGATACTCATGGTGCTATTACAATTGGAGCTATTGAAACTCATATCAGTGAAACTGGATTTGATAATGGATTGGTTCCTAAATTTTCTAAAAATAAAGTTGGGAAAAAAGTTGCAGTTGTGGGAAGTGGACCAGCTGGAATCAGTGCAGCTACATTTCTTCTTCGAGCTGGAATAGATGTAGATATGTATGAAAGAGCAAGTCGTGCTGGTGGGCTTTTAACTTATGGAATTCCTGGATTTAAGCTTGATAAACATAGAGTTGAGAGAAGAATAAATTGGCTTTGTGGAGCTGGAATGCAACTTTTTACAAACTGTGAAATTGGAAAAGACAAATCTTTTGAAGCATTGGAAAAAGAATATGATGCAGTGTTTATTGGAATTGGAGCTACAAAAGGAAAATATCCTGGAATTAGTGGAGAAAAAAATAGCAATGTATATCTTGCTATGGAATTTTTAACAGGGATTCAACAAAGAAACTTTGGAGAAACTATTACAAAATTTGTAGATGTAAAAGGGAAAAATGTAGTAGTAATTGGTGGTGGAGATACTGCTATGGACTGCGTTCGTACAAGTGTGAGAGAGGGTGCGAACAGTGTAAAATGCCTTTATAGAAGAGACGAAGCAAATATGCCTGGAAGTAAAAAAGAGGTTCAAAATTCAAAAGAAGAGGGTGTTAAATTTGTCTTTAATGTTTCTCCTTTAGCGATTGAAGAAGATTCAGTAAAACTTATAAAAACGGCAATGAGTGAACCTGATGAGAGTGGTAGATGTAGTGTTGTAAATGTTGTGGGGAGTGAATATAGTGAAGTGGCTGATATTATTATCCTTGCGCTTGGATTTGAACAAGAACTTCCAGCTTTCTTAAAAGATGCAAATTTAGAATTAGATAGATGGAATGGAATTAAGGTAAATGAAATATCTCAAACATCAAATTCTAAAATATATGCAGGTGGTGATAGTGTAAGAGGTGCTGACTTAGCTGTTCGTGCTGCTGCTGATGGTAAACTTGCGGCAGAAAATATCATTAAAGCGTTACTTAATAAATAGATGGAAGAATATCTTCGATTAGAAAAAGAGGGGGCAGATTTTAATATCTCAAATGAGTTTGGGATGACTCCTCTTATGTCAGCGGCACATAGTGGAAATGTAGAACTTGTAAAATTCCTCTTAAAATATGTAGTAAATATAAATCAAGAGGATAAAGAGGGATATACTGCTTTATATTATGCAGTAGAAAGCGGACATTTAGAGACAGTAAAAATACTTCATGAACATGGTGCTAAAATTAGTGATTTTATTTATATGTATTCGATAACTACAAGAAAAAAACAAATTGTAAGATATTTTGATATGCAAGATACTCACAAAAAAGTTTTTTTACAATAATTTTTTAATCAAGTAACAAAACTAGTATTATTTTATTGGATTGAGTAAGGTGTTTAATCTAGCACAACTTAGTCGCATTTAAGAAAGAATTGGTATAATTTGGCAAATAAAATGCGACTAAGTTGCTAAAAAAGAGGTGAAAATGAAAAAGATTGTTATTGCTGGATTGTTAGGATTGGGTAGTTTTTTGTTTGCAGATGTGAATGCTGTTGTCAGCATAGTTCCTGAACAAACATTTTTAAAAGCGATTGGTGGGGATAAAGTGAATATTAGTTTGATGGTGCAACCAGGAAGTTCACCGCATACTTATGAGCCAAAACCATCGCAGATGAAAGATATAAGTGAAGCAGATGTTTATTTTAGTATCGGGGTTGAGTTTGAAGAGGCTTGGCTTCCACGATTTGCTTCACAAAATAAAAAGATGAAAATAGTAGATTTGGGTTCTGGAATCAAAAAAATTGCTATGGTTGGTCATAATCATCATGAAGAAGAGAAACCTAAACATTCTATGAAAAAAGAGGGAAAACATGGGCATGAAGATGAACTTGATCCACATATTTGGACAAGTATAGCAAATAATAAAATTATTGCAAAAAATATTTATAATAATCTAGTTGCACTTGATAAAGCAAATGAAAAGTATTATAAAACAAACTACGATGCTTTTATTGCAAAACTTGATACTACAGATAAATCTATCAAAGAGATACTCAAAAACACAAAACCAAAAAGTAAATTTATGGTGTTTCATCCTGCTTGGGGATATTTTGCTTCACAGTATAATTTAGAGCAATTAGCTATCGAAGCTGGTGGAAAAAATCCAACACCAAAACAGATTGCTTTTTTGATAGCTGAAGCAAAAGAGGAGAAAGTAAAAGCGGTATTTACAGCACCAGAATTTAGTGAAAAAGTAGCTTCTCAAATAGCAAAAGAGGTTGGAGTTCCTGTGATTAAAGTGAGTCCATTAAATCCAAAAGTGTGTGAAAACCTTATCTCTTTAGCAAAAGCGATTGCCAATACAAAATAAATAGAAGTTCAAAGAAAACTCGATATGATACGAAAAAATTAAAAGAAGAGTAATGTCTATAGTTGAAATTAAAAATGTATCGTTTTCGTATGATAAACAAAAAGTTTTAGAAGATATAAATTTAACAGTACATGAAAAAGATTTTTTAGCCATCATTGGACCAAATGGTGGTGGAAAATCGACACTTTTAAAACTTATTCTTGGTATCAATCCGCTTCAAAGTGGAGATATCAAGATTTACAATCAACCTCCTTCTAAAAATCTCTCCCATATAGGATATGTGCCACAAAATACAAATATCAACACAAATTTTCCAATACGAGTGATTGATGTCGTGATGATGGGGCATGTTAATCATGGGAAAAAACAAACTCTACAATGGTGGCAAAAATTTCTCCGTATTGGTTATTCCAAAGAGGATATTAGTTGTGCGATGGGATCGTTAGCTAAGGTTGGAATGGAAAAATTTGCAGATAAAAAGATAGGCTCACTCTCAGGGGGGCAACGACAAAGAGTGATGATAGCAAGAGCTTTGTGTGCAAATCCAAAGATTTTACTCCTTGATGAACCAACTTCAAGTATCGATGTAGATGGACAAAAGCAGATATATGATTTGTTAAAGGAATTGAACAATTTTATTACTGTGATAGTGGTAAGTCACGATATCTCTGTTATCCTCAAATATGCTTCAAAAGTAGCTCATATCAATAAAATTTTAACTTTTCATAATGTTGATTTTAACAATAAAATAAAAGCAGATGGCGGACATTTTTGTGAAGTGGAGATGTTGCAGATGCTTGGAAATAGAGTTGAACATGAAAAAGGTTGCGGATGTTAGAACCATTTATTGAAGCCTTAAGTTATGAATTTATCCAAAATGCTCTTATTGCTGGACTTTTGGTTAGTTTTGCAAGTGGGATTATTGGCTCACTTATTGTTGTAAATCGGATGGTTTTTCTAGCAGGTGGAATTGCTCATACCTCTTATGGTGGGATTGGACTTGCTATCTATTTTGGATTGCCAATCTTTTTTGGTGCTTCTTTGTTTGCTTGCGGGGCTGCTCTTTTGATGGCATTTATTACTCTACACCAAAGAGATAAAATTGATATTTTTATAGGTCTTATTTGGTCAATTGGGATGGCTATTGGGATTATTTTAGTTGACCTTAGCCCTGGATACAATGTTGATTTGATGAGTTATCTATTTGGTTCCATTTTGGCGGTATCAACTGAAGATATAGAGTATATGGGGGTTCTTTTGGGTGCTATCACACTCATTGTAACTATCTTTTATAAACAAATCTTAGCAGTGAGTTATGATAGTGAGTATGCAAATCTTCGAGGGATAAATATCACATTTTTCTACACACTTATCCTTGTTTTATCAGCCTTGACTATCGTTGTAGCTATTAAAGTTGTTGGGCTTATTTTGGTGATTGCATTGCTTACTATCCCTATTTATATTGCTGAAAAGTTATCAAATTCTTTGGGTGTGATGATGATAATTTCAGGGATTTTATCTTCATTTTTTACGATTATTGGACTTATCCTCTCTTATATTTACGATGTAACAAGTGGGGCAAGTATTATTATTGTAAGTGCTATTGGGCTTATTTTCTTTTTAGTTTTTGAAAAAGTAAGATGGGGAAGATGATAAAAATAGTTTTCTCTTTTTTCTTATTCACTTCTGCGATGTTTGGTTGTACTTTGTGTCGGTTAGATATTCCAAATGTTCACATCAATACTACAATTACTCCACAAGAACAAAGTACACAATTTGAAATAACTTGGTTTTTTGATGCAAAATTTGTTGCAACACTGAAACAGTATGATACGAATAAAAATGGTAATTTTGAACTAAATGAACAAAAAGAGATAGAAAAAAGTTTACTTGAATATTTAGAGAGATTTAACTATCTTACCAAAATAGCTTATATTCAAAAAGAGTATAAAATCACCGAAAATGAGTTGCAAAAACTCCAAAATGTCAAAACAAAATTGCTTTTTCAAAATGGTGCTATGGATTTTACTTATAGGTTTACTCTTCCAATCATCCCTAAAAAAGGGTATAAGATTGTTTTATTCTTTTATGATGAGGGGAATAATTTTAACTTTATTGTACGAGATATTCTCCTTAAAGGGTATGATGGAAAACGAAATATACAAATCCAAAATAGTAAAGGTGAGATAATTTTTGATGAGTTTATCTCAGAAGTAAAAACATCTTCTGTCCAACAAGTAGTTCAAAAAGATTTTACTTTTCTTGAACAATTGAGTGCTCTTTTAGAATCTTATAAAGAAAAAATGGAAAATCTTATTGAAGATATCAAAGAGACAGATTCTCTCCTTTCATACAGTTGGCTTTTATTTTTTTCGTTTCTTTATGGAGTGCTTCACGCTATTGGTCCAGGGCATGGAAAAAGTTTGGTAAGTGCTTATTTTTTGAGTGAAAATCATTCCAAAACTAAGGCTTTGAGTATCTCTTTGCTTATTGGAGTGGTGCATACTTTTAGTGCATTTTTACTTACATTAACCCTCTATTTTATCCTCAATGTTCTTTTTGCAAATATTTTTACCGATGTAGAAAAAGTAGCAACAAAAATAAGTGGTGGGGTTATTATTTTGGTTGCTGTATATCTCCTTTACAAAAAATACACCTACAAAAAGAAAATGACTTTTTCAATTCAAAATCCAAATCTTACCACTTCCCATACCTCTTCAAGTTGTGGATGTAGAGCGTGTAGTACAAAAAGTACAGATTTGGGTGTGATACTTGCTGCTGGGATAGTTCCTTGTGCTGGAACTGTGAGTGTATTTTTATTTACTATGGGGCTTGGGGTTTATTTTGTAGGCTTTTTAAGTGCCATCTTTATGAGTCTTGGGATGAGTTTTGTGATATTTATCACGGCCTATCTGAGTCAAAATATTAGGAAAAAAAGTGGCTCAAATGAGAAAGTTGTAAAATTCTTTGAATATGGTAGTCTGATTTTTATACTTGCCCTTGGAATAGTTTTGGTGTATTAAGAATATTTTGATAAGATTGTGGTATGAAAATTCAATACAAGGAAAACAAGATGAAAAATTTAGTTTTAAAAAGTACATTAAGTTTAGTAGTGGTAGCAACATTATTTAGTGGTTGTAGAAAAGAAGAGCCAAAACCACAAACACAAGTACAAGCTGGTGAGTCTGAGGATTTTAGATGTAGACAAGATGGTGTTTTAGCTCCAAAATGGACTTGTGATCCTTATGTAGAGGGTGCAATTGCAGCTGTTGGAATAGCTAAGAAAAATGCAGGAAATGATAAATCGATGCAAAGAAGTGAAGCGATGGCAGATGGAAGAGATGCATTAGCTTCTCAAATCAGTGTTAAAGTATCAAATCTTTTCAAATCATACAAAGGAACTACTGGAAGTGGTGATGCAGCTACATTTGATGCTTCAAGCTCAAAAGTTTCAAAACAATTAGCAAGTGAGACTTTAGCGGGAAGTAAATCAGTTGATAGTTGGACATCTCCGAAAACTGGGGAACTTTATCTTTTAGTAACTGTTCCAAATGCAGCTGTAAAAAGTGGTATGGAGAGTGCAGTTAAAACATCATTCCAAAATGACCAAGCAATGTATCAAAAATTCTTAGCAGAAAAAGCAAATGGTGAGCTTGATGCAGAGCTTTCTAAAGCAGGAAAATAATCTCGCAGAAGATAAATAAAGGAGGATATTCCTCTTTTATTGAGATAAAGTTATAAAATAAAATCAAGACTGGCAATAAATATGAAACAAACTCTCATCCTCCTTATCGTAATAAATTCAATATTGTTTTTGAATGGGTGTATTAAACAGACAAACACCAATTCAAAAACAATACAACAAGAACAACCTCAATCTTCTAAGCAAAATAAAATTCCATCTTGGCTTGATGACCCACAAAAGATGGCGGATGGAAAACTGACTGCAGTTGGTTGTGCCTCAAGACATATAAATGGGGAAGTGGCTCAAAAAAAACTGGCACTTCAAAGAGCTATTGATGAAATTGCGATGCAAAAAAGAACCAAAGTCCAAACAGTAAACTATACAACAAGGACAGTAAGTGCTTCTGATAAGAGTTCTAAAACAGAAAGTGCTTCTCTTCAAGAGGTACAAAACTTAGAAATTTCAACAAAAGTCATGGAATACTATACAAAATCAGATGGAGATATTTGTGTTTGGGTTGTTGAAAATTAAATTTTAAGGAGGAGATGTGTTCACTTCTCAGACAGTCAAAAAAATATTATTTATCACTCTCTTTTCATCTTCACTTTTTGGGAGTGAATTTAAAAATTATCTCAAAGCTCACAATGACCAGTTTGTAAAATATCAAAAAGATATCGATAATGAATTTGCAGCTTATAAAAAAGCTTATGATGAAGGACTTAAAGAGTATAAAAGTGAAATAACAAAAAAATGGCCAACAGCAGATGTCTCAACTAATTTTAAATGGGTTGAGTATGATAGAAACTACAATTCTAAGAAAGCACTTGATTATCAAAAAAAGATGATTGAGTTAGAGATTATTGCTCAAAATAGAAAAGAAGCAGAGATAAAGCTTACGAAGATGTTTGAAGATTTGATGGCTTATGATGTTAATAAAGGTTTTTTTAATGATATCTTAGAACTAAAAATATCAAAAAAACTAGGAACCATTAGAGAACCTCTTCAAAATAAAGAGAAACTTATTGGAGATATCATCAGTAAAGATGATGAAAAAATTATCAAAGCAAATATAGTCGCAGATAAGCTTAAAGAGGTGAAATACAACGATAAGCTTTTATATAAGATTGAATTGCCATTTCCACCAAATGCACTTTTGACAAAGGCAAAACTCTATAAAGAACAGGTAAAAGAGCAAGCAAAAATACAAAAAATTGATGAAGCACTTATTTTTGCAATTATTGAAAATGAGAGTAGTTTTAATCCTTTAGCAAAAAGCTATGTACCTGCTTTTGGGTTGATGCAAATAGTCCCACAAACAGCTGGAGTTGACAGTTACTATGCTCTTTATGGACAAAAACGACTTCTTGATAGTAAATATCTTTTTGAACCAAATAACAATATTTTGATAGGTACTACTTACCTTAATATTTTGTATTATAAACATTTAAAAGATATTAAAGACCCACAAAATAGACTTTATTGTACCATCGCTTCTTACAATGGTGGTTCTGGTGGATTGGCACAAGCTTTCAATGGGGCGAAAAAAATATCTTTAGCAAGTAATGAAATAAATGCACTTAGCAGTGATGAGTTGTATAAAAAGTTGATGAGAGATATCGCTTCAAACGAAACAAAAAAATATCTTTTTAAAGTGCGAAAAAGCTTCAATGAATATACAAATATCCTTAAAAAAGGGGCTTTATAATGTTTAAAATAACACTTTCTATGCTGTTTTTTATCACTTTCTCTTTTGGTGGGGAGTATGAAGAGTGGCTCAAAACTCAAAAGCAAAGTTACACAACATACAAAAAATCGATGGATGATGAGTTTCGTGATATGCTCAAAAAAGATTGGGAAAGTTATAAAACAAGCTTTACACCAACCCCTTACAAAGAACCAAAACCAAAAGAAGTACCAGTTGTAAAAAAAGAGGTTCCTATTCCACCAGAAGTGATTAAAAAATCTCCAATCATTGAAGTAAAAAAAATAGAGGAACAACCGGTTACAAAAGAGCCTATAAAGGTTGATGTTCCAAAAGTTGATTCAAAATATAAAGTAGTAAAAGTTGATTTTTATAACAATTTGAGTCTTTTTCAAATTGATAAAAGGTATGACTTTCCACTTAAAAATATTTCAAATGATACTATAAGTCAAAGTTGGGAATATTTAAGTAAACTTGATTTATCAATCTTTTTAAGTGAAATAAAAAAACAAAAAGAAGTTTTAAATCTTAATGACTGGGCTTTATACCTTCTTGTAAATAAGGTTGGAAATGAACTTTACAAAGATGAAAATAAAGCAAATATTTTTACTTGGTTTGTGTTTGTTAAAATGGGATTTGATACAAAAGTTGGTTATAGCGAAGATGCTATTTATCTTATGAGTACTGTAAAACAATCTCTTTATCAAATTGTATCTTCTATAATGGATGGGAAAAAATACTATATACTGACCCCAAAAGGAAGATTAAAGACGCTTGATTCAATTTACACTTATCAAGCAAATTATCCAAGTGCCATTACTCCTTTTTCATTTGATATGAACACAAAGGCTCTTAAAATTTATACAAATGAAAAAGTTAAAGATTTTAGTTTTAAAGCAAATGGAAAAACATATAATATACAAGGTTCTTTTAGTGGAGATTTGATTGAATTTTATAAAACATTTCCACAAAGTGAGTATCAACTTTATTTCAATTCTCAGAAATCTCCTTTGATACAAAGTAGTTTATTAAGCTCTTTAAAGCCTTTAGTGGAAGGGAAAACTGAAATAGAAGCTGTTAATATTTTGTTACGATTTGTCCAAACAGCATTCGCTTACAAAACAGATGATGAGCAATTTCATTATGAAAAAGTTTTCTTCCCTGAAGAGACTATCTATTACCCTTATAGTGATTGTGAAGATAGAAGTATCCTTTTTAGTTATTTGGTGGAAAACCTTTTGGGACTTGATGTAGTAGGGATTGTATTTGACGATCATCTTGCAACAGCAGTTCAATTTTCAAGTAAAATTGATGGGGATGGTTTTATGTTTGAAGGAAAACGGTATACGATTAGTGACCCAACTTATATCAATGCAAATGTGGGGATGACTATGCCAGAGTATAAAAATAAATCATTTGAAGTGATAAAATAGCCTTAAAGATAAGGGAAAAAAGATAAACTATTGAGTATAATCCAAGCTTAATTTGGAAAACGAATAAAAAATAAATGATTAAAAATGAAGGATAACTATATGGATAAATCAGATTTTATATGGATGGATGGTGAGTTTACACCTTGGGATGATGCTAAAGTTCATGTTTTAACACATACTTTACACTATGGAAATGGTGCTATTGAAGGGACTAAAGCGTATAAAACTGTTGATGGAAGATGTGCTATATTTAAATTAAATGAGCATACACAAAGACTTCTTAACTCTTCAAAAATGACTTTAATGAATGTACCATTTAGCTTAGAAGAGCTAAATAAAGCTCAAGTTGAACTTTTACAAAAAAATAATTTAACAGAGGGTGCTTATATTAGACCACTTGTATATTTAGGATATGGAGTTATGGGACTTTACCATAAAGATTGTCCTGTAAATGTAAGTATTAGTGCTTGGAAATGGGGAGCTTATCTTGGTGAAGAGGGTCTTAGAAAAGGTGTTAGAGTAAAAATTAGTTCATTTACAAGAACTCCAAATACTTCAGGTATGGGGAAAGCAAAAGCAGTTGCAAACTATCTTAACTCTCAAATGGCAAAATATGAAGCAGTTGAAGCTGGATATGATGAGGCTCTGTTAAGGGATGATCAAGGATATATCGCTGAAGCAAGTGGAGCATGTTTCTTTATTGTTCGAGATGGAGTACTTATTAGCCCACCAAATGATGCTTCACTAGAGTCTATTACTCAAGCAACTGTTATAGATTTAGCAAAAGACATGGGAATTGAAGTGGTAAGAAGAAGAGTTACAAGAGATGAAGTGTATATCGCTGATGAGGCATTTTTCACTGGAACTGCTGCTGAAGTTACACCTATTAGAGAAGTTGATGCAAGAGTTATTGGATGTGGTGCAAGAGGACCAATAACTGAAAAACTTCAATCAGCTTATTTTGATGCAGTAGCTGGAAAAAATCCAAAATATATTAAACATTTAACTTACATCAACTAATACAAATTAAAAAAAAGGCTTCAACTAAAATGAAGCCTTTTTCCATAAAATCTTAAACTTTATAAAATTCAGAAGAAAAAAAGGGAAACAGTATGCCAATAGACAATGACTATTTTAAAAATAGACAACAACAAAACCAAAATAATAACCAAAATAGGAACAGTAATGGTGGAGGATATGAACCACCGTTTAGTATGCCAGAATTTAAAGGTTTTGGAAAAAATGTAGGATTGATTTATGGTGTGATTATTATTGCAGCACTTTTATTTTTTGTACGACCATTTGTGATTATCAACTCAGGTGAAGTTGGGCTTGTAAAAACACTTGGAAAATATGAAAGTCAGCCTCTTTATCCTGGGTTTCATTTTATTATTCCATTGGCTCAAAGGGTCGATGTTGTTGATACAAAAGTAAGAGTTATCAACTATAAAACACTTGAAGATATAGGTTCAACAAAAGATAGTGGAATTTTAGTAAATCCAGCTATTAGTGTTTTGGATTCGAGAGGACTTCCTGTATCTATTGAGCTTACTGTTCAGTATAAATTACTTCCTGATGGTGCACCATCTACAATTGCTACTTGGGGACTTAGTTGGGAAGAAAAAATCGTAAATCCAGTTGTAAGAGATATAGTACGAAATGTTGTTGGTAGTGTAAGTGCTGAAGAATTACCAGTAAAGAGAAATGAGATAGCGGTACAAATTGAACAACAAATAAGAAAAAATATTGATAGTTTACCATTAAAACCAGTATCATTACTCTCTGTACAACTAAGAGAAATAGTTCTTCCAGATAGAATTAAAGAGCAAATAGAAAAAGTTCAAATCGCAAAACAAGAGACTCAAAGAGTAACAAATGAAGTTGAAAAAGCAAAACAAGAGGCTGAAAAAGCAAAAGCAATAGCTCAAGGGGAAGCAGAAGCAAGAATGATAGAAGCAGAAGCAACAGCAAGAGCAAATGCAATGGTTGCAAAAAGTCTCTCTCCGCAATTGATTCAGTTAAGACAAATTGAGGTTCAAGGAAAATTTAATGAAGCATTAAAAGTAAATACAAATGCTCAAATTTTCTTAACACCTGGTGGAAGCACTCCAAATATCTGGGTAGATGCTAAAGGGAAAAATCAACAAATAAGCAGTGGAACAAATAAATAAATACAACTTTTCCCTTTTTGGAGGGTATATCCTTATCACCATTTTGGTGGTGGGGCTTTATCTTTTGTGGAATGAAAATCAATCTTTAAAATCAACACTTCTTCAAGTGACAAATCAACTAGGTGTAGTCAATGAAGAAAATCAAAAACTTAAGCAAATTATTCTTCAAACTCAACAAACAGCCAAAACACAATCAACTCAAAAATTAGAAAAAAATGTAGATAGAAAAACGAAAGATATTGCCAAAATAAAAGAAAAAACCACAAAAGCAAATTCAAAAGAGATAGTGATAGTTTTACCAGAAAATGAAAAAAATTACGCTAAGGTTATTCCACATATAGATTATAAACATATTCCGCTTGATAAAGATGCAAAAAAAGAGGAAGAAAATCTTAAAATTAGCCCAGAAGTTTTTATTGATAAAGATGAGAAAAAAATCAATGGTGGAAAAATAAATATAGAGACAAAATTTTAATCTATTGGAGATGAAGCAAACTAGATGAGGGAAAAATCAGCCGATTGAAACCAGCTTTACGATAAAATAGATACAATTACAAAATAAACAAAAAGAGATTTAAGGCAAAAAGATGATAGATGTAAGCAAAGTAGATTTCCAAAAACAAGATGGAATGGTTCCTGTTGTTGTCCAAGATAGTGAAACTTTAGAGGTTTTGATGGTGGCTTATATGAACGAAGAGTCCTTGAAACTAAGTATCGAAACGGGGTTTGCACACTATTTTAGTAGAAGTAAACAACGACTTTGGAAAAAAGGGGAGGAGAGTGGTCATACCCAAAAGATTGTGGAGATGTTGATTGATTGTGATAATGATACACTTCTTCTCAAGGTGATTCAAGAGGGTGTTGCTTGTCATACGGGGAGAAAATCGTGCTTTTTTACAAAGCTTACAACAGATGAGATAGTTTCAAAAGTAGAGGTTGATTTGAGTCAAAAATATAGTGTTATTGACCAGTTGTACCATACTATACTGGAGCGAAAAAACTCTACAGCCGAAAAATCATACACTGCAAGTTTACTTAATGGAAAAGAAAATAGCCTCCTTAAAAAAATCGTAGAAGAGGCTGGGGAGCTCACTTTTGCTCTCAAAGACAATGATGAAAGTGAGATAATCTATGAAAGTGCCGATGTTGCTTACCATATTTTGGTCGCTTTGGCAAAACACAATATTAGCCCAGATAGAGTGAAACAAGAATTAGCAAGAAGATTTGGTTTGAGTGGAATTGATGAAAAAAATAGTAGAAGTAAGTAAAACCAAACGATGAAGATTTTAGTTTCGGCACTTGAAACCTCTTCTAATATTCATCTAAAAGTCTTACTTGATGAGGTGTATTGTGATGTGGAGTTAGTTGGTGTCTTTGATAAATCACTTGGAAATCCAACTTATGATATAAGCTCTATGGCTGTGATGGGGTTTGTTGATGTGATTAAAAAGATCCCATTTTTTTTGAAACTCAAAAAGGAGATGGTGGCACTCGCTCGTGATGTCGATAAAGTTTTATTGATGGATAATAGTGGTTTTAATCTCCCTTTAGCCAAAGCAATCAAAAAAGCCTACCCAAACAAAGAGATAATCTACTATATTTTACCTCAAGCGTGGGCTTGGAAGAGGGGAAGAATAGCAGTTATCGAAGAGGTTATCGATACTATTTGCTCTATTTTGCCTTTTGAAAAGTCATACTATCCTCAAAATACAAAGTTGCAATATGTTGGGCATCCACTCCTTGATGAGATAAAAAGCTTTAGGACTACCACAACAAATAGTGGTAAAATAGCTTTTATGCCAGGAAGTAGAAGAGGGGAAATAACAAAACTCCTTCCAATCTATAAAGAGGTGGCAAAACAAATCGATAAAGAGGCGATTTTAATTATCCCGAAGCATTTTAGTGATGAGTTTGTGACAAGTGTTTATGGAGATATTTCGATGTTCACAATAGAGAAAAATCCTTACGATACACTTTTTGAAGTTGATTTTGCTTTTATCTGTAGTGGTACAGCGACACTTGAAGCAGCACTTATTGGTACACCATTTATCCTTACATATATCGCTAAGCCTTTTGATTATTTTGTGGCTAAAAAGCTTATAAAGATAGATTTTATAGGATTAGCAAATATCTTTTTTACTAAGATGGGAAGAGGGCAAATGCATACAGAATTGCTTCAAGAAAATGTTAATAGTGAAAATCTTTTGAGTGAATATCAAAAAATTGATAGCAAGAAGTTTTTAGAAAATTCCCTTATTCTTAGAGATTATCTATCACATGGTAGTTCAAAAAATATGGCACAAATTTTGTGTAAATAAGTACAAATATGAGCCAATGCCCACTATGTAGCTCTTATGGAGAGCAATTTTACAAAGATGAATTTTTGATTTGTTCGAAGTGTAAAGGGATTTTTAAAAATCCAGAATTTCTTTTAGATGAAACAAAAGAGAAAGAGCGATACGAGCTTCATAGTGATGATGCTAGTGACTTTGGGTATCAACAGTTTGTATCGCCGATTGTTAGAAGTGTTGTAAGAGATTTTAAAACTTCAGATAGTGGACTTGATTTCGGAACAGGACAGTCTCAAATAGTGGCTAAGTTACTTCAAAATGAAGGGTATACTCTAAAAGTTTATGACCCATATTTTGCTCCAATAGAAGAAAATTTAGAAAAAAAGTATGACTATATCACTGCTTGTGAGGTGATTGAACATTTCAATCATCCGAAAAAAGAATTTACACTTTTATCCTCTTTATTAAGAAAAAGTGGAAAACTCTATTGTATGACACACTTGTATGATGAGTCTATAGATTTTGCAAAGTGGTATTATAAAAATGATACAACTCATATCTTTATCTATCAAAAAGAAACGATTGAATATATCAAAAATAGTTTTGGTTTTAGTGATTTTAGCATCGATAAAAGATTGGTAGTTTTTACAAAGTAGAAAAGATGGAACAGATAATTTTTATACTTTTTTTGCTTTGTATTGGGTATGGTTTGAAATTTTTACCATTCCCTGCAAACTTTTCCCAAAGCCTCAACCTTTTTGTGATTTATGTCTCTTTGCCTGCAACAATTTTAGTCCAATTTCCAAAAATCACTTTTGATACCTCTTTGGTTGTCCCTGCCATTACTCCTTATTTCGTCCTTGTTCTGTCGATTGTTTTTGTGAAGATATTTTTCAAAAATGAATCACCAAATACAAAAGCAGCACTCTATCTTTTGATGGCACTTGGTAATACCTCTTTTTTTGGTTTTCCTATCTTAGAAGCACTTGTTGGGAGTGATTCTATCCAATATGGGATAGTGTATGACCAATTTGGGAGCTTTGTGATTTTGACTATTTATGGAGCTTTGATAGTGGCTCTTTTTAGTGGTGAAACACTTAATTTCAAACTTATAGGGCGAAAAATCATCACTTTTCCCCCTTTTATTTTTATCTTTTTGGCACTTGTTTTTGGTGAACTTCCAAAGGTTGCTTTGCCCTATATTGAGCTTATTTCAAAAACTTTAGTCCCTTTGGCAATTATCAGTGTTGGTTTTTCCATGCAACTACGACTGGATGAGCAAAAAGGGGTGTTTTTCAAATTTATGGCTTTGAAATTGCTCTTGATTCCTTTTATAGTTTTTGGAGTTTTGAAAGCTTTTGATATCGGTGGAGTTGTAGGTATTACCACTTTGCTAGAATCGGCAATGCCCCCAATGATAACAGCAGGTGCTATCGCTATCCAAGCTCGGTTTGCCCCAAAACTCACCGCTTCACTTGTAGGTTATGGGATAGTGTTTGCTTTTTTGAGTTTGTCATTTTTTAGGTTTATCTTTTAGCTATTGCAAAGTAGTTTTTTAAAGTTTTGATGATTTTTTAGACACTTGGTTATTCTTTTTTTTGTTCAATGTGCAATATTTCACCTAATATTAAATATGTATTTAAAAATAATGATTTTGCTTCTTCGGCACTAACTTCACTATGTACAGCAGTTGAAACTCTAGCATAAAGATTAGATAAGTTTTGTCTTATTTTTGTTATTCTTGATTTACTCTTTATTCTTTCATATACAAAAGCATTAATTCTGTTTTGATGCTTACTAGCATCTAATGTTACATCATTACCATTCATCTCAATAGTTTTATCTGATGGTGGATATATTGAATCTGCAAATGAATCAATAATTCTACGAACAGTAGTAAGTGCTTGACTTATAGATTCTACATCTCCCTCAGATAAACGAGCCATTACAGATGGTATTTGTTCCAAAACATTTCCACAATTTAATGAAATTAAAGAATCAACATCACTTTTATATTTTTCAAATATTGATTCTGAAAGATTATCAAATTCCTTTTCATAATAAGTATTAGATATAAATGTATGTAGTTCTGCTAAAACTTTACTTTTAACACCACTTAGTAAACTAATATTATTTGTAACAGACTGTAAGTTTGCTTCATACATCTGCATAACACGATATGCCCAATCACCACTTGTATCAGGTGCTTGTAAAGTTTTTAACTTAATATTTTCTGTATTAATCATTGCCTCAATTTGAGCAAGAGGAATAATATAAGCCATGCCATTTTTTTTGTCGTAAATTCGACCTGATACTCCTAAAAGTTCAAAGCATAAATCACTTTTTTCTGCATAGCCTTTTAGCTCAAAATTTATAAAAGTTTTAATTCTTTCAGAACCTACTAATCTTGCTAATCTTGATGTTTTTAATAATAACGATTCAACTGTAATCTGACTAAGTTCAATATCATCTAATAATTCCTTAGCTAGTTCCAATATGTGTTCTGATTTACTTTGTTTCATTATATCTTTTCCTTACATTTAGCTATTTCTGTAATCCACATTATATGCAAAACACCATAAAAATCACCCAATATACCCATCCTCTTGCCAATTTTGAATCCCTTGCTCTTTCCCTTTGTATCGTTTGGACAACGATTCAAAATACGCCTTTGCGAGTTTATCACACTCTAAAATCTCTTTGATATTTTCTTGATTGTTTTTTGCATCAAAGGCACATTTGTTGATATATTCGATAGTGAGTTTTGGATAACTTCTTTCTATCAATTCCAACCTATCATGTACCGTTATAGCCCCAGATTGAAGCACTCTAAGATAAAATCCACTTTTATCCTCTTTGACAAGTATGGAAGTGAGATTTTTTATCCCTATGATGGAGGATATTTTCCAGCAGGGTTGTCGAGGTTGCGAGACTTCAAATATCACCTCTCCACATCGCCATTTATCGCCGATACAAAAATCACTATCGTTTAGATTTTCAATTGTAAGATTTTCTCCAAAAGCACACAATGGCAAATCAAAATGATGTTTTGTTTTAAAATAATCATAATATTCCCAAGGGTAAACACAAACAGCTTTATCAACCCCTCCGTGATTGAGCGTATCACTTTGGGTATCATTTTCAAATCCAAATTGATTGATATTCAAAGCTTCATCCCCGCTCATTTGCTCTTTTTGATAAGAAGATTTATACGGTTTTCTTTTGCCATCATCTATCTCATCCTCTTTTTCTTTACAAAATATGTATCTAATTTTTGCTGTTAATTGTTCCATCTTTTATCCTTATTGCGAGTTATCCACCAAAAACACCCCTCTTGCTTTCTCTTCCCCATTTATCAAAATAGAGATAAAGTGTTCCCCAGCATAATGTTTCCGTGTCGTCATATCTTTAAAGCTTTGTTTTTTTGTGAAAATTTTGCTTTTCATCTCAAGCTTTCCTTGAGTGAGCATAAAAACTTTTTTTGTGTGGCGGTTGTTTGATTTGAGGTAGCCGATAAGATATTCTAGCCGTATATTTCCGATAGATTCTTTGGCTGTGAGTTCAAAAGAGAAGTGGAAGTTTTCCCCTATTTGTACTGTTGTATCATAGATAAAATTTTCGATATCTACATCCTCTAACCTTTGAAGATTGAAAAGTTCGAGTATCTCGACATCTCCCTTTTTGAGTAAAGTTCGTGAGGCGTGTTTGCATATCCAGCTCAGTTCTTTTGAGATTCCTTGGTTATTTCTGACAAACTCTTTTATGATGTGTGGGTGGTCTTTTGAGATGTCGTTAAGATTGTTAGCGACCGATTTTCGTACATAGATACTTGGGTCATTTTTAAGAAGTTCTATGATTTCCAAAACTTTTGAGGGGTCATTTTTGAACTTTGGAAGTGCCACAGCCCACGGAAGTCTTGGACGACACCCTTCAGATGCGAGTCGTCGCAAGTGTTCATCCTCACTTTTTGCCCAGATTTTCATCTGCTTCATCGTTTGTTCTTCATATTTGAGGATAAATTGTCTCACCGCAAACTCACTACTTGAACCCACTGTAAAAACAGCCAAAGCCTCCATCGAACTCTCAAAATCCTCCAACCCAAAAACCTCTACAAAATCTTGAAAAAACATCGCTTCAAACGAAAAAAAATCTTTTGAAACAGGTTTTAAAATAGCTAGTTGCTCTTGGTAGGAAAGTAGAAGAAAGGAGTGAAGTTGCACTGCGATATGCCTCATACGAGCTTTGAGTTCCAACTCACTCCAAATATCACAAAAGAGAGAAGATAGAAAATTTTTTTCATCAAAAAGAGGGTAAACCTCTTTGATTTTTTTTGCTAAATTTATGAGATATTCGGCGGTATAAATATTTTTAAGTGGTTCTGCCATTTAGATTATTTCTTTTCGTTTTAGCATTATGAGCCCTGTTTTATCAATCTTTGAAATAAAATATCTTCTAAATTTCTACTTGAATCTACTACGAGTAAAATAGAGACTTTTGTATTTTCAATTTTGTAAATTATTCTCCATCTTAGATAAATAACTTCTCTATATTTTAAAATTCCAATTTGTTGCAGTTCGGGTATAACTCTTTTTCGTTTAGGGAAATAATAGAGGTTATTGCATTCTTCTTTGATAGCAAAAAATATCTTTTTTGCACTATCTATACTATCAATTTTAATATACTCGATAATCGTTTCCAAATCAAATTCGGCATTTTTTGTCCAAATAACTTCAAAATCTTTCATTTTAAAACTAGCCAAAGAGTTTTTTTTCTAAATTTTCAAACATACTTTCTTGTGAAATAATTTTATTATTTTCAATATCGTTTTCACTTTGAACAATTAGTTTTAATAAGTTCAAAGAATTTTGTAGATTTTCATAGCTCTTAATATCTTGGATAACAGCTTTAGCCTCACCATTTTGTGTGATGATAATTGCTCTTTGGTTTTCATTTACACTATTTATAACATCAGCTGTTTTTGATTTTAGATAACTGATAGGTTTTATATCTTGACTTAAATGCATTTTTCTACCTTTGAATAGAGATGAGATATTGTACTAAATTTAGATTGAATTTGGTATTAGGTTGAAAGATTTTTTTATGATAACGGTTGAGTTGAGAAATATTTGAGCCGCAGGGTAATTTATTAGCTCCACTGATTTGTTATGTGTCACTGAGTATCAGTGTGTTTATTTCTGCAGCTTCAGTTTGATAACCATGCTCTTTTAGTAGAACATATGCAAATAATAACAAAATCATTCTAGTGCCTTTGAGCACTTCTATAATTTCACCTTCTTCATAATTAGGCTCTAATTCATCTTCTTTCCATCGTCTTGAAAGTTGAAGTGTGCCTGAATGGGCGTAATCGCACATTGCACTCCATGTATTATGCTTTATTTGTTGAAAAAAATTAGTCCCTGTATAAATAGTGTCAAGTTCATTTATCTTACTTCCCATTTTTGGGAAATGAAACGTATTATTTCTAATACCTTCAACTTCTGGATCACTTGCAAATTTCAACATCCAAAGTGCTCTAAAATATGTTTCATAGAAAGGGCGAACTAGCGCAAATGCTGAACCATACATTTTATGACTAATAAGTAAGTGGATAGATTGAATATGTTCCATACAAATATCAAAATATGCTATCAGCAAAGTTTGTCTTTCATTGTTGTCAACTACTTTATCTTCGAGTAAATCACATATAGATTTAAATGTTTTTTGTGCATTTGTTAGATTTGTTTTTATATCTTCTGTCATCTTTCTTCTTACAAAGTTTTGTTATATCTCTTTATCTTCTATTATTTTAATTGATGGTGGAATAATACTTTTCTTCTTAAATATTTCAATCGTTTCTTTAATATATTTATCTTTATCATTAATAATTGAAAGTTCTTTTAAATCTTCATCAACAATTTCTATAATTTTCGATATAGATATTCTATAATCACTCGATTCCATTATTTGTTGATTTACATATAAAATTATAACAGATTCAATATATTTGCTATGTTTATATCCTAAATATAAAACATAAAAAATAAATATGGATACTCCTATCCAAACTTCATTACTGATAAAAGAAGAAGGTCTAGACAAAACAAATGGTAACCAAACAAGCATAGATACTGATAAAATTATAAACTTTTTTGTTCCTAAAATAGGTAATTTATAAATGATAGGAGCAATTAATCCAAAAATCATCATGTAAAACTGTTCAGGCATTTTGTATCTCCTAGGTATAACGTTTGTCGTGAACAATAATTTTCCCGCTAGGGTAAATTATTGGTTTCCTCGTTTTTGTTAGGATGTTGACTTAGTGCATCCAAGCTTAATATATATTCTTGAAGTTCCTTATACTCATTGGAACCAACTTTATCTGTTATTTTAATTGATAGTTCACTATTGTTTAGTAACCCTCCATCTGAAATATTTGCAGAGCCTATTATCGCAGTGAATGTTTCTTTATCTTCAAAATAATATAGTTTAGTATGTACTTTTCCAAGTTCTTTTTTCAAAATTTTATGAGGAATATTGATTTTCTTTAATTTTTTTATCACATTTGTTTTTGTATGCTCTTGACTTGAATATATTAATATTTCAGATTTGTTTTCAATAGCTTGTAGTAAAGATTTATTTAAGAGCTTTAAGCCATTTAAAAATATCCATCCAGAACATAGAATGATTTTTTGTGATTGAATAATAAGCTTATTAAGTTCCTCTAAATGTTCATTGTCTTTGATGATTTTCATTTGATATCCTAACTCTTTAAGGAGTTTTCTAACTCAACTACTTTTTGTGCAATATCAAAAACTTCTGTATCCAAAGCAAAAGTTTCACGCATTCCATCAGCTGTCATTGAACTCCAAATTATTTCTCTCTGAATTAAAGTTTCAATTGCTGGTCTTGATATGTCTAAACTATTTATATCTGAATAAGTAAGTGAAGTCCCACCAGCTGTTACAAAAGCTTGAATTACTTCTTTCTCACCATTACTTAATCTATTGTAGGCATCTTCAGCTGATTTCATACGCTTTCTTTGCATTGAAGAAAAGTTGATTTTTTCATTTAGACTTGTAGAAATTATTCTAACAATAGGAAAAGTTATAATTGATGAAAAAGCAGCAATAACCCAGTCATTGATTATTAAATAAATTACCAGACCTATTATTCCAGATACAGAAGTGGCAATACTTCTACCAAAATCAGTTTCAGAGTAAATTCTATCAGCCCATTTATCTATTGTGTTCAATTATACTCCTAACTATTTATTGAACATATATTGTATATAAAACACTCTGAAAATCAACAAATAATATACATCAAATTTTATGTATATTTTATACCGATATTTAGATAATAATGGTACATAATGTATGTATATTCTGACAATATCACACCAAATCTACATTATGTTAAATTTATTGTTTCACTTCATACAAAAACACAAACTCCTCTTTAAAATCAATCTTCACATCCCCTCCATTTTTGAGTTTTCCAAAGAGTATCTCTTCACTCAAAGGGAGTTTTATCTTATCTCGTATCACACGAATAAGTGGTCTTGCTCCCATCTCTTTATCATATCCTAGCCTTGCGAGTTCCTCTTTTGCTTTTTTTGTGATGGTGATTTTCACTTTTTTGTCGTTTAGTGAAGTTTCAAGGTCACCTATAAATTTTCCAACTACTTGCAACACTATTTTCATATCAAGTGGGGCAAATTTTACTATCTCATCGAGTCTATTTCTAAATTCTGGTGCGAAAAAGTTTTTGACTGCTTTATCTGTATTGAGATGTTCATCTTTTGTAAATCCCATCACATTGGCACTTTTTGCCCCTAAATTGGAAGTCATAATGATGATAACATTTTGAAAGTCCACTTTATAGCCGTTATTATCAGTAATTGTCGCATTATCCATCACTTGAAGGAGGATATTTAAAAGTTCAGGATGGGCTTTTTCTATCTCATCAAGCAACAATACTGAGTGGGGATGTTTTTTGATAGCTTCACTGAGAAGTCCCCCTTTTTCATGCCCAACATATCCAGCAGGTGCTCCGATAAGCCTACTTACCGTATGTGCTTCCCCATATTCACTCATATCAAATCTAGCGAAATGTACCCCTAACACTTTAGCTAACTCTTTGGCTACTTCTGTTTTTCCCACACCAGTTGAGCCTGTAAATAAAAAGCTCCCGATAGGTTTATTGTCATTTCCTAGTCCTGCTTTATTTATTTTGATTGCTTTTGTTATTTTTACAATCGCATCATCTTGTCCAAAAACCCTTTTTTTGAGGTTGGTTTCTAGTTTTTCGAGCAAACTTAAATCAGATGAAGTCGCCGTTTTTGGTGGAATATTTGCCATTTTAGAGATAGTTTTTTCCACATCAATTGAGGTGATTTTCAGTGGTTTTTTCCCTTTTTTGACACTGTATTTTTTCGTTGCTGCCACTTCATCAAGGACATCTATCGCACTATCTGGTAAAAATCTATCGGTGATAAATTTTTTGGAAAGTTCCACACACAGTCGCAACGCTTCCTCTTCATACACCACACCGTGAAACTCCTCATATTTGCTTTTAAGCCCCTCAAGTATTTTGATACTATCTTCGATATTTGGCTCATTTACCTCTACTTTTGCAAATCTTCTACTAAAAGCTTTATCTTTTGTGAAGTCATTTCGGTACTCTTCATAAGTGGTCGCACCGATACATTTGAGTTTGCCACTACTTAGGAGAGGTTTTAGGATATTTGAAGCATCCATCGAGCTTCCCCCAACACTTCCAGCCCCTATGATTTGGTGAATCTCATCGATAAAAAGGATAGATTTATTGCTTTTGCTTACCTCTTTGATGACAGCTTTTAGTTTTTTTTCAAAATCCCCTCTATATTTTGTTCCAGCGACCATACTTCCCATATCAAGAGCAAATATTTTCGCATCTTTGAGGTCATCTGGGATTTCGTTGTTAGCGATTTTAAGTGCTAAAGCTTCCACGATAGCGGTTTTTCCAACTCCCGTTTCCCCAAGTAAGATAGGGTTATTTTTCTTTCTTCTTCCAAGTATTTCGATAACACGAGCAACTTCCCCCTCTCTACCGATTACGGGGTCGATTTTCCCTTCAAGTGCCAGTGCCACAAGTTCAGTGCTATTTTCAGTGAGTGGTGTTTTTTCTTTCTCTTTTTTTAGACCCTTTTGAAGTGATTCTTCTAACTCTTCGATATCCTCAAAATCTTCAAAATCCTCCTCATCTTCATCACTTCCACCATGACTTATCTCTTCTAAGATATCCACTTTTTGAAGCCCTTGCTCTTTTAAAAGGTAGGTGCTATAGGCTTTGTCATTTTTTAAAATGGAAACAAAAATATCTTCAATAGTGATAGTTGTTCGTCCACCAAGAGTTGCATGGGAGATAACATCTTCCATCATACGAGAAACTGTAATAGTTTCTATTGGGTCTTGATTTACCTCATTTTCACTATATTGTGGCGTATTTCCTGTGATATGAGTTTTGAGTTTGGTTTCAAGCTCACCTAGTTCAATCCCTAAATTTGTTAAAATTGTCCCAATCATCCCATCTTTTAAGATATATAAAAAGATATGTTCAAGTGTGAGATATTCGTGTCTATTTGCCCTCGCAAAATTAACTGCATTTGTAAAAACTTTTTGGAGTTCTTTATCTATATTGATATTTGCCATTACTCTTCCTCTAAGATAGCTTTAAGTGGAAACTCTGCTTTTCTTGCATTTGCTCTTACTTGAGCCACCTTTGTTTGTGCTATCTCATAAGTGTAGATACCACAAACACCTCTTCCATTTTCATGGATATTCATAGTGATAGCTGTCGCTTCATCAAGGTTTTTTTTGAAGATTTGCATCAAAATTTGTATCACAAACTCAACTGTTGAATAGTTGTCATTTAAAAGTATTACTTTGTATTTTTTTGGTTCTTGGAGCTCTATGTCAGTATCTATTTCGTATTCTATTTTTGTTGCCAAAGGAATCCTCGTCTCTTATTTATTTGTTGATTTATAGTAAAAAAAGATTATAACAAATTAATACTTTTTGCTTAGTTGAGTTTTAAGTTGAAATTAACAGCTTAAGGAGTAATATTTTATTACATTCTAGTTACATTCTATGGATGTATAATTTAGTTTAATAGGAGATGGGTATGAAAAAAATGTCTTTAATGGTTTGTGCTTTATTATTAGGAGCATCAGTATCGGTTTGTAGTGCGGATGCATTTACTTCAAAACAAGAAAATATGATAACAAAGATATCAGATAAAGTTGCTGATACTAAAAATCCAAAAGCAAAAGAATTTGCAAAAAAGAAAATTGATTGTGTTAAAGCTGCAAAAGATGAAGCTGGTCTAACAGATTGTAAAAAGAAATTCCCACCACAAGAACTAGATGCATTAGCAAAATAAGTTCTTTCAAGATACTTTCGATAGATTGAGTATAAATCTATCGAATTTTAATTTTAAAACTAAAGGTAAAAATTATGATTAAAAATCTTTCAGTAAAAACAAAAATGACCTTATTGATTGGTATTGCATTTGTAGCATTAGTGCTTATTGGAGTAATAAGTTTTGCATATATAAACTCGATTAAGAAAGCAACAACCGCTAGTGCTACAAATACAATAGTTTTAAAAGAGCAAACTATTAAACTATTAGAGATTTCAAGAGCTTTGCAATTAAATATTTTTATGGCAAAAGCTGTAGGATTTGCTTCAATTGTTAAAGAGGAAGATATTTTTGAAAATGCAAAATTTCAAAAACATAAAGAAGAAATTGAAAGATTATCTAAAGAGTTAAATGATTTTGTTTTGAAATACAAAAAAGATGATAAAGAATTAGTAGAACTTAGTGAAACAATAGGGAAAAAATCAAAAGCCTTTATTGCTACAATTGAGATGCTTCAATCTGATCTTCAAGATGATAGAGCTTATGCTATCTCAAATATTCCAAATGGTGTTGGAAAAAAAGAGGCTCTTTTACTTGAAAGTACAAATAAGATTATAGAAAGAGCTGAAAATAAATTTAATAAAACAGTTAATGATGTCTCAATGAGTTCAGTAAGTATCAATGAATCTATTTTTGGACTTATAGTTTTTATGGCAAGTATGGTTATAGTAACCTCTGTAATATTTGTTTTCTTTGGATTGTTGATAACAAAAAATATCATCAGTTCACTTGAAAGTGTTAAAGTGGGACTTATCTCGTTTTTTGATTTCTTAAATAAGAAAAGTACAAAAGCAGATACTATACATATAGATTCTAATGATGAATTTGGTGAAATGGCTCATTTTGTCAACACAAATATAGAAAGTACACAAAAAATGTTGATAGAAGATAATAAGCTATTAAATGAAGCACAAGTTGTTATAGAGAAAGTAAAACATGGATGGTACTGTGAATTTATAGAATCAAGAACTTCGAATACTGGACTAGAGCGATTTAAAAATGATGTAAATGATATGATAAAAGCAACAAGAGATCATTTTATGAATATGAATGTAGTGCTTGAAAAATATGCAAAATATGATTATAGAGAAGAATTAAAATTAGATAACATTGAAAAAGGTGGAGTATTTGATATTTTAGTGAGTGATATCAATAAACTTAGAAGTTCTATTAATGAGATGTTAATAGAAAATAAACGAAATGGTTTAACCTTAGATAAGAGTAGTGATATTTTACTTGAAAATGTAAATACCTTAAATACAAATTCAAATGAAGCGGCGGCAGCATTAGAAGAGACAGCAGCAGCTTTAGAAGAGGTTACAAGTAATATTTCAAATAACACTACAAATATAGTAAAAATGGCAACTTTGGCAAATAGTGTGACATAAGCTTCAAATGATGGACAAGCTTTGGCATCTCAAACAACTCAGGCTATGGATGAAATTAATAAAGAAGTAAACGCTATCAATGAAGCGATTACTATTATTGACCAAATAGCATTCCAAACAAATATCTTATCTCTTAATGCAGCTGTAGAAGCAGCAACAGCAGGAGAAGCTGGAAAAGGGTTTGCAGTTGTTGCACAAGAGGTGCGAAATCTTGCAACGAGAAGTGCAGATGCAGCAAATGAGATCAAAAAACTTGTATCAAACGCAACAGCAAAAGCAAATAACGGGAAACAAATAGCTGATAGTATGATAAGTGGGTATAGTAATCTTAATGATAATATAGAACAAACTATCAATCTTATCAAAAGTGTAGAACTTGCTAGTAAAGAGCAATTAAATGGTATCAACCAAATAAATGATGCGATTTCTTCACTTGATAGACAAACACAAAGAAATGCATCAATTGCATCAGAAACTCATAATGTAGCTGTAACAACTGATAGAATAGCAAAACTAGTAGTGTCAAGTGCAAATGAGAAAGAATTTATTGGAAAAGAGAGCGTAAAAGCTGAGGCGATAAATACTGGAAAAGTAGTTTCATCAGCTCCAGTTGTGAGCATGAAAGCGAAAATTTCGGCTCCAATCCCTACAAAATCTAGTTCTACTGATTCTTTTTCAAGTAAATCAGTAGCCAAAACTACACCATCTACACCATCTACACCAATCAAACCAGTCGTAGCATCAAATAATGATGACGATGAATGGGCAAGTTTTTAGTTTTTCATAAAGCTGACTTTGGTCAGCTTTAACTAACAATTTCACTTCAAACCAGTAACTTTAATTTTATCCCTCTTTATTATTTTTAAAAAATTCACAAATATCTACATTTAAAGCTCTTGAAATTTTATAAAGTTGTTCAAGATTATAGTGTTTATTATCAAGATTTGCTTCAATTTTTCCAATGGTACTGACTGATTTATGACCAATTGTAAGTGCAAGCTCTGTTTGAGTGACATTTTTCTCTTTTCTTATTCGTTTTACATTTTCTGCAACTTTTGATTTGAATATACTTATATCTTGTTCATCAATATCT
>RRZU011884966.1_pt1 | contig 42976 bp, 61 predicted proteins | sample 2165561 | NCBI WGS metagenome assembly RRZU01 (sample SAMN10456909, study PRJNA506462) | wastewater metagenome | isolation source: wastewater sludge | place: USA: Moscow, Idaho | reverse complement strand
TATACCACTTATTTAACTCATCTTCATCAAAGCCAAGTTCACATGCGACCTCGTCGATGATAGAAGAAAATTCTTTGTTGACGATCTCACGCATTTTTTTTCTAAAGTTTTTAATTTTTTTTTGACTCATATTTTCCCCTTGATTGATTGCATGATTATTTGGGCAATCGATCACTACAAAAATTAAATAATCATGCAATCAATAAATAACATTTGAGTTTTTGGATTGCAATATTACTAGAACGTTAAAAATGCAATTTGTATTTTTAGTATTATATGCAATTTGTAATTTTAATATAGTTATTAATTATTTTAAATACTATCTATTGCTATTTACTGCGAAAACATGCTGAAAATAAATCTGGAGGTATGTTTTTGTATAATTTTAGCGATATTCAAAAAGAAATAGATAGCCTGCAATTAATGCATAAGCGAAAAGATTTTGCGGCAATGGTGAAAAATACGGTTCCCAAATATAAAGATGCTCCATATTTAAATTATTTATTTAAGGAATTAATTAAATTTTACTATGATTTATTAGCTGGAAAATCCCCGCGTTTAATCGTAAACATGCCACCAAGGCATTTAAAAAGCGAATCCATTACTGTCCGTTTTGGTTTGTTTTGTGCGTTAAATAATCCTCTGTTTGAGGTGATAGCTGCTTCTGCAAATCAGGATCTAGCAAATAAATTTTCAAGGGCAGCTCGTGATGTTGTGCTTGAAGAATATATACAAAATACATATAATATAGGCATTGCAAATAATAATAAATCAATTGAACATTGGGGACTAACAAATAAAGCAAATTATAAAGCTGTTGGAATGGATGGAACTACAACGGGCTTTGGTGCTGATTTATTAATCATAGATGACCCTATTCGCTCACCAAAAGATGCAAATTCAAAAAAATTAAAAGACGATCAATACGAATGGTTTGATGCTGTGGCAGATACACGTTTGTCTCCTGAAAGCGGTATTATTATTGTACTCACACGTTGGGCGGAAGATGATTTAGCAGGTCGTTTAATTGCAAAATTTCCTGACGATTGGAAGGTTATAAAATTTAAAGCTATCGCAGATCAGGACGAGCCTTTCAGAAAAGCGGGAGAAGTTTTACACCCCCAACGATATTCGCTCGAAAGAATGTTGAAAACAAAATCGAGAAAATTACCTCACATTTGGGCAGCGTTATACGAGCAAGAGCCGAGAGTAAAACAGGGTAATTTATTTAAATTAGAACATTTTAAAAATAAATATTACCCCGCTGAATTGCCGCAAAAATTTGATTTAATTATTTCCTCTTGGGACTTTCCATTTTCAAAAAAATCAGATTCAGACTTTGTTGCTGGCGTTGTTTTAGGAATTAAAGAAAAAGTAATTTATTTAATTGATGTAATAAATAAAAGGTTAGGTTTTAAAGAAACAGTTCAAGCAGTATTGGATAACTATTATAAATATAAAGTAAACACAGTAGTAATTGAAGCAAGAGCAAATGGCGAGGCTGTTGCTGATTGTATTAAAGATATCGTGATGGCTTATAAGTTAGTACATCCTTGTGAAGATAAAATTACTCGTGCGAATGCAATAACTCCAGTATTAGAATCAAATAAAATATTTTTTCCCACAGAAGAAAACGCTAGTTTTTGGAGTGAGTTTAACAATCAATTACTAGGTTTTCCTCGTGCTCCTAACGATGATATTGTCGACGCGTTTACGCAAGGTGTTTCATATTTAATAGAAAAAAGTTTTGAAGATCAGGATATCAATGACGTTGATTTTAACGCTGATCCTATGATTTATAAGAGTGAATTTAGACTATGGGCGTAAAGAAATTAAACAATACAAGCAATGAATTGATTGAAATAGGCGACACTGGTTCGTTACGTAATTCTGGTTATACATTTGAGGAATTTGTACCTGAGTTACGTAGCAGAAATGGCGCTGAAATATTTGATGAAATGAGAAAAAACGACGCAACAATTAACGGCGTTTTGACTCTCATGAATCAAATTTTTTATAATGTTCCTTGGAAATATGAAAATAAAAATACGGATAATGATTCACAATATAGAGCTGATACAATTGAGCAGATGCTCAATGATATGGAAAAAACATTTACTCAAACCATGAACGATGCACTTACATTTTTACCGCATGGCTACAGTTTGTTAGAAATTGTTTGGAAGCAAAGACTAGGGCTACATCCTGATCGTAGGTTTTATTCTAAACATAATTACCGCGATGGTTTATGGGCTCCTCGTAAAATTCCATTAAGGTCACAAAAAACGATAATCAAATGGGCGTTTGATCCTACGGGGACACCAATTGGCGCTTATCAAAATATTCCATCTTGCGGGCGTGAAGTATTTATCCCAATTGAAAGATTGTTGCATTTTAGGACAACGACAGAATGCGATCTGCCTGAAGGAATCTCTATCCTCCGCGGATGTTACGAGAGTTACGAAACTGTAAAAAAAATAAGACGAATTGAAGCCATTTCGATTGAAAGAGATCTTGCGGGTATTCCTGTTGTTTACGCGCCTGCAAGTATTATGAGTAAAAAAACAGATGAAAATAAAAGACAATTTGAAAATTTAGCAAGCCAAATAGTAAATATAAGAAACAACACGCAAGCGGGTATTTTGTTACCTTCTAACATATATGAAGGAACAAATCATCGTCAATTTCAATTCGATCTGGTTAAGGCAGCAGGACAAAAACAAATTGATACAAATACAATTATAGAAAGATATGAAAGCAATATTGTTATACAATTACTCGCTGATTTTATGTATATGGGAGCTAAAAAAGCAGGCGGTACTTATAACCTAGCCGAAGTGAAAATTAAATTATTTGCAAAGTCGTTAAATTATTATTTAGATGTTGTTCAAGATGTAATAAACGATAGTCTGATCAGACAAATATACATAATGAACGATTGGCCATTAGATAAAATGGTTAAAATAAAGCACGGGAATATTGATACAGTTGATTTTGAAGTGTTTGCAAAATCCATAATGGAACTTGTACAGTGTGGCGCATTAACTCCTGATCAAATCCTTGAAAAAGAAATACGTGAGCGCGGAAATATCCCGCAATTAGTTGAGGATATTAAAGATGTTTGAAGTAGAATTTTTGATGAAAAAATTATCCCGTGAATTTAAAAGCGTGTTTTTAGATATTGTTAACACTGTTAATGAAGAAATTGAAATTGACGATTTAATTAAGGCAATTGAAGAGAGAAATTTATCAGGAGTTAAAAGAGCTGTTAATTTTGAAAAATTTCAGCAAAATTTAAAACAATTTTCTCCTGTAATTTTAAGTACTATAAACACAGCCGCAAATGAAATGGAAAAAACAAAACATATTTTGCTTGATTTAGATAGGGAAGTTAACTTAAGTCAAGTAAAAACTGTAACAAATAAATTAATTACAGGACTCACAGAACAGCAAGATAAAATTATAAAAGATATTGTTTATGAAGGCATTGACACACAGTTATCAGTTAAAACAATTGCTGATAAAATAAAACTAAATATTAATTTAAACGCTCCACAGTCTAAAACGTTAAAATCCATTGAAGATAATTTATTAAGTAAAAATACAAATAAAGAAGTCATTAAAAAGATAGTTGAAGAAAAAGCAAAACAAATGTTGAAGATACGCGCCGAAACTATCGCATTAACCGAGTCAGCAAATGCGGTAAGTGCAGGTCGGGATTTAATGCAAAAACAAATGTTTTTAGACGGAGATATACCTACAAATACAAAAAAAGAATGGGTTACGGCAAGCGATGAAAGGCAATGTCCAAATTGTGCACCTATGAGCGGCCAAATAATCCCAATGGACGAATTATTTACAACAGGTTTTGGAGCAAAAGTTGAGCGTCCTATTTTACATGCACGTTGTCGTTGTTTCGTAGTAATTAAGTATTAAGGAAATAATAAAATGAATGTATTTAGTATAATTTCAAAAGCATATGATTGTAGTGAAGATTTTAATACATTTACTGCCATAATTATGGAGCCTGAGACTGTAGATCTTCATGGCGATATAACATCAGAAGAAGAAATTAAAAAAGCCTGTCACAATTTTATGAAAAAAAGAGGCCTTAATACTGGTATACAGCATATTAAAGTTTCTGATCAATTAGCAATTGTGCAGTGTTATGTGACTGATGAGCCTAAAAAATTAGGCGATAGAGAAATTAAAAAAGGTTCTTGGCTCGGCGTTTTTGAACCTTTAAAAGAAAATTTAAAAAAACAAATTAAAGATGGTGAGTTTAAAGGCGTATCAATTGCAGGTCTAGCAGCTACGGAAAATATTGAAAATACTATTCAAAAATCAATTGAAAATCCTTATAAAGATTCTCCAAAAAGAAGATTATCAAATATAGATGTAGATGAAATAAGTATCGTTGATCAACCAGCAAATAACCAATATATTGTGTCATTTCAAAAAAATTTAGGAGCAGGCGTGAAAATTAATATTGAAGATATTAAAAAAGCAGTAGAAGAAAATAAAGAACTTTTAGAGCAAATTAAAAAAGAATATACAGAAAAACCAAAAGAACCCGAAGCACCAAAAACGGTTGATGATATTTATAAAAGTTTGTCGCCAGAATTAGCTATTATTTTTAAAGCCCAACAAGATAAAGTTATGGAGCTAGAAAAAGCACAAAACGAAGTTATTAAAAAACAATTTGATAATAAAGTAACCGAGATCAAGAAATATGCAAAAGTTGATGATGGACTATCCGACGCTTTAATGGCTGTTTCAAAATCAAATCCAGAGCAATATAAAATAATTGAAAAAGCTTTAAATACCACGATAGATACCATTAAAAAAGGCGATTTTTTTACTCCCGTGGGTGCTGATAATCCAGAAGATAAAACAACAAACACTGATGAGGCAAAAATAGAAAATATCGCAAAACGTTTAATTAAAGAAAATCCAAAGCTCACAAAAGAACAGGCTATAGCAAAAATATATAAAGAAAATATTGAAGAATAAAGGAAATAATTAAAATGGGTACATTAGGATCAGGCTTAGATATTTCAACATTTCCATGCAGTGAAGAAAAAATAGGACAATATTTATTTTGTTCTATTAAAAATGGTGCGATTGTAAAAACAAAATTAGGAGAATATTCTGACGGAGTTTCGCTTGAGGAATATATTAAAGATGACACTGTTTTATTACGTTCCCTAGGAAGCGCAAAAATTGTTTGTGGTGGCGCTGTAGCAGAAGGGGATCTTGTTTCATCGGATAACAATAGTTGTGCAATTAAATTTCAAGACGGCCATTTTATTTTAGGTAGAGCTTTAGAAGCTGGTGCGGCTGGTGAAATCATTGAAATATATTTGCAAAAATTCATGACAGTAAAAAAAGTATAAGGATAAAATAATACATGCCACTATTAAATAGATCACACGTAAACAGACCATTAAGCAATATTTCGGTTGCTTATATGCAAAGTACAGATGCTTTTGTTGCGGATAAAGTGTTTCCAAATATTCCAGTCGAATTAAAATCAGATAGTTATTTTGTTTATGAACCTACACAATATTTAACTGATCAGGTTGAAGAGGTAGCCGCTGGTGGGGCAGCTCCTACGATTGAATTAACATACGAAGCGCCAGAATCTTTTAAATGTAAAACAAGAAAATTGGCTTCTAAATTACCAATAGAAACAATTGTAAATGTCGACAAGCCGCTATCGATCGAAAATGATACGGCCGAATTATTAGCTCATAAATTTTTAATTAACAGAGAAGTAACATTTGCTAAAAACTTTTTTACAATAGGAAAATGGGGAACTGATATTGTTGGCGACGAAAACGGAAGCGCAACAGCTAAAACAAAATTTTTTGATGACGAAAAATCCTCTCCAATTAAGCTTATTTCAGAACTAAAAATGCAGATGAAAAAATCAACAGGTTTTGCATTTAATACAATTGTGTTTAGTGAGCCTGTATTTGAAAGATTGTTAAATCATCCTGAAATATTAGCGAGAATTATTTATAAAGGTGGTGACAATCCCGCAATGATTTCAAAACAAATGTTAGCTGCTTTATTTAAAGTGGATAATATTTATGTAATGGAATCCATTTATAATACATCTAAAGAAGGCAAGCCAGACAAGTCAAAAAATGAATATATAGGTGGCGGAAAATCAGCCTTGCTTTGTTACGTTCCAAAAAGTGCAGGAATTAAAACACCCGCAAGCGGTTACACGTTTGCTTGGACTGGATTAATGAGAGAAATGAACGGTAATCTTGATGTTTCTGGCGGTAAAATAGGCTTCGGAAGCGTTGGAACTAAACGTTGGTATGAAGAAAAAACATCTTCTTTCTATATTGAATCTTGGCAATCATACGATCAAAAAATTGTTGGTAAAGATCTGGGAATCTTTTTAAATAATATTATTAAATAAGGTAACAAAAAATGATTCGTCAAATTCCTGTAAATGAAGTTAAAGAATTTTTTATCATACAACCGCATGGCCTATGGCATGGGGACAAATTATATAAATTTGGCGAAAAATTTAGTGTTGAAAATTTAAGCAATATTACAAAACAAATTTATTACGCTCGCCAATTTATAGGTTCGGCTGATCAAGTTGAAACTGTCGCAGGGGTTTTTGGGTTAATAGTTCCCGATCTCAACGATAGTTTAGATGTAAAAAAAAATGAACGCTCTAAATTAAAGTAAACACGTAAATTTTTGAATTGGAAGTTTTAAATGAATTTTAGTTACTCTGGAAATCCGAATGCTTCAAAATCAGACAAACTTCGGTTTTTAATTCAAGACACAGATCCGAACGATCCTTTGTTGTCTGATAATGAAATTTTATTCCTAATTGATGCCTTTGGAGATGTTGAGTCAGCGGCAATTGAAGCTTGTTATATTTTAATAGCAAAATATTCTCGATATGTTGATGAAACAGAGGGTAAATTGAGTATAAAAGCGTCTCAAATTCAATCCAATTATAAAACATTAGCTAAAGAATTAGAAAACAAATATATTGCGGGTTGTACAATATTTTTTGGTGGAATTTCTGCGAATGAGTATGAGAAAAATATAAATAATAAAGAAATAAATAGAACTCAATTTAGTGATAGGAATGGTGACAATCCTAGAGCATGGCGCGGTAATGACAACTAAAATTCAAGCAAATACTGAAAACTATCAAAAACTAAAACGTGTCCTTGAAGACTTGGCGGGCGCAAAACTAAAAGTCGGATTTTTCGATGGTAAAAAAGAAAAAGATTCTGAATTAACATTAGCAACAATTGCGAAAATAAATGAGTACGGAGATGGTAAGAATATTCCAGCGCGTCCCTTTATGCGTCAAACTCTAAATAAAAATAAAGATTTTAAAAAAGATATTGAACAAGCTGTTAGGGATACTATTAATTTTAAGGCTTCGTTTAAATCGGCATTTAGAAAAGTTGGTGTTAAAGCCATGCAAGAAATGCAATTAGAAATAACAAATGGAAGTTTTAAAGAAAATAGTGAGTATACTAAAAAGAAGAAAAAATCATCAAAACCATTGATTGATAAAGGCCATTTAAGAAGAAATGTTTCTTGGAGAGTGGAAAAATGAAACTAAAACCGCGGGCAATTCCAAGAGTAAAAATAAATATTACCAGAAAAGAAGGTAAGTTAATTGATGGTATTGTTGAAGAGATAATTAAAGAAAATATTGAATTAAATTTAGGAATACAGCCATATAACGGCATGCGCTTAATAAACGACAAAGATTTATCTAAAATAAAGTCATCGGTTCTTGTCTTTGCAGACAAAGAAATAAAATTAAATGACGAATTTATATATAATAATATTGTATATAAAATTAAATATATTGACCAATACTATCTAGGAAATTCTGCACGCTACGAGGCAATAGCTTTTTCGTATGATAGTTACAAATGAAATAAGAAAAATATGTAAATTAGTTTCTGAATATTTAAATTTACCAGTTTATATTGCAGAACAAGATTGTGAAACAAAAAAACAAAATTATATTACTGTATATATTATAGGAATTAGTCCTGTTGGTCGGAAAAAAACAGAAACAATTGATAATCAAGTAAAATATATCCAATTGTTAGAGCTAGAAATTTGCTTTGACTGTATTGGCTCAGATGCTGCAAAAAATGCAATAAAAATTTCTAACATGTGGCCACTTGAAGAAATACAAAATAAGCTTGCAGATATTGGCATATCTTGGAAAAAAAATAACCAAATTAAAAACACATCATATTTATTTAGTGAAAGTTATTTACCGCGAATGACTTTTGAATCTTATTTTTATTTTAAAAATGAAGAAATAGAAACGCATGAAAATATAGAAAAGGTTAAATTAAATTATGGCACAAATTGAAGAAATTATAGAAGTGACGGCGGTTAATTCCGCTCAAAGTATATCACAAAAAGGGTTTGGCACTGGGCTATTTGTTACTGATAACGTTCCTAGTTCATTTAATGATGTTCTTAGAATTTATTCGGAATCAAAAGCAATATTAGACGACGGTTTTCTTGCGACAGATAACGCATATATTGCAGCTAGTGCTTTTTTTGCACAAGAGCCTAGGCCATCACAGTTAATTATTGCACCAATTACTAAAAAAGAAGACGGTAAAATTGATGACTGGCCAACAGCATTAAGCAAAATTAGTAATGTAAATGATGATTGGTATGGTTTGGCCACATACACAAAAAAAGATGACGAAATTATTTCTATTGCAAAATATATTGATACAACTGCAAAAATTTATGCTGTCGCTACATCTGATCCCGCTTCTCGCGATAATCCATTCAAAGAAACAGGTAAGGATTTAGGAAATATTTTAAAAAAATCAGCATTTAAAAATACTGCTTGGATGCACTCAGAAGAAGCAAATAAATTCTCTGAATGCGCAAAACTAGGACAATGTTTAGCATATAAAGCAGGAACAGCAACGCTTGCATATAAAACGCTATCAGGGATTAAAACAGACAGTTTAAGCAGAACCCAATCAGAAAATATATTTTCAAAAAATGGCAACACCTATCAAATGATAGCAGGTGTTAACGTAACTAGATACGGGACGCTTTGTGATGGTACGCCAATAGATATAAAAATTGGATTAGATTTTATTAAGGCTCGTGTGCAAGAAAATATATTCTACGTTTTAAAAAATAATAAAAAAGTTTTATTCACAGAAAGTGGAATTGTAACTATTCAAAATAGTATTCACGAAGTCCTAGAAAATGCAAATGAAATTGTAAGTGAATATAAGGTTGAAATGCCAAAGCCTGCAAAAATATCAAAAAATATTAAAGCTAAACGAATACTAGATGACATTAAAATAGATTTGATTTTAACGGGTGCAATACACAAAGTTAAGGCTCAAATTAATTACCAATTATAAGAGGAAACATGACGCTTTATAATCCAGAATCAACAATTGTAAATATTGGCGGTGTAGAAGTAACTGGTTTTGCTGATGGTTCTTTTATTAAAGTAAAAAGAACAAAGGATTTATATACATTAAAATCAGGAGCGCACGGCGATTCCATTTTTGTAAAAAATCCAGATAGAACGGGAACAATTTCGGTAACAATTATTTCAACATTTAAAACAAATGATAAACTATCGGCTTTATTATTAGCGGATGAGTTAGCACCAAACGGCACAAAAGAAATTCCAATTATAGTTAAAGATACAAACGGTTTAACGCTTTGTACAGGATTAGGACGATTAAAAGGCTGGCCTGAATTAGATCGTAACGTGGAAGAAAAGCCAATTGAATGGACTTTTTTAGTTAAAAATTTAAAAATATTTATAGGTGGTACAGATGAATGAAGAAAAAATTAAAGTAAATATTGATGGCGATGATTTTGTGATTGAAAAATTAGAAACATGCGATTCATACGATTTATATATGCAATGTCTATCAATGTTAGCAATAAGTGTAAAGAATTTTAAAAAAGAAACTATTAAAGATGATGAAGGTAAAGAAGAATTTGTTTACAAACCTGACATTGAAAAATTAAATATTGAAGAAATTATTAGTGAATTGATTAAAAAATTAAATTTTGATTATGTAGTTTCTAAGCTAAAAAATATTACAAAAAATAATATTGCATTTACTAGAGATGTTATAAATAAAACAGATGCTTTAACGATTATCGAATTATTTATTCATGTGATTAAAATGAATTGTATGGAACAATTGTTAAAAAAAGATTTAGGGGCAATGTTCCAGCGGATCATTGGCTCCTCGAAGTTTCTCGACGCATTAAAAATCAAACTAAGTTAGATTTTAAAATTATGAGAATATGTCATCAATTTAAAATCTCAAAATCACAATTATTTAAGAATTTTACTCTTGATGATATTTTTGATGAAATCGAATACATGGAACAGCAACATGAAATTGAATACAGGCACAGCTTAGAAATGCAAAGAAAGTATAACAAAAATGGCGGCTAATTTACTAGCGGATTTTTTCGCGAGATTTACAATTCAGTTTGATAAGTCAACGCTTTCAGCTTTTGAAAATAGTATGAGCAAAGGGCGAGAAAATGTTGATAAATATGCTCAATCTGTTGAAAAACTTTCTGGCGTTTTGCAAAAATTAAAATTTGTATTAGCTGGTTATTTAGGATTTGAGGGGATTAAAAGCACATTTAAAGTAAATGCTGAATATGAAAACGCTAAAAATCAGTTGATAAATGCGACAAAATCAGAAGATATTTCTACAAAACAACTAGAGAAAGTCACTCAATTTGCTTTAAAGTCGAAAATGTCAATTGCAGCATTAACGGAAGAGTATGGAAAATTTCAACAGCAAATGTCATTCTCTGATATTAGCGTTGATAAGTCCTATGATATATATACAAAACTACAAATTGCTTATGCTGGCGCAAATATAAAAAACAAAGAAACTTTGCAGCGAGTGCAGAAGGGCGTAACAGATTTTATTGCTGGCACTGCTTCAATGGCCGAATTAAAACAAAGAGAGCTCGGTGATGACACAATTATTTTGCAGGAAATTGAAAAAAGATTAGGTGGTAAAAAAGTAGCAGATGCAAAATTAAAAGCAATGACCGCAGAACAACGAGCAGAACTTATAAGTGACTCAGGATATTCACTATATAAGGACGGGGTAGAAGCTTATTATAAAAGTCCTACCGCTGCACTTCAAAATTTTAAAAACCAAATATACATGATTCAAAAAACGATTGGAGAGGCAGGATTTACAAAATTAGCAGTACAAGCGCTTGATCTGTTCTCTAGTGCGTTGAGTAAACTAAATCCTATGATAAGAATTACATCGGATCTAATACGTGGCGTTGCTGAAGCGTTTGATAAAGTACCAGTGGTAATGTGGTCGGTCGTGGGTGCTATAGGGGCTTTAACGTTAGCGCTCAACGCAAATAAAATAGCACTACTTGCAAATATTGTTGTAACAAATGCTTTAATAATAGCAGATGGTGCTTTAGCCATTGCAGCAGGAACAGCGACAATTGCAGAAATTTTAATGACCCTTCCTTTGTGGCTGATAGTTGCGGGTGTGCTCGCGGTAATCGCTGTTATTGGTTTACTTGCTGAAGATATTTATGGATATTTTCACGGCAAAAACTCTGTTACTGGAAAAGTTGTTGCTAAATTAAGAGAATTATTTTCTGAATTTGGAACTTGGATTGAGGAAATAGGCGTAAAAATTTCAAACTGGATTTATGATCATACAATAGGTTGGATTAAAAAATTTGAAGCATTCGGTACAAAGTTTTCAAAATGGATAAGCGAAAAAACAAAATCATGGGTCAAAAAATTTGGTGAATTTGGGACAAAAATATCACTCGAAATTTATAGCGTGTTTAATAGAGTTAAAGATTTTTTATTGGGTATATTTATTTATATTAAGGATAAATATTTTCAATATGTTGTTGAGCCTATCCTAGCGATGTCATCAAAAATTTCAGGAGTATTTAGCAAGATATTTAGTGGTGTAAGTGATAAATTTAGAAGATTTAAACCTAAAATATCTTTAGATGATGTTAATAACATTATGGGTACTATTATCCCAAAAGTGGAACATTTTACAGAATATAAGAGCCAACAGCCGCTTATTTATCCAACACAAAAACCAATTAATAACGTAACTAATACATTTTCACCTAAATTGAGTTTTGATATTGTATCAAATAATCATCATCAAACAGACGAAAAATTTTTAGCAAATAAAATTCGTGATTATGTTGATGATACGTTTACATCTCATTACTCATTAGCAATGGCAGACGCTACAAGCAGGGAATAATGGGCGCAATAGTTATTTTAGATGGTGATGGTAATTCTATTGATATTGATTGCACAAATGAAGATTCTAGAAATTATTCTTCTAAGGTAACATCAAAACCTATCGGTAGTGGCATTTCTGTTTCTGACTCAAGAGTGCTCGAAAATCCTAAGTTTTCAATTGATGGAACAATATCAAATATACCAACAATTGAAACAAGCGATGAAGATGTTGAAGTAAAAGCAGATAACGGAATTATTAATAAAATAAGTTTATTGTTTGGAAAAACAACATCAAATTCAAGTATTAAAATAAAAGAAAATGTAGAAGAGAATAGAGTTTTAGATGCACATAAATATTTTGAAAATCTTTATGAATCGCAAAAAACATTTTCTTTATTTATTAGGGGATTTGATGAAATAAACAACCTTGTTTTGTTAAATTACACACCAAAATTTAATGCCGATAACGGGGATAGTTTAAAATTTACTCTTGAAATACAAAAAATTATTAAAGTCAAAACAAAAACTACATCAGTACCAAAAGAAAAAGTTAAGCCTAAAGTTGTTGAAAAAAAGAATAACGGAAAAAATGAAACAAAAAAAATAGAATCTAACGATACGTTTTTTATGAAAAGTTTAAAGGGTGGAGCTTCATTATTGGGGTTTGGTAAATGATATATGAAATTGTAATAACAAATAAATCTCATTACTTTGTGCAAACAAATATCATTGATAATCAAGCATATCAATTTGAATTTTCTTTTAATTCACGCGATGAAAGATGGCGCTTGTCTGTTCTGGATATGAAAGATAATTATTTAATTAGAAATATAAAAATATTACCTCTTATTGGCATGTTTAAAAGATACAAAATAGAAAAATTATTTTTTGGTGATATTGTAGGATTTAATAATAAAAATATTTATGAATATCCAAATTATGAAAATTTAGGAAATGACTTTAAATTGTATTATTTCTCAATAGAAGCAATAGATAAAATAAAACGTGGTGAACTATGGAACAATATATAAGGTCATATGAATTAACTATAGGGCAACCTAACTCCATTGGATTTGTTTTAGATGATCATGAAATAGATTTTTCTGTAAAAAAGGGACAAGAAAACGATAAATCAATTAATAAACTAACTCTAAAGATAATAGGTTTAGATAAGGAATACAGAGATGCCTTAACAGCTAAAAATAATATGGCCATTATATTTAGTGCAGGTTATCAAAATAAAACCGTTATATTTCAAGGGAAAATTACAAAAGCTTCAAGCAAAAAAAATGCAACTGATTATGAAACAAATATTGAAGCGGCCGAAGGTTATATTGCATTACGAGAAGCAAAAACATCAAAATCATCTCCAGCAGGAACAAACGCGCTGACAATAATAAATGCGCTATGTAGTGATTTAATGGAAAAAGAAAATGATTTAGCATTAGGAACAATTTACAATTCAGAGTTGCTTTCAAATAAAATATATAGAAATGGTTATTCAATCTGTGGATTTACTAAAGCAGAAATATCAAAAATATTACAACCTCTAAATATGAATTTTTCAATACAAAATAATATTATTTATATTGCAGCTAGAGATAAAATAACGCAACAACAGGGTTTTTTATTAGATTATAGCTCTGGTTTAATCATCGCAGAAAAAACAAAAAATGATCCACAGGCTACAGAAAAAGAAAAAAAGCCTGTAGACGGTGTAAATTTTGAAGCATTTCTTAATGGTGCGCTGCAACCTCTTTCGATGATTAAAATTAATAATGATGATAGTGTTAATAGTAATTACAAAATAATTAGCATTGAACATAAGGGAACATATTTAGGCGGCGACTGGATAAGTAAAGGCTTTGCTGTGGAGGTTCGATGATATCAGAAGTAATACAAGCGCATCTAGAAAATTTTTTAACTGAGTTTCACACTGTTTTTCCTGCTCAGGTTGTGAGATATAACCATGAAAATCAATGTGCCGATTTGCAGCCGACAATTAAAAAAAGATTCAAGGACGGGCAAGTTTTAGATTTGCCGATTTTACATAACGTTCCGATTTGTTTTTTGTCTGTTTCTAATTCAATTATAGGACTACCGATAAAAGAAAATGACACGGTTTTAGTTCTGATTTGCGAGCGTTCAATCGACGCGTGGATTAATTCAGACGGTGCGCCAATTGACCCTGACGACACACGTAAATTTAATCTAAGCGATGCTGTAGCTATTCCCTGTTTAAGACCAACAAGTAAAAAAATACATTTTGTACAAAATGCCATTGTGTTAAAAAATGCAAATTGCCAAATTGTAATTAACGACAATAATACTCTAGACATTCATGCACAATCTAAACTAAATATAAATAGCGATGATGATGTTTGCATTGTTTCTGCAAAATCAATCGAGATTAAAAGCGATAGTAATTTAAATATTACTTGTAATAATGCAATCATCAAAGCGGATAAAGTTTCTTTCAGTGGTGATATTGAATGTAAGAAAATTTCTTGCACAGCATTAAAGTCATCCTCAAATATTGAAGCGTTAAACGTAAAAGCAGATGTTGAAGTAACAGCGGCAAAAGGTTTGGTCTCTTTAAGTAAACACACTCACGCGGGTGTATTGTCTGGAGGGTCTGTAACAGATTTACCAAAGGGATAGAATTAATTATGGTTGATATATTACTAGATAATGATGGCGAAATAGATATCAAAAACGGTAAAATATTATCTACATCAAACATTGCACAAGCTATAAAAATAAGACTCAGAACATTTAAAGGCGAGTATTTTTTAGATGAAACTCGAGGAGTTCCCTACTATCAAAAGATTTTAGGAAAAAAAACAACAAAACAAAACATTGATATTCTTTTCAAAAAAGAAATATTAAGCGTTAAAAATGTTGAAAAAATAATTAAGTTTAATTCTTACACTAATAATAAAACATATTTCTATAACGCAGAAATTAAAACTAAAAACTCTGAAGTGTTTACAATTAAGGACAATATTTAATGACATCATACATGACAAGAGAAGGCTTAAATATTAAAAGACAACCTCAAATATTGTCTGAGATGGTTAAATATATTGAGAGTAAAGCTAAAGTAAAAATTGTATTAGAAGATACTCTGATCGGTAACTATTTAGAATCTGTTTCTTTTCAATTAAGCGAAGTTTGGGAGGGTGTGCAAAGCGCATACGACGCTTCAAATCCTGATAGTGCGGAAGAAAAAAACCTTGATGATTGCGGCTTAAATAGTAATATTATTAGATTGGAAGCTGCAAAAACAAAAGTTGAAGCTGCGCTTACAGGAAAAATAGGGACAAAAATACCCAAAGAATTTATATTAAAATGCGTTGCAAATAATGAACTATTTTCTAATGAAAATGAAATTATTTTAAATGTAAATAATTGTATAGAATTTTCAGCAAAAATAAATGACGGCATACTGCCAAATAAAGAATATTTTATAAATATTAATGGAAAAAAAATATCTTACACATCAAAAGCAATTGATAAACCTGTTGATGTTTGCAGAAACTTAGTGAACTTATTTAATATTGATAACTATAAAATAATACAAAGTGAAAATAACTACACAATTTCATCAAATGATTTTAGTGTATTTTTGCCTTATATTAGCGAAAATCAAACAATTGATAAGATAACAAATAAAGCAATGTTTAGCGCTAAAAATGATGGCGCGATTATTTGTCCGTCAGGAACGCTAAACATTATCGTTTCTCCTGTTCTCGGTCTCTTGTGTGCAACTAATAATGAGCAAGCGCGATCTCTCGGTAGGCTTCGCGAATCAGATATCGAATACAGAGCGCGAAGGTCAGGAGCAAGTGCGATTATCGGTCAAAACGTTTGGCAGGCTCTTAAAGCAAAACTTGCTGATGTGCGCGGGGTTTCTAGCGCTAACGTCATTAATAACGATACAGATAAAATTTCCTCGGAAGGATTGCCGCCACATTCGTATCAGGCTGTAGTAGAGGGAGGAGACGATCAAGAGATTGCCGCGGTTTTATGGAACAATAAACCTACCGGCATTCCGTGTGTAGGAAGCGTAAAAGTTTCTTACTATATAGAAGAGACGAAGCAATTTTTTGATATTTATTTTTCCCGTCCTAGTGGCGTTCCTATTCTCGTAAGAATTGAATTAATCGTAACAAATAACTATCCAGAAAATGGAGATTTTATTGTAAGAGAAGCGATTTCAAAATACGGTAATAGCTTAGGGATTAATAATAATATAATTGATCAGAAATTTTATGGTTCTATATTTGCAAGTTGTAGTGGAATCATAAATATAAATTTATCATTAGCTAAAAAATCAGACAGTATTTATAAAAAAGAAATAAAAATATCAAAAACCGAATACGCTACATTTTCACTAAATGAAATAATGGTTATTAAAAATGTACAATAAAATTGAACATAAAATAGAATTAAATAATAAACTGTTATTTCAATTTCAAGACAAAGAAATAATTAATATTGTAAATGATGCAATAGGGATTCAGTTAAATGATGTTGAAGACACATTAGAAGAAATGACAATAAAAAGGGGCTTAAACAATGCGATAGGTAAACAATTAGATGTTCTTGGAATAAATAAAAATATTCCAAGAAATATAGATAATGATGAAATATATAGGCAGGAAATTAAAAATAAAATAGCAGTTGATAGTTCAAAGGGGTTCTGTAATGATTTAATATTTTCAGCAAAAGTGATTTTAAATGGTGGAAATTTTTTGTACAAAGAATCTTATCCCGCACGCTGTGAAATATATGTAATCTCAAATAAATGCAATATAATTCAATTTAATTATATAAAAAATACTGTTTCTTTAGGTGTAGGATTTGGTTTGCGATATTCAACAAGTCAAAAGCCATTTGGATATAATAGTAATTTATACTCAGGATTTAAAAGTGTATTTGATAATAATTCAAAAAAAGGAGGCGGTTATGCTTCTATAATAGGAGATAATGAAAATGAATAAACCCGAAAATTTCCCTGATTGGTGTATGAAAAATAATAAAAATGGAATAAATAATACATCAACTAAATTTGAATACCCGCAAGCAAAAAAAGATGATGGTTGGGATATTGACGAAGCACCACCGAGAGAATGGGAAAATTATTGGAAGAATTTAACTGCAATATGGCTTAGATATCTCGATGAACAATTACAAAAAGTTTCTGTTGTTGGTGTTCCTGTTGGAATTGTTTTACCGACTTTTCCAAGCCTTGGGGGTTATAAATGTGTAGCGTTAGAAAAAGCAGATGAATTTGGATTTGTATTGTGTAATGGTCAAACAATTAATGATCAAAGTTCTTCTTTTAATGGAAAAATAATACCAAATTTAAATAATAATAGTTTCTTAAAAGGATCTATAAAAGACAATGTTTCATCTGGTAATAAAGAAAATAAAATAAATTATAACCATACGCACAACTACGCCCATACTCATGCAGTCTCAAAAATTAAGGTTGCAGGTGTTTCTACTCCTAAATATGTGCAAACATTTAATGAAAAACCAAATAGAAAAGAGTCCGAATGGGATTATAATTTAACATTTAATGGCACAAGTAGGACATCTGATACAGGTAATACAATGTTATTAATTTCAAACGCACACGAAACAAAAATATTGTATTCGTCTGGTGTATCTGGTGACGCTGTTAATGGAGAATTGGATGCTGCAGAAACTGCAACTGTATCAGGTTCTTCAGAATTAAATATAGAACCTCAAAACGTAACAACAGTATATATAATAAGGATTAAATAATTTAATGAAAAAAATAGTTTTAGGAATTTTAGGATTTTTAGCGGTTTCTTGTGGAACAAAAGCATATGCAGATACATCTTGTGGTGATCCAAGCAAAGGAAAATTTACTTGCGACACGGATCAAATTTCGTTGGAATATACTGAAAGAGAAATTCGACAAAATGGTTGGTATAGTAAAAACGCAGGAAGCGGGGCATTTATATATGGACCATACCTAGATCTTGATGCTGGAGTGGGTCGCTTTAAAGAAAAATCAGTTAATGCTTATATTCCAGTTAGTGCAGATGGCGGGCGGGGAGCTTATCCTTGTACAGTCTCATCAGCAAATGCGGGAATGTTGCTTTATACTGTGCAACTAACAGCAAGTAGTCTCTATGGTACGGAGACAGTTTTAGATAGTAAAAATGTTTATAGAACTTGGAACGGCAACTCAGGTTGGAGCGATTTAGTACCCCAGTGCGCATTTGGGATAACTTTTTCAGGCGATCCCAATCCTGAAAATGGCGATCTTGGTAACACTGCTAATTATGGATACATTTGGCTTTCAAAAAAATACATCAATTTATCGTCATCAAGAGTGCCAGCTAATTATACAAATTTTCAAATTAAATTTAAAAATGTGCATCCATCTGTAACCGTAGAATCGACTTTTAGTCCAATCCAGACCGAAAATTTTTATGGAAAAGAAGAACCAATATTTTTGAATATCAATGGATTTAGATAAGATCCATTGGTTAATTTTTTTACTTAAATTAAAGGAATTTATTAAATGAAAATAGTTTTTTTACTCTCATCAATTTTACTTACATCATCCGCATTTGCCGATATTAATTTGAATGAAAATATTCTTACAAATTGTCGCATAGATCAAAACGGTGTCATGAATGGATGCGTTGCAAGGGAAGAAGCAATTACAGCAATTAGCGCATTCGAGCAAAGAAAAGATATAAAATTTAAATATAAAATTGATTATAACTATTCTTGTAATGCAAACAGGCTAACAAATATAAACGTTGTTTCAGAGTCTGATAATCTAACTCTAGGCAATTTTAAATACCTTGGTGGAACAATTGAAGGCGAGGCTAATAGCCGTTTAGTTATCAAAGATTTTTCTCCTTTGAATACTGGAAGAGCTAAATATAACAGTGCTTGTAAATTGGAAATTACAAAAATTGAACAAGATTTTTCAAATGCTTCAATTGAAACTATTAAGCGTGATATTTGCTCCATGAAGTCATTTAATTATAACTATGCTCAGTCAGATATACTTTTGCAACTAGCATATAGTTTAAATAATAATGTTGGAATATTACCTTTAAATATTTTAGAGCTTTCTTTAAATACATTAAAATCTGAATTAGAAATAATGAATAACAAATTTAGTGATCCTGAAATAACAAGAGTTATTGAGGATTTAATAGGAAGTAAATACTCTGATGTTGGAAGTATAAATTTTATTCTTAAAAATATGAAAAGTTGGGGGCAAGGATCTAGAATGTTAGTTTCAAATTTAAACTCAATGTATTCTAAAATGTCTAATTTGCAAACTTCTTTGAGTGGTAGTTTGTATGATAGAATTGAAGACATTTATAAAAATAATGTTCAAGTATTAAAAAATGAGAATCTTCTGTCATCTAAAAAATTGCTTAGTAATTTAAATTATGAATATAAGATTTTAAAAAATGAAATAATTAATCCAGAAATTGATTTTAAAGCGGATTACTGCCGTTCGGCTTCAGTTGAATAAGTTGTTTTAATCTTGGTATTTCACCTATATTACTTTGTTCTTGATTTTCAATACCAGCTAAAAATGTTCCCTTAAAAGAATTATAATTTATTAAAGGGGACATTAAATTTTCTGAATAAGTACAACCATTTTCAATATTTTCAATTTTATATGGTTTAATACCCTCTTTATTATAATAAACTTTTTGTACTGTTCTTTTATTACAATTTATATTTGCAAGCTCTCTGTCGTAGCTAATTAAAGTTATGCTTCCTTCAAAAGTATAAATTAATGTATTTAAATCAGCTTTTTTAACTGTTAAAATAAAATTATTATTACTTGTATTTGCTGTATATCTTTTTGACTCATTATTTTCATCTGTAAATTTATCTGTGAAAATATCTGAAATTTTATATTGATAAGAATATTTATCAAATTTTTGTAAAAAAACATTAGCATTTGGATCGGGTTTAACGTCTGGTTTTGGCTCTGGTTTAAAATCTGGTTTAGGTTCAGGTATTGGCTTTGGCTCAGGCATTGGCTTCCAATCTGGCGGTAAATTATCCATTGGTGCTTCCTCCTTTTTAGGAGGTGTAAAATCCTCGACTTTATCAACTGGTGGCTGTGTATTTTGCGAATTATTTGCGTTATTATTTCCATTATTTTTAACACCACAACCTACTATCATCAATGATGCTGCAATAAAAAATCCTTTTTTTATCATTTTAAAATCTCCTAAATTTGAAGACTAATTACTAGCAATTTTTACCTATTGGGTCAATTACAGAACCGAAATTTCTTGTCTTTTTAACTGGATTTTGGGTAGTTATTGGTTCTTTATCAGGTATTTTAATTTCTTCTTTTTTTTCTTCAACCCATCTTTTATGAAAATCTTTTAATGCAAAAATAAGTAAGTCTTTTCCTTTTAATTTATGAAAATTATTTTGATCAATTGCTAAACCATCTTTAAACATTTTTGCAATTTCGGCAATCTTTGGGTCTTCATCTTTTAAACTTAAGCTTAATGTAACACTGTAAATGTCGGGGTTTCTTGCCATTTTGTCACCTATTATTTTGTAATTGTAATAACGGAATTATTGCCAATATCAATGCCAATTCCTTTTTTTCCGTATAATTCTTCTGCAATAATTTTCGCACCTTTTGCGCCCGAAATTGTCGACTCTTCTTTTTTTGCAGCGTAAACATCAAATTTTAAATCACTGATTAACGAACCTAATTTTTCTCTTATTTGTGGGTGATTAATACCGCCACCAGTAATAATGACCTTCATTTTATGTGTAAATCTATTAAAATATGGTTTAGCTCTCAACACTAGATTATTTGCGTATTGATTTAATGCTTGATCAACTGGCTCTATTAAATCTTCTAACATTAGTTGAACTTTATTATAATTTAAAACAATATTTTCGTCTCTGTCGACAACTTGTTGTATAATTTTATCCCAGTAAAAATATTGATCAGCTCTTATATTAGGGTTGTCATATCCAATAGATTTTAAATTAGCTAAAAATGGATCTATAACCATATGCACGCCATAATTTAAAGAAAATAGTGAATTATCTAAAACTCCTTCTGCGGTTGCCGCGCCAAATTCAATCGTGCCAAATCCGTTAGAGATCACAATACATTCGCTATCAATCATCTCGCTAAAAGCGATAGCGTGCATGCCTCCTTCTGGCACTACCGTAACAGCATCAACGCGAATTTTTTTTGATTCTTCGTGAGGTAACAACAAATTAAAATCACCCTTTGGAACTTTACCCGTAAAATTTGCGACTAGATTATTTGGTGCGCCTACTACAACGCTGCATTCGCTTTTATTGTGTTGGGCAAGTGCAGCAAAGTACAAAGCTCGCCAGTAGTGAGTGTCTGGTGTTGCGTTTATGGGTCTGTCCCAATCCATACCACCACCAAGTAAACATAGATCACCTACCGCATAAATTTTATCTTCAATTCCTATTTGTGTTCCTTGATGAGGTAAAAATTTTGGAATTTCTGCAACCATTGAAGTAATTTTATGATAGTCCATCATTATCCCCTAGATAATTATAAATAGTTTAAAAAGAAGTTACAAAATAGTTTTAAGCCAAAAAATGCTAAAATTTGAGGTTAAAACTATCTGTAAATAAATTAATAAATAGTTTTAAAATAGTCAACGAGTAGTCAAAAATAAGTTAACAAAGTATTGCTATAACATAACGCTTATTTTGCTTGTTAATTTATTTGCTATGAAAAGTAACAGCGCAGAATAAAGCGCACTTGATAGCGATTTGACTAACGCTATCAAGTGCGCTTGCATATACTATAATCTGAGCGCTAATAAACGCGATTAGATAACGGGGGCAATATGGATAGTGATTGGTTAACACTCGCAGAGGCAGAGCAGAGATTTGCGAAAAGTACGCACGCGCTTAGACGTTTAATTGGAAAAGAGAATATAAAAACGAAAAAGAATGACCGCGGCCATGTGTTAGTTCTGAGCGATGAGTTAACGCAACACCTAATCGCTGTGTCAAAACCACAAACAGCGCAAGATCAAAAAAAACAAAGCGCACAGCCTATGGCACAAAGTAACGACGAACTTGTCGCTGAGTTAAGGCGCACATGCGACGATTTGCGCAGAATGTTAAGCGAAGAGAAAGCGAGAAGCGAGCGAATAGAGAAGCGCAACGATGAATTATCGAGAGAAGTTTTAAAAATGGCTAAAGAAATGCAAGGGATATTGGAAAAACAGAGCGGCCTATCAGGTTGGACAAGGATATTTAAAAAGGATTAGTTAATTAAAATTGAATAACACTTATATGAATTCTCACTTAAATCATAGTATGTATATCCATAATTATCTTTATCTATGTCTGTTAATTCATTTGATCCGCCATACTGAAATTGTGCGAAAGTTGAAAAACCAGTTTCTAAAAAAGCGTTGTTACCTATACGAATTGAATAACGATTATGAACGTGGCCAGTAATAAGTAATTTAATATGGTTATTTTTTTCTATCAGGTTAACTAAATCAAATCCATTAATAATTGGACAATCATCAATTAAAGGTGTTCCAACATATAACGGATGATGATGAATTATTATTGCGCAATTTTTATTTAATTTTTTTGCTTTATCAATTATTATTTCAGCTTTTTTGAGTTCAAAATCAGATAAATTGCCAAAATCTTTTCCTTCTATACACGAGTCTAGGCCAATAAAAACCCAGTGTTCAAAAAAAATTTCATCTAAATTAATAAACATTTGATTATCTGAAAATGTTGAGATTAAATTGCTTTTTAAATCGTGATTTCCGTTTATGAAATATATTTTCTTATCTAATTTTGAAAGTATATTTTTAACATATTCATATGATTCGATAGATCCATCATCTGAGATATCACCTGTAAGTAAGATAAAATCAAACTCTATTTTTGAAAATAAAATATTATTTATTACATCATATAATCTTTGTTTAGAATTAACACCATAAACTAATGAATTATCATTTTTTATGTGGCAGTCAGAAATTTGTATGATTTTCATTTTACCCTCTTTAATTCGTTATAATCATTAAATTGAATTACATTTGAGTTTTCAAATTTATCTAATTCTAGATAATTTTTATCTATATTTTCTTCAATATTATTAAAAAGTAATTCTTCTTGACTATTTATATAGTTATTAATTTCAAAATTCACTATTGTATTAACAATATGTTGAGCTTCTGAATTTTTCATGTGCTTTAAGTATTTGATTGATTCTGTCCAATTTTCAGAAGTTATTTTAACTATATTATTTTGATAATAATCACATATAGATATACTATTATTAATTGGATCAAAACAATATATTTTATATTTCTCAAAATTATTAGAATGAAAAAAAACTGAAACTAATTCAACATCTGATGGTTCTGTGTCATATATTAATCCTTTTTTATATTCGTCATATTCAATTTCATCAGAATGGAAAGAACCTAGCGCTTGAAATGTGATAATTTTCTTACCTTTTTCATCTACTTTGCATTGTAAAATTCTTACACCCCTAGTATTTTTAAGGATATGTATAAAGAAATTAATTATTTTTTTTATTTTTGTAGATATTAATTTTGACATATTTTATTCACATAAACATTGACGCCAGTATTGCCTTTTTTTGGAAATATATTGTAAGATACACCGTAATCATAAGTATCAATTTTATCGAAATAAGTACATAACTTTGTTAATGGCCTAGTAAGAAATAAAGCAATCAACAATCCTATACATAGTTTATAAATATAAGTACTTGTTATTATATTAAATAAATCTGATAAACTTACTCCAACACCTAAACCAAAATTAATTGTGTATGTAATTAGAACTAATGATAATTGTGACAAACAAAGAGGAATAAAAATTGATAAAAAATAACCAAGAATTGGAAAATTATAAAATACTCCAGCATTTTTACTTGTTTTACAGACAAACAATTTTTTACATTTTGAAGTTAAAACTGAGCATATCCATAAAGGGATAAATGTATCTAAAATACCCGCAGATGTTACGCTCCAATATTTGATAAAATAAGCACTAAAATTTTGTGATACACCATTATCATTAAATGTATTGTTAGTTTTTACAGAAGCAAAAATAAAAACAGTTATACAAAAAATAAATTGTGCCATAGTCATTGCAATTGCGACGCTTTTTGCTCTTTCTGCTCCGTATATATTTGCAATAATTCCGACTAATACAAACGCAATTGGAAAAATAACCCCACTGGCGGATAAATGTATGCTAGAAATATTTATTGTTAATAACGCAACAACATCACAAATTAATTGTATTAAAACTAGGAATGACATTAAATATGAATACATCATGAGTGTTGGTTTTTGAGTAAAAATATCTTCTTTTGTTATAAATTTAACCGCCATATTATTTTCCTTTTTAATCAAGTTCAAAATCAAAATTTGAGTTTAGTCCAGATACATTTTTCATTATTGCATATACCATTTTTGCTATTAATATTATTTTGTCATCAAATAATTCCTCCTTTTTTAAATTATATAAGCTTACTAAGTAACGTTTGTTTGAGATTAGTTTATAATAATTTAAATATATGAGACTACCTTTTTTAATAATTACAACATCACCATTTCTTAAAAATCTAGGATCAGTTGTCTTTTTAAATAACGCAATAGTTCCTGATGGCAGGAGGGGATTTTCTAAACTTGTACCGATTTCAATACAAAAATCACAAATATACTCATTACTAATTGAAATAGTAAAATGCTTATAAGCAACAGGGTTTTTCGTACTTAATTGTTCAATATTGAAAACAGGGATTTTTTTTATATCCTCTGTTTTTCCTGTATGGATATTATCTAGCCACCCATTTGGTAATTCTGCGGCGACTTCGATTTGTCGTGCTGTGTTATCTGAAACTTTTTTTCTTAAATCTTTTGATACTAATTCAGACAAATAGCTTGAAGATATACCTAAAATTGTTTTTAATTCTGCATAACTAGCATAGCGTTCTGCTAATAATATTAAATTATCGCGCCGTATAGCATAAATATCTTTGTAATTACTATTTGGCAAAATTTGATGTTCCGTTGTTTTCACGATAGCCCCCGTAAGAAAAATAAAAATAGCTTAAGATCTAACAACTAGTCAATCAAGCTAGCGAATTTTAATGCGAAAATTTTAGCGAAGTATTGACTAGTGACCTCAAACTAGTTAAGTTGACTTAGCATTTGAGAAAATATTTAAAATGCTCGATCGTGAATTTTGTTACCTTAATTATAAAGGATATAATTTTGATTATTAAATTAACAATTGAGTATAAAAGGAAAAACCCCACTGATGTAGAACACACTAGTGAGGGTTTGAGAGCGGAGCTTGTGGTTTAGCCACATTATTGTTACTATAGTTTTTGGGAACTCGCATTCTGTTTGGCGACGTCTACGAGCAACCAATTACACAACTACATACAAAAGCTTGCACTTTCGCATAGTTCGAGGACTTTACCGTCCGCGTACTATAAATAGCCTAACACGCTATAAATGCGATTGCAACTTGAAAGGGTTGCATGTCTCTAGCCAAAATATTTCTACCACAGCACGCAAAATACGATTATAAAAAGTATTTTTTTGATAATGATGGCAACCGTTTAGCTGGGTTTTGCGAGCGGGAACAAACCCCAGATTTACAAAGTTGTGCGATTAGAAATCCAAACGGTTTGCAAGTTCTCAGACATTTAATGCTAGATTTAGACGCGCACAGAGCGGAAGATAGATGGCTAGATATAAACGGTGCTCTCGACTGGCCTAAAATAAAATCTTATTTATCAGAAAAATATCCTTTAATTTTTGCACATATCGAATATGCTTTAAAATCTTATAGTAAAAAAGGTATTCATATATTATTTGGATTTAATCCTTTTTCATTAGAGCAAAAAACTTATAAAACACAAAGAAACTGTTACTTAATTCAGAACTATTTAATTGAAATATTTAAGACAGAAGGTCTAGGCGTTGACCCCGCAGCGAGGGGATTAAATCGTGATTTTTCATCATTCAGAAATAAAGATAACATATTATACAATAATGAAGTTCTGACAAAAAGAATAAAAAATGAAAGGTTTGAAAAGGATGTTTCTAAAAAAACACCTTTTTTATCAAACTTATTTAATGCTTCTAAGTCAGAATTTGATCGTATACAAAAAGAAAACACATGTCGACTATATAATAACGCAATAGTTGAACAAAAGTTTGCAATTTTATTCTTATATACTCTTGGTGAAATTGAAGTAAAAAATGAAAATAATAAACAAAAAGAACAAATAGAGCAATGGGGATTTTGTCAAACTAGATTTGTTAAATGTAAGCCTTTTGAGCCAGTTACTTTAACTTTAAAGCAAATAGAAATCATTTCAGGACTAAGCCCGAGGAGTATAAAAGACCTTGATTTTTGTAACTTAAGAGAAGCAAATAAATTATGGGATATAACTAATAATGCTGATAAAACTATTACCCTAACAGCAAAAAATACAGATGATTTAAAAAAGAAAATAGAGAGAGCGAAACAAATATACAAAAACAAAAAAGCAGTTACTAAAAAGGTAGATCCTAAATTAATTAGACCCGAATTAGTTCAAGACGGAGAAAGAAATTTAGCGATTTGGTCTTGGGCAGTATACTATAAAATGGCGGGCTATTCCGAGTTAGAAGCATTAGAAAAGATAAACTTACGTATAAAATGGATTACAAATTTTGAGAGTTCGCAGGAATGCAAAAGCTATCAAATTAAAAACACCGTTCGCTCTATATATAGGAACAGAAAAGAGACATTTGGCATTAAGCCAGACTGTCTGCCCGATTTTTTAGCAGATGATAGTTTTTATTTTGATTCGGGTCTAAAATTATGCCCGATTTTAGAGCCGTCAAATACCAGAAGGGAGCCACCCCCTGCCTTAAGCATTGCCCCTACTCCAGCATGCCCTGCTGTGGAAGAGAAAAATAAACAAAATCCCGTGACCCCAACAGGCGACCCAAAAATTAAGCCCGATTTAATTTTAATTAATAGCGTATTTGCTGAAAACAGCAATATCAAAAAAATTGATAACACAAAGAATAATGCTTTTAATTTAAGCATTAAAAAGATAACGGTTGTTCGCTACAATCGAAAAATTGGGCTATTTAATAATGAAGATAATCTTATTTTATGCGTCACAGATTCTCGACATTATAAATTAAAAAAATTAATTCCAAAATTGAAAACATTAGTTAATTATGATATTACAGGGAATAGTTTTTTTCATCCGAAAAAGAATAACAAAAAGTTAAGGTTTTGGAACGCTCTAATTGACAAAGAAAAGTTTCCTATTAGTGCCGATTCTCTTTGTGGTAGAAAGAAAAGTTATGCTAAAAAGGTTTTAGAATTTAAAAAGAAAAATTCAAATAAATTGAGTGAACATGATTTTGGTATTCCATTTTAATTAAACTTTTTTTAAACATCTATTGTTTTTTACATTTTTTACCAGAAACGAACGTAAAGCCCCGACTTCTAAAGTCGGGGATATAAGTGAGCTGAAAAGACCGCAGCACCAAACGGTGCAAGGTTTAATTGAAAGCCTGACGAGGCATGCAAAAAGACGATAGGAATTTTTGCTTGTCGAAAGTTGGCTTTAGCCGTCTTATTAATCAGACGTAATTATAATTATTAATTTTTGATATAGAAAATTTGATATTTAAATAGATCGGTAGTACCCTATAATTAATAGGGGAGATTTATGAAGTTTGAGTTAGATTCTAATAATCATTCTGTATTTAGTTTAAACTATCATTTGATTTTGGTTATTAAATATAGAAAAAAAGTTTTAACAAATCAAAAAATGTTATTGCGACTAAGAGAAATTGCAGAATATATTGGGATAAGCCACAATGTAAAAATTAAGGAAATGAATGGGGAACCTGATCACGTTCATTTTTTGCTTAGAACTAAACCAAACTGTGAACTTTCTAAATATATAAATGCGATGAAATCAGCTACAAGTAGACTTCTTAAAAAAGAATTTCCTGAAATTAAAAAGAAACTTTGGGAAGAATCTTTTTGGACAACATCTTATTGCTTAATAAGTGTAGGCGGTGCTCCTATAAATGTTCTGAAAAGGTATATTGAAAATCAAGGTGGAGTTGAGCATTAATGATAACAACATATCACTACAGAATTAAAGATTCAGGGAAAGCAAATAGAGTACTTTCTAAGATGTCTCGTTCTGTAAACATGGTATGGAATTTTTGTAAACAAACTCAACAAGAGGCTATTAAAAATAAATCCGTTAAGTTAATTGAAGATAAAAAATCGGGTGAAAAAATTTCTATTCCGTATTTTTTTTCATCTTCAGAAATGGATGGATTAGTTGCAGGAAGTTCAAAAGAACTAGGTCTTCATTCTCAAACAGTTCAGGCTATTTCTCAAGAATACATCACACGTAGAAAACAATTTAAAACACTTTTGCGTTGGCGTGGGAAAAAATCCTTAGGATGGATACCGTTTAAAGCGTCAGCAATTAAAATTCATAATGGAAAAATATCCTATAATAAGAATGAATTTTCTTTTTGGAATTCAAGAGAACTACCAGAAGATGCAAAAATAAAAATAGGCTCATTTTGCCAAGATAAAAGCGGGCATTGGTATTTAAATGTTGCTTTTGAAAGTGAATTAATTGGAATTAAAAGAAAAGATGATAAAGAAATTGGGATAGATATTGGAATTAAAACTCTTGCAACATGTTCAAATGGTGAAAAGATTGATAGACCCAACTTAAGAAAAAATGCTTTAGCAAAAATGCGGTATTTAAAAAGATGCCAAAAGTTTGCACAAAGAAAACAATCTAAAAGTAAAAAATATCATTCTCTTCCCAAAGCAAAACAAGAAAGAAAACTACACGTAAAAGTTGCTAATATTAGGCAAGACTATTTGCATAAGGAATCAACAAAGCTTGTTAAAAAATGCTCCCTAATTGTTGTAGGTGATGTTCCCTGTAAATTCATGAATCGCAATAAAAAGCTATCAGGAATATCGCTTGATTCGGGAATAGGAATGTTTAAAAATATGTTGAAGTACAAAGCCGTTAGAGCTGCTTCAATATACAAAGAAATTTCAGAAAGAGATTCAACTCGGACGTGCTCAAAGTGTAGCGAAATACTACCACGGATCGGGCTTGGAGTAAGAACATGGGCTTGTGAAAAGTGCAATACGATCCATGATCGTGATGTAAATGCGAGTATAAACATACTCAACGCATACAAGAACATGTTCCCTATCGGGCATGATAGGCCGACTCGTACGAAGAAAAATTCTAGCTAGTTTTTCTTTTGTATCTAGGGAATCCCCTTCCTCAAAAAATCGACGTTAGGAGGTTTTTAGGGAGGGGAGGATGTCAATTTATATATATAGTGTCGTTTGTATTGGTAAAACTATCTAAAATTGACATAGTTTTGTCTGTTATAAAAAACAACTATAATATAATTTAACTAATTGCATTCATTAAAAATTTTGCTATGATTGGACGTAGATAGATTTTATGGAGGAAAATAACATGGAAAAAATGTGCGAAATGTGTAGTGAGATTGCTACAAAAAGAGATTGTAACGGCAATTATTTTTGCAAAAATCATATCATCCATTCGAGAAAATCTGAGAAAAAACAAATTAAAAGAGTTTCTCTTGATGATGATATTTATTGGTCTGCTGTTAAGTTAGGCGCTGAAATAAACATGGATGTTCATAAATTTATCTCAGCTTTGGTGATCGAAAAATATTGGGAAAGATTAGAAGCTTGAAAGAATTTCTTTTAATTTTTCTAAGTTTTTCTCAGAATTATCAAAAAGTTTTTTGCTTAATTTGAGTTCTCCACATCTAAACATATAAGCTTGTTTTAGGTCTTCATTTAAAAAATGTGTTAACCATCCTATTTGCCCATATTCTGCGTGTGTTTCTGTCCCTGTAAGATAAAAATCTTTTTTGATCATTTGCGACAAAATATTGTTATTTGAAAGAACAAAACAGCATATAATCTGCACAAAGCCAGCCTCTTTACAATATTCTATCGCTTTGTTTAAACACTCTGATAAAATCCCTTGTTTTCTGTACTCTTTTTTTACTACTCCGTGCCTTAAATAATAAACATCTACGTCTTTTTGTTCACCTCTGAATAACCCAATTATTTTTTCACCATCTTTTAAAATTAAATAGTGCGAAATATTTGAGGTCTTATTTAGCAAATCTTTTCTTTTATCTGATTGGTGTTGTGTCAAAATTCCTTCTCGAATAAAAGTTAATTCGTCGGGATAGTCCTGCATAAAATCTTTGTAGTAAATGTTCCAATATTGATCGTGATTAACTTGCTCTACTTGGTAATTTAAAATTTGTTCCATTAAAATATTTTTCCTTAACGTTGTTTTTAGACCGTCTACTAGGGACACCCCTATTTAAAATTCGAGTCTGTGCGAGATCCCGATCTCGTAAAAATTATTGTTGTTAAAAATTTCGTGTTTGATTCTTGCAAAAGCCCACAAGTCGCCCGTTACCCTATAATTAAGTTTTGCTGAAACATTGGGCGAAAATTCGAATGTTTTTGGAAGGTCTGAAAAATTTGTGAAACTATTTTCAATACCTGCCTGCATTTCTAAAGCAAAATCATTTCTAGGCGTTTTAAGCTCTGTTTTTTCCATTGTCCTAGTCGTAGTATCTACCGAAACAAAATTTGCAGTACTTCCCGTTTCTTCTCTTTTACTTTCGGTTGCTATTGTTTCGTGCGTTTTAACCGTCCCGTCTGGCAATTTAATTTTGTCTATAGTTTTAACCTGTTTTTTTTGAGAAGAAATTTTTTTAAGTTCTTCTTTCACGAGGCGAGCTACCTCTTCAAAATCTGTTACTTTAACTGTTTTGGTTTCAATTATGGTTTTTTCCTTAACCGAAAATCTTCCAATTAAAAAAACTAAAACCAAAACAACTAAAAAGATAATGATTTTATATTTAAGGAGCATTAATTTTATCCAATCCTTAAAATATTATTTCTATTATTTTCGCCATTCCAAGACAAATGAACCCAATTTTTACCTTTAATATGTTCAATAATTAATTGGTCAAATTTAAAATTGTTTTTAATAAAATGAAATAGATCTTCTGTAGATAAATCTTTAACAATTATATCAGCGGCCTTGCCTTCAAGATGTTGAGAATTACTTACACCGCCAACAATTTTATTTAATTCATTACATCTATATCCTGATGATATAATTATGGGTTTGTTTAATTTATCTCTTAAAGGTTCTAATAAGTTATTACATAACTCTTTTAAATTATGTATAACTTCATTACTTGCTTTATTAATTATATTATTTTCAATTGCTGTATTTGAATATTCAAACTCTTCAAGTGTAAAATTTTGAGTCAAGTTCATTTGATTTTGTCCTCGATCTTCTCGACTCTGTCTTCTAAATTTAAATGTTGATGTTGAAGTCCTACAAGGCTCTCTCTTGTTTTTGATAACTCTGTATTAGTGTTATTAAGTGCTGTATTTATTCCAGCTAGTTGAGTTGTAACTTTTTCAATAAATTTTTCAGAAATATTCATAATAAATCGATATACGCCATATAAAACAATTAACGAATAAATTAAATACGCTGCTGGTGTGTTTAATCCTTTTAATATCGGGTCAACTTCATTCATATTTATTTACCTTAAAATAGATTTTAAAATGGTATATCGTCATCCATTGGCCTACTAGGCGTTTGTGCTTTTTGCTCTGTTTGTTCTTTTTTATCTTGGGATTTACCACTGCTATGTAATTTAAATTCGTTACAAATAATTTCAGTTGTATACCGCTTTTGACCTTGTTGATCTTCCCATGAGCGATTTTGTAGTTTCCCATGAACAGAAATTGAGTCGCCTTTTTTACATAATTTATGTATATTTTCTGCTGTTTTTCCCCAAGCGATTATTGTATGCCATTCTGTTTTTTCAATTTTTTCATTGTCTTTCATGTAAATATCGGAAGTGGCAAGACTTAATTTTGCAACTTGTTGGCCGCTTGTAGTACTTCTTATTTCTACATCTTGCCCTAGTCTTCCGTCTAAAATAACCAGATTATTTAGTGCCATTTTCTTTCAATTCTTCCTTTAATTTATTATTTAATTTAGTTGTATTTGTTTCTTCTTTTTCAAAATAATCTTCAACTTTATTATTGCCATCTCTTATAGCGGCAAAAATACCTCTTAAATTGTCGAGTTCCTTTGTGGAAAGATCTTCAATTTTATGTCCTAGATATTTGTCTAACAATGCTTTTGAAACGCCATAATTACTAAAGGAATTAACTAATTTATCTATTATTTCATTAAACTTTTCTTTGTTTTTTTCTGCATTAATTTTTCTTGTTTCTTCACACTGATTTAATGCAATTTCTAAAATATCCGAAGGGATAACTTCTAATAAACAACCTCTCAAACGTCTTGCAGCAATGCCATAAATCATTTCATAAATATCAGTTGAAGATGTTAATTTTTTGTTACCACCTTCTTTATAGTAACGATAATGTTTTACTGTAAATGTTCTTGCAGCTTTAAAATTCGTTTCTAAATCCCAAGCGAAAACTTCAACTTTTGTCCAATCCTCGCCTTGATCCAGTTCCCTAATTCCGTACTGAATATTGCCTAATTCCCTAACTATTAATTCAGCTAATCTTATACTTGCACCAGTTACATTTATTTCTTTGCCATTTTTATCTTTACCTCTTGGTAAAGAATAAATAGCACTTTCAGCAACACCAGAACGTTGACAATTCTTTTTAATTCTATCTTCTGCTAAATAAACATCTCTAGGGAATTGTTTTGCGAGAAAAATTGAGGCTTGCGCTTCCGCTGTAATTGTTTGTAGTTCTGCTTTACTGTTTTGATTTACTTGTAATCTATTTTCATTTATAACACTTGGTAACATTATTATACACTCCTATATTTTGCGTATTCTGGTATTTTCAATTTTTGAATCATTAAATTTTCTTCTTTATCAGGCCATTTATTATTTTGTTTACAAGTTAAATAAATATCAATTGCATCATCAATAATTCGATTGTAATCGGCTAAATCATCAGGCTCATACATGTAAAGTCTAACTTTGTAAGGGTATTTTAATTCACACGCAATAAATACAAAATATTCAAGATCAATTCCTGTTAATAGTTTGTAATATCTCAAATAAAATGCAGCTTCTAAAGGATAATTAAATTTTATTGCGTCAGTTTCATATTTATGTTTATTTACCGAAACAGTTTTTTTTATATCAGACATTGCCAATTGAGATAAACTATCTGGTCTAAATCTAAAGATTTCATTAATTGATTCGTCACGATAAAAAAATGAGCGTTCGTTAATTCCACCATCTAATAATTTTGAGGCAATAGGATGACTTAAAATTGAATCTCTTGCATTTGTGATTTCTTCATGCTCATTCTTTTTTAAGATTTCAACATTTTTTCCCGAAAATTGTTTTGCAAATTCTTTATATTCTGGTGACGATCTCGTTCCTTTTCCTTCAAATAATATATATTTTTCTTTAAATAATTCGGGTTCTAAAAGCGCCGCATGTAAGGCAGTTCCAAACCACATTGAGTCTGTTTCTTCTCGCTCTGGTCGCTTTGGATTTAAATTCATTTGCCAATAATATAATGGTGATTCAATAATATCTGCTATTTTAGATCGTGATAATCCCTCGCTAGCATGATATTCTTCATTAGAAATTTGAACTCCAAAATATCTTACTAAATCACTTTCAAGTTTTTTTAATTCTTTTTCTTGTTTATCCGTTAATTTAATTAGTGATTTGATTGTCTGAATCTGTGCTTCTAGTTTTCTCAATTTTTGTAACATCTATCTTTTTTATCCCTGCCTGTAGAACTAATTCGCGTATATATTCACGAATTGTTTTGTTTTCGTTTATTGAGTTTAATTTTATAATTTTATGAGTTTCTGGATCTAGCGTAACTGATTTCATGTTTTTACCTCCAACATTTTTTTATTTTATTTCTATTTGTATTTGCAAATACGTTTTGGCAATTGGGCGATTTATCCTATTTGTACATTTTGCCATTTTGCCACTTTCGCCATTCTGCCAAATCGTATTTGCAACAAAAAAAAAAAATATTGCATGATTACCGCGGAGGTAAAAATGCAATTAAGGCCATATCAAGACGAATTAATAGAAAATATATTTAATAAAATTAATAATAATGTACACAGAATTTGTGTTATGGCTCCAACGGGTGCGGGTAAATCTGTCATCATTGCTAAAATAGTTCAAATGTTTGTCAGTAATTTAAAACGAGTTTTTCTTGTTGCGCACAGAAAAGAACTTTTAGATCAATTATCTGATACACTAACAAATTTTAATATCAATCATGCAATGATATCTCCTGATTATCCAAGTCAAGATGATATTAATGTACAAGTTTGTTCTGTTGATTCTCTAATAAAACGCTTTAATAAATATAAAAAACCCGATTTAATTATAATCGACGAATGCCACCACGTCGCAGATAATAAATGGGGCAAGGTTTTAAATTATTATTCAGAGAGTGTTTCTTTAGGTTTTACAGCCACACCGATAAAATCAAGTGGCGAGGGTTTAGGTTGGTTTTATGATCTCTTGATTGAAGCTCCGTCGGTCGAGTGGCTCACGGACAATAATTTTCTTTGTCCCATTCGTTACTTTGTTCCTCCTCAAATTGTTGATCTTAGTGGTTTGCGCACGGTTGGCGGCGACTATGTAGCAAGTGAATTAGAAGAGCGCCTAGATAAATCGATCATTACGGGCGACGCGATTAAACACTATGCCCGCGTTTGTCCAAAAGCTCCTGCAATTGCGTTCTGTGCTTCAATCAAACACGCGATAAGCGTTGCCGCTGAATTTTCCGCTAATGGTTTCGCTTCTGAGGTTATTCACGGCGGGCTTAATAAGGTAACACGAAAAAAACTATTAAATGATTTGGCAACTGGAAAAATTCACGTCTTAACTTCTGTAGACGTAATATCAGAGGGCACAGATGTACCGCATGTTGTCGCTGCTATTGATCTCTGTCCCACACGTTCGCTTGTAAAACACAAGCAAAAAATGGGCAGAATAACACGCAATGCAAAAAATAAAATATTTGCTTTTTTCTTTGACCATGTAGGTAATGTTTTAAGAAATGGATTTGCTGATACTCCAATTAAATGGTCGTTGGAAGGCAACAAAAAATCAAGAAAAAAATCAGAACCTATACCACCAACAAAACAATGTCCAAACTGCTACTGTACTCATAAACCAGCCCCTAGTTGTCCAACGTGTGGAAATATATATAAGCCAGAAATTAGAAAATTAAAAACAGAACATGGCGAGTTAACGGAATTAACGAAACAAGAACGGGCATTAATTCAAATTAAATTAAAAAAAGAGGTTCAAAATGCAAACACTCTCGATAAATTATTACAAATACAACAACAACGGAAGTATTCAAATGGATGGGCTGAAAGAGTCTTTGCAGGTAAGAAAAAAGCGAGAGAAAAATACAAATACCAAAAAAGTTTTATATGAAAATTATAAACATAGCTCAAAAAAAATTATTAAAGAATTAAAAGAAATTGAAAAAATAAATAAAGCACGTTTAGCACTAGGTTTAAGTCTTCTAAAAATGAAAACAGTTAAGTGCTTAAGATGTGACAGAGAAATTACAACAATAGGAAGATATAGATGTTTAATGTGTGATGAACATATTGAAAAATTTAATTTATTTGAAGGTTACGGATGAAAAATGAAATGACTATCATGAAAGAAAACATGATAGAGCAATCGAAAGATAAAGAAAAATTTACGAATTTAGAAAATAGTAATGCAGTTTATACAAGACTTTTCAGAAACAACACAGCAATAGGGGTGGCGTATGATTTTAAAAACAAAAAATTAATTACACCTATTAGACCGATTAGAGCGGGTTTATTTAAAGGATCTAGTGACTGTATAGGTTGGGAATCAATAATTGTTACGCCTAATATGGTTGGAAAAAGGATCGCAATTTTTAAAGCAGTTGAGATGAAAACGTTAAAAGGTAAAGCAACAAAAGAACAAGAAAATTTTATTAAAATTGTTAATTTATTTGGTGGTATCGCTTATTTTCACACTGAGGAGAAGAAAAAATGACAGCAATAAATAAAATGGTTGAATCAAATTTTATTAAAGATGTAATTATTAAACAAGAAAAGAATATAAATAGCATGTATAACAGGCATTTTATGGATGTTAAAATATTATACTTGGCAACAATTACACAATTAAATTCTGAAAAAAATAAAAGAAAATGTTCATTGTCCTTAATTAATCCATTAGATCAAATTAAATTATTACGTGTAGAAATAGACGAACTAGAAAAAGAAATTCGTAACAAAGAAAATCGTAATGTTGAAAGAATTATTGAAGAAATAGGCGATTGTGGGGCTTATTTAGCTGGTATTAGTTCTTTTGTTAAAAAAGAATATGTGAAATAAAATTTTCATTAAAATATTATTGATGATTTATAAAAGGATTAAATAAAATGATTAATATAGAAGAAATTAGTTTAGTTAAAAATGTAAATAATGATTTTAATTTAAACCCAAAAGAAGCATTTAAACTTATGCTTGATGGTAAAGAAGTTATTGACGAACAAGGATATATTTATACTCTTTTATATTCAAATATTATATATTTAAAATATGAAAATAATATAATTATGCATCGTGGCGAAACAGATGCCAACACATTTTTAAAATCCAATAAAAGAAATAAAGTTTTTAAATTTAAAGAATACATTGAACCTAAGCCAAGAAAATTTGAGTTTGAAGCTTTTATTGGTGAAAAGCCAGATGATAAAAGACTTATTTTTCAAGAATTTTGTACAGATAAAGCCTTTGGTCATGGTACGACAGGATTATACAGCGATAGAAAATATGTAGAAGAATATAGAAGTTATTTCAATAAAATCTCAAAATTTAAAATAACTATGGAAGAAATATTGGAGTAAATTTTCATGCTTGATTTGAGTAACTATAAATTAAATACAAAAGACGCTTTTAAATTGATGTTAGACGGCAAGAAAATATTATCTAAATTTGGTTTTGTTTATTTTATTAAAGGAAACTCAATTCAAGTTAGTACTGATCGCATTTGTAGTTTTGTTGAGTTCTTAAGTTTAGATCATAACTATTCATTTAAAGAATTTATTAACGGAATAGATTTTATTCACATATATAACAAAGAAAAAAGAACATTTGAAAAAATAACACATTTTTAATGAGGTAATCATGTTTGATAAATTTGAAAATAACTGGAAGTGTAAAGAAGAAATTGATGCCTTTAAAGAAGATTTTGCGCAATTGGTAAATAAAAACCTTAAATTAATGAATGAAAGTCGATATAAATCAATCTTTTTTTCAAAAATAGAAGAAGCCGTTTTATATGGAGAGCTAGCTATTTCTAGCAATGTAGAAAATTTTGATACTGTTAAAATCTATGGATTAAGAGGAGAGTAAAATGGAATTTATAGCCGTCAATTATAATGGAACTATATAATGCTAAGAATTTTAAAAATAATTTTACTTTTATCTTTGAGTATATGTATATCGTTGTTTTACTTTGAAGTTACAATTTATAAAGCTATTTTTGTAGCAATTATTATTTTATTTATTACATCAATAATTTGTAATTATAAAGATTATAAGATTATTTATACATGCCTTGTCGAGTACTACAAAAGAAGAAAAATAAGACGTTTCTACAAAAATATATCTAAATTAAAAAACAGGAGATTTTAAATGATTAATAAGGAAAAATTAGAAGCATTCTTTTTTATTTTAAATAGAGACTATCTAACGTTTGGTGAAATTGAAGAAATTTTTAAAAATCACGTTGATAAAATTAGCGAAGAAAACAAGCCAGTGTTTGAAGACAAAAATTTAGAAGCTTATTGTAAAAATTTGGTCAAAAAATTTGAAAACTAAGAGGTTTTTAATCATGAATGTAATAAAAATAATACGTTCTTATTTATGGGTAAGAAGTTTAAAAAAAGAATTAAGTTCATTTCAAAGACCAGCAAATGACGACATTGTTGACGCTTCAAGATTATCTTTAAAGCATCTTAAACCAAGCTTTTGGAGTAGGTTTAAAAATTTATTTAAAAAAATTATTTCAATAGGATCTAAAAAATCATGACAGATGTTCGAGAATATAAACTTAAAAATCTATTGTTAGATAAAGAATTTTACATTGCAAATGCAAATAGAGAATTAGATTTAGGTGGTTGGTTAAGTGATTGGGGGTATCTTATTAAATGTATAAATATGGAGATTGATAAATTAATTAAAGAGATTGATAATTTGGCTCTTGAGGCCAATAAATGAGCGATAATAATCTTATTAATATTTTAAAAGAATCTCAAAAACAAAATATTAAAAAAAGACAAATAAACGCATTAAGAGATAATGATATTTTTCTTGAAATTATTGCGCTCTTAGAAAAAGAATATCTTTGCGATGGCGAACGATATTACAAAATTACAGACTACCGCAATAAGATTTGTAAACTTATTAAACATACAAACCTTAAAAACGCTTGTATTAACATTAGAAAGCCGCAAAAAGTAGACTCAAAAACTGCTAATGAAGCAATTATCGCTTGGAAATCCGAATGCAATTTTATTTCGGAACCTTCGCTACATCGGGAAGAATCCGACGATGATTCGTGGCAATTAGAAGCCAAGTCAGAAATAAACAACATCATTATCGAAAATGACCCTAGAAGATGGCTTGATATATGGTTTGCTTCAAAAAATATTAAAATTAACTCCAGTAATGAACTTTCTATAGATGGAGAAAAATTCCCAATTGACGAAGCTATAGCAGTTATGAATTGCGATTTTGTAGCAAATAAACCAGACAAGACAAGAATAACTCTTCAAGTGTTGCGTAATGCACTTGATTTAAAAATGGCAGCAGAATTAAAGAAAATTCGTAATAAAATAATTTCTACATTAAATTTTGAGGCTGACTTAAATCGAAATATGGAACGTTTTGTAACTGCATTACTTGGGAAATATGACCCTATTACAGATTTGGTTTTGAGGCATTTTATTTGGCAAGTGAAAAGAAAAATTTTCGGTAAAAAAGTTTATGACCATCTCATGCCAATTATTTATGGCTCACAAGGAATAGGAAAATCAGAAGCCATTAAGAAATTTATTAGCCCCCTAGATGGTCTTTGGATCGAGGGTAAGTTTACAGATTTAACGGATGACCGTAACTCAAAATTTTTCGAGTCAAACTATATTATGTTTTTTGATGAAATGAAAGGAGCAACAAAAGCCGACATTGAAGAGATAAAGGAACGAATAACAACGGAATTCATTAAGTTTCGTTTGCTATTTACTCACAATATGTTGCGCATAAATAACAACTGTACATTTATAGGAACGTCCAACAAACCCGTTTCGTTGCTCATACGAGATGAAACAGGAATGCGTCGATTTTATGAGGTAGAAGTGCTTAAGGAATGCAATTGGGATGAAATTAATAAAATTGATTATCTCGCAATTTGGAAAGATGTAGATGAATCTTTGGACAAACCTGTTATTGCTGCATGTAGGACAGAAATCAAAGCACAACAAGAAAGTAACAGAGACAAGGGAAGTGTTGAACAATGGGTTGAAGAGCGTTCTTTAAGTCAAGGAACCACGCATTGCAAACTCAATGATGCTTATGATGATTATTGTCATTTCTGCCGTCGTTCGGGGCTTCATAGTGATTCTAAGCGCAACTTTGGGATTAAGCTTAAGGCAAAATTAAAAGTCACCTCATTTGCCGTAAACAGCGTGAGGTACTACTCGCTCAATCAAGAGCTTGCACCTCATTTAATGCTTAATGGATAGGCAAAAACAGTACACAGTACGGAAGCCGTACAGAACGCTATGTACTAAAGTATTATTAGGGAGAGTTGGATAAGTATGATTTTGCACAGAAGTACGGAGAAAGTTCGCATCCTCTATACCAAATATATATATTTTCTTAAAGTAACATATATTTTTTCATTTTCTATAGCTCTTTATATATTCTATGTACTATCTGTACTAATTAAGAGTTATATATATAAGAGTAAGAAAACTATCGGCACAGAATTAGTACAAAACCAGTACAAACAGTACACATATAATCCAAAATCAGGGGGTGAGTTGTGTTTTTGATTAAAAATATAGCTAAAACGAACAAATTAAGGTAACAAAAAATAATTAAAGTAACGCATGGTTTTGTTAAATTAAACCATAATTCACAAAAGCAACAAAGAGGACGCAATGATGAGAAATTGGAATCAATGGCTGACAGACTATAAGAATGGATTTTGTAAAAATAAAAACGCAATTTATGATAGTGATGAATTTATTGAACTTGATAAAGATGAAGCTGTTTTCCTTAATATATTAGGATTAAGAGTCGCAACTGTAGAAAATTTAAACGAATATTCAACAGATTTGAGATGGAAAAACAATAATTTAACAACACATCCAATGAGTAATGACTCGCGATTCCAAGAAATTGTAAATCGTGTTTCTTTATTTGAAGAAAAAGTACCTGCTTATATAGCTAATGAACTTAAATATAAAATAATCAATCGATGTGAAACTAATGAGTCTATCGATTTTGCAGAAAAGTATCTTGAAAAACTACTAAATGCTATTAAAACTTATAAACAAAGCAAAGGAAACAAACAATGACCACTAATTATAAATCTGAATATTCCGATATCTTGATTAAAATACATATCTCGTTTGAATTTGATTGAATTTGATTAAAAAGAGGGCCGAAAATGACCGATTCAGCTAACCAAAGCAAGAATGATGAAAAGCCAAAAAATCTAAGCGAATTTATTTTTAAGTTCCTAGATGAGAGAGTTAGTGATCCTCTTTGGAGATCGTATATTTTCTTTTTTTTAATTTATAACTGGAGAGCTTTCGCTACTTTTGTGTTTGGTGATTTTAAAAATCCAAGTGGTAGAATAGATAGAATTTCAGATTTTTTTTATGATAATAAAATACCTGATTTCATATCAATTTTTTTCAAAAAATGTGACGGTATTAAAGAATGCAATTTTACAATTGATGGAAATGCTTTTTGGATTGTTCCTTTTATTTGTTCATTAATTTATATTTTTGGATACCTCAGATTTATTAAGCCTAAAATAGTTGAAATATATTCCAAAAATAATGGATTATCTTTGGAATCAGTAAAGAAAGAATTAAAAGATAAGCAAGATAAAATAAATAAATTAACAAAAGAAAAAGATGATATAATTAAAGAAAAGGATTATGAAAAAAACATATTAATTGAATATTGGAAAGAAAAAGACAATGCGAATACTATATATTTAAATTATATAGGAATGAAAAGAGATGATGATTATTATATAGTATCAAAAGGTAATCTACAATTAGCTGATCCTAAAATTGGAAATAATCTTCAATGGAATAATAAAAATTATGAAATTATACATATTTTTTATGATAAACTTAACTCAATAGAAATGGCATTTTTAGTTAAAAAATAACAAGGAAACAAACAATGATAACAAATTATAAACCAGAATATTCCGACATGTTAACAGAACATATGAGCAAAGGCTTATCATTAGAAAGCTTTGGTGAAGTAATAAATACAAACAAAAATGAGTTATTAAATTGGCTCAATACTTATCCTGACTTTAAAGAAGCTAAAGAAGTTGGTGATAAAAAAGCTATAGAATGGGCTGAAAAACAAGAGATATCTTTGCCATTATTCTTTTATATTAAGAATAGATTCCCTGACGGATGGCAGAATATATTAGCAAAAAAAGTAACAAATAAAGAAACAAATAAGGTAACAAAACATGAGTAACGATAACGAAACAACAAAACCAGCACCGAAAAGATCGGGAGGACATCCCACAAAGTACCAACCTGAATATTGCGAAACTCTCATTGAACACTTGGGGGCTGGCTATAGCTTTGAAAGCTTTGCAGGACTATTGAGAGTGAATAAGTCCACGATTTACAACTGGCTTGTTCTATATCCAGAGTTTAAGGAAGCGAAAGAAGTAGCAGACGGCTTATCTAGGCTTTGGGCTGAGACTCAACTAAAGTTACAAGTGCAAGGCGATGCTAAAGCGAATCCAATTCCGTTAATCTTCTTTTTGAAGAATAGGTTTCCAAATGAGTGGCGAGATCGTAAAGAAATCGATCTTAAAAAAGATGATGAAAATAAGAGCAATAATTTAACGCTTGATGAACAGTTAGCCCAAATCGAGGCTATGAGAGCGCACTTATTAGAGCTTAAATCGAGAGAGCAAGGGACTGAGACACTAACAATTTGTACTAGTTCAACGGTAGATAATGAGTGATTTTATTGCCATATTTTCGGGCGTAAAAACTCAGTTATGATAACTTTGATTATGTTGTGTGAGTTTTGTCAATGATTATGATTAGTTGTATAGCATTTCGAGAAGGTCTCAAGGATCGATTTAATACGCAAAGCTTACTATCTAGAGCTACCCCGTCATTTTCATAAGCGGGGGG
>RRZU011582037.1_pt1 | contig 43063 bp, 36 predicted proteins | sample 2165561 | NCBI WGS metagenome assembly RRZU01 (sample SAMN10456909, study PRJNA506462) | wastewater metagenome | isolation source: wastewater sludge | place: USA: Moscow, Idaho | reverse complement strand
CGGCATACGGCATCGCGGGCCTGGGTAACGCGGCCGGACCGCTGGTCGGCGGACTGCTGACCGATACCCTCGGTTGGCGCGCCGTGTTCTGGCTACTGGTTCGCTACTGGTTCCGTTCGTGATGCTGTCACTTGCGCTGGGCGCCAAGACGATTCCCGCATCGTTCGACGAGAGTGTGCCGCGCCGGATCGACCTCACCGGCCTGGCGCTGATCGTCTCCGGTATCGGACTGTTCACCCTGACGTTCGACCGGGCGCCGGCCTGGGGTTGGATGTCGTCGGTGACCATCGGCGCCGCGCTGGTCGCCGTCGTCCTGCTGGCAGCCTTCGTCGTCGTCGAGAATCGGGCGCGCTGGCCGTTGGTCGAACTGTCGCTGTTCCGCAGTCCCACCTTCACGGCGCTGGTTGTCGCAGGCGCCGTCGCCAACATCGCCTATGCCGTAACGGTTTATCTCTCGACGATGAACCTGCAGCAGGTGCGCGGACTGGACCCGCTGCTGGCCGGGTTGGCCTTCCTCGGGCCGTCGGCCGGTGCGGCGGTGGGCGGCATCCTGTCGGGTCGGCTGTCGCCGCCGCTGCCCCCGGTCCCGGTGATGGGTGTCGGCTGCGCGGCCGCCGCCCTGGCGCTCGGCGCGCTGGCGGCCTCGGTCGCCTGGGTGCCGTATCTGTGCGCACTGACGGTGTGCGGTTTCACCATGGGCCTGGTCTACGCGTTCACCACGGTGGCCACCCAGGCCGTCGTCGCACCCGAACGGGCCGGCGGCGCCGCCGGGGTCACGTTGACGTCGCTGGTCACGCTGGCCGGCGTCGGCGTGGCCGTCGCGGGCACGGCGCTCGAGACGTTGCAGCGGCGCGGACTGGACGCCGGCGCGGGCATCCGGACGATCCTTGCGGTGCTGGCCGGGGTGCTGCTTGCGGCGGCGCTGGCGGTGCTGGTGCGGGCGGTCCGGGCACCGCGGGGATGAACCGAGGTCCGCGAGGCCTATCGTTGTCACGGGAGCTCACGAAAAGGGGACGAGCCGATCGGGTAACTCGACTGGTTCCGGACCCAACCACTGTGGCTCGACCTCGGTCATTTGCGTGTCGTCCACGCGTGCTGGCATCAGGACTCGATCGATGTCCTGCGAAAAGAATTGGGCGGCAACCACTTCACCGAGTTCGACCAGTTGGTGCGAGCTTCGAGCGATGGCGATCCGCTGTATGTGGCCGTCGAAACCCTGCTGAAGGGTCCGGAGATCAGCCTGACCGCGCATGGACACCCGCCGGGGCACTGGACGTGCGAATTGGCCTCGGCCACATCGACAGCGCCCGTCGCGACCTGTGGGCATCCCGTATCGATGAGGCCGAACTGAAGAGCCCCGCCGATTTCACCGCGAACAACGGCTGGGTCGTCGCCGCGCTGCAGGGCGCCTGGTCGGCGACCAGCGTCGCCGCGCTGCAGGGCGCCTGGTCGGCGATCGCCGGCGGGGCTGTTGGGTGCGGCGTACGGCGCGAGTTCCGTGCCGTCGAGCTGGCATCGAATCCTGAACGGCTGGCCCGGTCTGAACGCCGGGGAGTTGATGGATCTGGCGCACCGGATCGTCGACGGTGGAGAGCTCGCGGCCGAAATGGCGACAACGGAGTCCGCCGGACCGCCGCACAGTTACCGGCCGAAATGACCGGTCATGGTGCGCCCGCCCGGACGGCAAGCATTGATTTGCCGCACTAGATTTTGCGGATGCAAGCAATGGCGCCCAACGTGGTTGAGCTGGCGGCGCTGCGCGAGGACAGTGAAGGGTGATCACCGGTTCCGGTGATTGCAGGAATCAACAGGGGGATTCTGATGAAGTATGTGATGAGCTGGACAACCCGCTATCACGGTAGCGCCACCGACAACGAGAACACGGCCAAGCGCGGTGTGGAGACCTTCACCAAGTGGACACCACCGGCCGGTCTGAAGTTCGAGCAGTTCGTCGGCCGCATCGACGGCAGCGGCGGATTCGCGGTGGTGGAAACCGACAACGTCGCCGATCTGCTCGACGGCACGGCGAAGTTCGCTCCGTCCAACGAATTCCAGATCTATCCGGTGGTGGACATCACCGACTGGATCCAGGCCGCCACCGAGGGCATTGGATTCCGGGAGTCCATCGGCTGATCAGGCCGGAGCGGGCACGGCCGACTGCGCCCGGCCGAACTTCCAGCGGCGGCGATGAGCTGTGCGGCGTCGGCCGGCGCCGGCCCGAGCTCATAGTTGCGGTGCGCGTCGACGGTGGGGATTCAACGGTCACCCGGACGGGCGGTTGCCGCCGCGCCACCTGCGGTAACCGCGATGGGCGGCGAACGTCCCGATGACGGCCGTCACGCACCACACGGCGATGGCGGTATAGGCCAGCGGGGCCGACAGATCGCCGATCGAAGCTCCCAGCGCGGTGTACACGAAAGCCCGTGGCGCCGAACCGATGAACGCGCCAACGGCCATCTGCCACAACGGAACTCCGAAGGCGCCGAAGGCGTATGCGGCCAGCGCGTCGGACAGGCCGGGCACGAACCGCTGTCCGACCACCGCCCACAACCCGCGCCGGCGGATCTGATCGTCGATCTGCTCGGCCCGCTGCGCGCCGAGCAGCGCCCGCGCGCTATCCCGGCCGGCCCGCCGTCCCGCCAGGCTGGCCACCACGGCGGTGCCGACCGACGCGGCCAGGGTGACGAACGTGCCGAGGATCGGACTGAACAGGAAACCGCTGCCGGCGGCCAGGATCGGACCCGGCACGAAGATCGCCCCGAGCAGCGCCGACACCGCGGCATAGGTCAGCGGCGCTAACGGTCCGGTGGCGCGGACCAGGTTGCGGACCTCGTCGACGTCGACGATGCGCTGCACGGCCGCCAGATAGAACAGCACCAGCAGGAAGGCGGCGAACACCGCCAACCGGATGAGGTGCTGGCGCCGCTCCACCGGCTTCGTCGGGGGCTCCGGAGACACTTCGGGGGGCTGCTCGCTCACGATCGCCAGAGTCTAGAGCGCTGGCTGGGTCAGAAATAGACGACCATCAGCTGGGCCAGGAATACCTTGAGGATCATCGACACCGGGAACAGTACGGCGTAGCCGACCGCGATGCGCTGGTCGGGCATCTTGGTCATCGCGTAGGCGTACGGCGCCGGGTTGAGCTGGGAGCCGGTGAGACCGCCCAGGGCACGGGCCGTGCCGTACCGCAGCACTGAACGCAACCCGATGACACAGATCAGCGCGTGCGCTGCCGAGATCGCCAGGCCGAGCAGCACCAACTGCAGGCCGTTGGTGGACAGCGCGCTGACCAGACCCGAACCCGCACCGGTGCCGACGGCGACCAGGAAGATCAACAGCGAGAACTGATTCAGCGTGTTGGCGACGTTGCCGGGCAGGGTCCAGATGATCGGGCCGGTGCGGCCGATGGCGCCCAGGACCACGCCCGCGATCAGGGGCGCCGTGGCGGTGCCCAGCACCAGCACGCCGCCGCCGGGTAATGGGATCTTGACGAACGCCAGCAGCAGGCCGATGGCCAGGCCCAGTCCCAGGCCGATCGCGTTGATGTCGCCGGCGGTGCGTTCGGAATCGCCGAGCGCCGTGGAGATCTCGGCCAGCCGTTCGCGTGGTGCGGTCACCCGCAGCCGATCGCCGCTCTGCAGCACCAGGTCCGGGGTGGCCATGATGTCGATGTCGCCGCGGCGCACCCGGCTGACCACCGCATCGAACCGTTCCTCCATCCGCAGGTCGCGCAGCTCGCGACCGACGAAGGCCGAATTCGACAGCGTCACACGGCGGAAGTCGATCTCGCTGCGGTCCAGCCACGGCTCTTCGGTGGCGGCTCGGCCCAGCTGCCCGACGAGACTCTCCACGACGTCCTCGCGGGCGGTGATGGTCAGCAGATCCCCGGCGGCCAGCGGTTCGGCCTCGTGCGCGACGACGGTCCGATGCCCGCGGGTGAGCCGCGACACCACGGCCTGGTGCAGGGCCTCGAATTCGTGCACCGTGCAGCCCGGATCGCCGACGAGCTCGAGGGTGCGCACCACGATGGGCGCCAGCTTCTCGCGGTCCTCCGCGGTCGGCTTGCGCTTGCCGGCGCTGATCAGATACGAACACGCGACGATGGTCAGCAGCACCGTGATCGGGTACGCGACGGCGTATCCGATGGCCGGCTCGGGCGGGATGTTCCCGCCGTCGGCGAGCTGCTGCTGCACGGCACCCAGTGCGGCGGTCGCGGTGCCGGCGCCGGAGAACGCGCCGGCGATGGTGCCAGTGTCGAAGCCGAAGGCCTTCCCGATGCCCAGTGCGGCGCCGGCCATCGCCGCTACCGCGAGCAGCGACACGATCACCGGTTGCCAGCCGGTGCGCAGTGCCGACACGAACGCCGGGCCCGCGGCGATGCCGACCATGTAGCAGAACACGCACAGTGACAGCGACGTGACGAGGGGAGGCAGCGCCACATCCGGTTCGATGGCCGAGATCGCCAGCGCCGCGAACAACGCTCCGGCCGGGCCGAATGATATGGGCCCGAACCGGATTCGGCCGAACAGGCTGCCGATGCCGACACAGAAGAACAGGGTGAGCAGCGGGCTGTCCGCGAACCAGTGCATCGTCACATTCCAACCAATGAGTCGATCCAGCCGCGGGCGAAGTAGAGCAGGAAGCCCACGGCCACCACCCACAACAGGGGACTGATCTCCCGGGCCCGCCCGGATGCCGACCGCAACACCACCCAGGCGATGAAACCGACGCCGATGCCGTTGGCGATCGAGTACGACAGTGGCATCACCGCGACGGTCAGCACGACCGGCAGGGTCACGCTGAAGTCGTCGAAGTCGATGTCGCGCAACACCGATGCCATCAGCGCGCCGACCACCACCAGGGCGGCGGCCGCCACTTCCGACGGCACAATGGCGGCCAGCGGAGTCAGGAACATCGCAGCCAGGAACAGGCCGCCGGTCACCAGGCTGGCCAGCCCGGTGCGGGCGCCCTCGCCGATGCCGGTGCCCGATTCGATGAACACCGTGTTCGACGACGCCGACACCGCGCCGCCGACCACCGCGCCGGCGCCCTCGACCACCAGTGCCGATTGCAGGCGCGGGAAGTTGCCCTGCTCGTCGGCGAGCCCGGCCTGCCGGGACAAACCGGTGAAGGTGCCCATGGCGTCGAAGAAGTTGGTGAACACCAGCGTGAACACCAGCATGATGCCGGCCAGGATGCCGATTCGGCCGAAACTGTCCAGGCTGAACTCGCCGACCAGCGACAGGTCGGGCGCCGCGAACGGGGAACCGGTCAGGGCCGGCACCGACAGGCTCCACCCGCCGGGCTTGTCGACCGCCTTGCCGAGATGCCAGATGGCCTCCACCACGACGGCCAGTACGGTGCCGGCGATCAGTCCGATCAGGATGCCGCCCCGGACTTTTCGCGCCACCAGGATGCCGGTGACCAACAGGGTGAGTACGAAGATCAGCGTCGGGATGGTGGTGATGGACCCGGCGCCCTTGACGCCCAGCCCCAGCGGCGGGGACGGCATACCGGTGGAGCCGACGAACCCGGCGTCGATGAGACCGATGAACAGGATGAACAACCCGATGCCGGCAGTGATCGCCAGCTTCAGCGGCATCGGCACGGCGTCGAAGATCAGCTTGCGCAGACCGCTGACCGCCAGCGCGACGATGATCAGACCGTTGATGACCACCAGGCCCATCGCCTCGGGCCAGGTGAGCGAGCCCACCACGGAACTGGCCAGGAACGAGTTGATGCCCAGCCCGGCGGCGAACGCGAACGGCAGCCGGGCGACGACGCCGAACAGAATGGTCATGACACCCGCGGCCAGTGCCGTCACCGCCGAGACCTGCGTGAAGCCCAGCTTGTGCCCGGCCACGTCGGCGGCCCCGGACAGGATGATCGGATTCAGCACGATGATGTAGGCCATCGCGATGAATGTCACAATGCCGCCCCGGATTTCGGTGGCGACCGTCGATCCGCGCGCGGAGATCTCGAAGAACCGGTCCACCGCGGTCACGCGTTCAGACCCGGCCCGTGATGAACGACGCCGCCTGGCCCGGGTAGGGCGGGAGCTCGTAGTTGCTGTGCGCGGAGCGGTTCAGCCCCGCGCCGCAGATCGGGTCGCCCGGGCTGCACAGGTCGATCGCGCGCCCGGCGAACTGCCCGGTCGACGACAGTGCGCTGCCGAACCGATTACCCGGGTTGCCGAAGACGGCGACGGCCGACACGCGACCGGCCAGCGCGGGATCCAATGCGGGAGCCGAACCGATACTGCCGATCCGCTGACCGACCGGCGGCACTCCCGCCAGCATCGACACCACCGAGGAGCCCTGGGAGAATCCGCCCAGCACGATGCGGGTGCCCGGGCAGTTGTCGGCCATCCAGGCGATGTGGCCGCGGGCGTCGTCGGCGCCCTGACCGGTGGTCAGGAAGTTGTAGCTGGCCGGGTAGTTCACCGCGTATCTGCCCAGGCTGCGGCCGCCCAGCATCGGTTCCAGCGCATCGGCCAGGGCGTCGCCCACCCGGCCCAGACCGGGCGGCTCGGCGGTGCCGCGGGCGAACACCAGGTCGACGTCCGGGCAGGGATCGGCGACCGCCGCCGGCACGGGCGTGCTCACCAGTGCCCCGACCACCGTCAGACACGCAGCGAACACACACAGGAAGCGAAGCAGCATGTTGCCCATCCTCACAGAGATCCTCGGTCGCACGGGCCGAAACGTGCCAGGATGGCGGGCATGGTCGACGATGCCGAGCGACAGTTCAACGAGTCCAATATTGATGAGTTTCGCCGCAACGGCGGAAAGGTGGGCGGCCAGTTCGAGGGCTTCCCGCTACTCCTGCTGACCTCGACGGGGGCCCGCAGCGGGGCCCAGCGGGTCAATCCGGTGGCGTATTTCGACATCGACGGTCACCTCTACGTCGTCGGCTCGTCGGCAGGACGTGACCGGGATCCCGCGTGGGTGTTCAACATTCGCGCGCAGCCCGTGGCGTCGGTGGAGATCGGCGCCGACCCGCCGCGCGCCGTCACCGCCCGTGAACTGCCCCGCGCCGAACGAGATCCGCTGTATCGCACGATCGTCGAGTTGGCGCCCGGCTTCGGTGAATACGAGAAGCTGACTGATCGCGTCATCCCGGTGTTCGAGCTCGTGCCTGCCGGAGTGCCTGGCGCGCCGAATTGATCAGCTGACCGACGTCGCGTTGCGGTGTGGCGGTCAGGATCAGCCAGCCGTGGATCGCCCGGCGCTCGGCCTCTGCGGCAGCCAGGTTGATCAGGGTTCGATCGGTCGGCGGCGGATCGCTCTCAACGTGGATGCCGACCTTGAAACGCCTCCAGCCCAACGATATCCGCGCGGACCAGGGCCACACTCCGAGCTGGATATCGGTCTCGGGCCGCGGTAGCCCGCCGTCGTGCAGCGCCAGTCGCAGCCTGCTCTCCTCGGGGCCGGCCGCGCCCGGGTCCATCAGATACATCACCTGCCTGGCCGTGCTGATACCGCGAGCACCTCGATAACGATCGGCGAGCCGATAGAGGTCTTCCTCGGTGATCGCGGTCTTCTCGGCCAGTCGGTCCAGTTGGCAGATCGCCAGTTCACGCGGCAGGAACCGGGCGAGGTCGAGTGCCGTGCGCGCGGGCGAGGTGATCAGCATGTGATGCCATGCGGCCAGCTCGTCGGCGTCGATGCGTTCGGTGCGGATGATGACCCCGGATTGGTTTCGGCGTGCCTTGGCGATCAACTCGACGGGGGAGTCATCATGCAGCGGGTCTCCGGTGTGGATCGCCGCGGCTGCCTGCCCGGCGATGATGCCTTTTCGTCCGGTCCACAGCCACGCGGCCTTGGTTCGGACCTTCAGGTCGCGGGTGGCGTCCTTGGGGAGGTAGATGTTCGGCAGCAGGGCGGTGTGCTTCCAACGCAGTTCACCGCGGGTGAGCGCCCGCGCGGCGAGTGCCTCGCTGCCGATGAATGGTTCGCCGTATCCCATGGGCGCCACCCTGCGGCAGGTCGGGGACCCGTTTCGCGTGCTCGAGCGAGATCTGCGTCGTGGTTGTGGATCGGAGCTCAACTGTGGAAAAGCGCAGCCGCAGAGCAGATTTCGGTGAGATTGACATCAAGGTCGCCGCGTTGTCGATCTCGTCGAGATCGACCTCACGGCCGCCGTGGTGTCGTGACCGATGACGTCCACGTGCGGCCAGATCGACTTCAGGGCTGCCCTGAGGACCATCTGGGCGATGTCGACCTCAGGGTTGCGCTCGGTGTGATGGCACGAGTTTCGACACAGCGGTTGCGGATTTCGACAGGTATGTGCCCGAACCATAGCCGTGACGTCGATCTGGCTCGAGGAGCGCAAACAGGGTCTCGGCCGCTGGCGGCCGTGCCACGATTGATCGATGCCGACCCCGAACGGGCAGCACACCGTCCTCGCGGAGGCCGAGAGCAGCCCTTACCACTCGTTGCGCCAGCGGCCCATCAGCCGTGCCGAGCGGTACGCGCTGGGCCGCGAGTTGCGGCATCGGGTGCCGCGCCGGACCCTGGCGGACTGGACCCCGCCGGTGGGGCGGCCCGACGCGGTCGGGCTGATCGAGGAGAACCACGAGGGCCGGCTGGAAGAACTCCTGCCGATCCGGGTGGGCCGAATGGTGGCTTCCCCGTACGGTTTTCTGCGCGGCACCGCGGTGGTGATGGCCGAGGACGTGGCGCGGCTGCCGTCCACCGGCATCACGCCGGTGGTGTGCGGGGACGCGCATTTGGGCAACTTCGGGTTCTACGCCTCCCCGGAACGCGACCTGGTGATCGACCTGAACGATTTCGACGAAGCGCATCCCGGTGGCTGGGAATGGGACCTGCGACGCCTGGTCGCCAGCATCTGGGTCGCGGGCCGGCAGAACGGTGCCTCCGAGGATCAGCTGGCGGTGGCCGTCCGATCGTGCGTCGCCGCCTACCGCCAGGAATTGCGCCGGCTGGCCGACGAACCACTGTTCGGTCGGTCGTTCACGCGACTGGACGTGGACCGGCTCGCGGGCCAGACCGCCGGACCGCTGCAACAGGAAGTGGAGCGGTCGGCGGCGCGGGCGCGCAGCCGCACCAGCGACCGCGCACTGCCCCGGTTCACCGAGGAGGTCGACGGCCAACGCCGGATCATCGAAGAGCCGCCGCTGATCACTCGCCTGCCCGACGACGAGGTCGAGGCACTGGCCGAGGCGCTCGACGACTATCTGACGACGCTGTCCACCCACTGGCGCCGGGTGCTCGGCGGCTACACCCTGCTCGACGTCGCGCAGAAGGTGGTCGGGGTCGGCAGCGTCGGGTTGCGCGCGTACGTTGCCCTGCTGGAAGGGTCCTCGGCCGAGGACGTCGTCTTCCTGCAACTCAAGCAGGCCCGGCGCTCGGTGCTGGCGCGCTACGTGCACGGCGAATCGGCCTGGCACGCTCACCAGGGCCAGCGCGTCGTCGAATACCAGCAGGCGCTGCAGACCGTCAGCGACCCGCTCCTGGGCTGGACCACGGTGCAGGGCCGGCAGTTCTACGTGCGCCAGTTCCGGAACATGAAGGGCACCATTCCGCTGGACGCGATGGACGCGGCCGCTCTGATCGACTACGCCGGGGTGGTCGGCCAGCTGCTCGCCAAGGGGCACGCCCGCACCAGCGGTGCCTCGATGATCGCCGGATACATGGGTGGCTCCGAACGCGTGGACGACGCCCTGTGCGTGTTCGCGCGGCGCTACGCCGATCAGACCGAGGCCGACCACGCCCTACTGGTCGCGGCCGTCGACAGTGGCCGGCTCCCGGTGGAACGTGGGGTGTAGGCGATTTCACCCGCGCCGACGGATGTCACCTGACCGGCGCTCCCGGCGTGGTACAACTCGACATTCCACGAACCAAAGGATGTGGGTATGGCGACGCAGAAGCTGCTCAGTTCGTTGAGCGAAGCGGATTTCCAGTTGATCCTGGGAACGGAACCGGCGGAACTGAGTGCGCTCGACGAGGACGCCCTGCTTGACCTGCATGCCCGGGTCCGTCGCGTCCGCAACAAACATGTCGGCGTTTATCGCCGACAGGGGGCGGCGCGGGTGTCGGCCAAGGGCGCCCGTGGCGCCGCCAAACGGGGCAGTGAGGCGAACGCCGCGCGTGCCGAGATCTTCGAGGAGGCGCTGGCGCGGGTGAGCCGCCAACTCGCCACCGCCGCCGCGCAGAGTGCCCGTGCCCTGAAGGAGGAGCGACTCGCCCAGGTGCGCAGGGACAGCCCGGCGCCGGCGAAGGCCGCCGGTACGCCGCGTAGTGCGGGTGTCAAGAAGCGCGTGCTGACCGACAAGACCCGCCAGTCCCCGGGCCGCAAGAAGCGCGAGGCCGGGTCGATCGCCGCCGGTGCCCGCAGACAGGCCAAACGCGACAGCCGTTGAGCGCCAACGCCTTGGCCGACCGCTAAAGATCCACGGACATCGGCGGGACCTGCCAGATGTCATCGCAGTACTCGGCGATCGCACGGTCCGACGAGAACTTTCCGCTGCGCGCCGAGTTCAGGATCGACATGTGGCTCCACTTGTCGCGGTCGTTCCACACCCGGCTGACGTGGTCCTGGCAGTCGACGTACGAGCGGTAGTCGGCCAGCACCAGGAACGGGTCATCGTGGATCAGGTTGTCCACCACGGGCCGCAGGACCTCGTTGTCGCCGTGCGTGAACCGGCCGCTCGCGATCAACTCGAGCACCGCGGCCAGTTCGGGATCGCGCTCGATGAAGGACATCGGCCGGTAGCCGTCGCGCTTGACCGCCTCGACCCGATCCTCGGTGAGCCCGAACAGGAAGAAGTTCTCCGGCCCGGCCTCCTCCCGGATCTCGACGTTGGCACCGTCGAGCGTGCCGATGGTCAGCGCGCCGTTGATCATGAACTTCATGTTCCCGGTGCCGGAGGCCTCCTTGCCGGCCGTCGAGATCTGCTCGGAGAGGTTGGCCGCCGGGTAGACCAGGTGCGCGGTCTTCACATTGAAGTTGGGTAGGAACACCACCTTCATGTACCGGTTGGCGATCGGGTCGTTGTTGACCGTTGCGCCGATGGCGGTGATGAGCTTGATGATCCGCTTGGCCATGAAGTAGCCGGGTGCGGCTTTGCCGCCGAAGATGTAGGCCCGCGGCGCGATCGACAGGCCCGGGTTCTCCCGCAGTCGTAGATACTGGGTGACGATGCCGAGTGCCATCAGGTGCTGACGCTTGTACTCGTGGATCCGCTTGACCTGGACGTCGAACATCCAGCTGGGGTCCAGTTCGATCCCGGTGACGCCGTGCACGTACTCGGCCAGCCGGGACTTGTTGGCGCGCTTGACCTCTCGCCACCGATTGCGGAAGGCGGGATCGTCGGCGTAGGCCTCGAGACCGCGTAGCTGCTGCAGGTCGGTCAGCCAGCCGTCACCGATGGTCTCGTCGCACAGGGCGCGCAGGCCCGGATTGGACAGTGCCAGGAAGCGTCGCGGGGTCACCCCGTTGGTCACGTTGCCGAACCGCTCCGGCCACATCTCGTAGAAGTCGCGCAGCACCGATTCCTTGAGCAGTTCGGAGTGCAGCGCGGCGACGCCGTTGACATAGTGGCTGCCGACGGTGGCCAGGTGCGCCATCCGGACACACTTGCCGCCGTCCTCGCCGATCAGTGACATCCGGGTCACCCGGTCCTCGTCGCCGGGGAACTTCGCCCGGACATCGTCGAGGAAGCGGCCGTTGATCTCGTAGATCAGTTCGAGGTGTCGCGGCAGCGCCTCCCCGAAGATCCGCAGCGGCCAGGTCTCCAGCGCTTCGGGCAGCAGGGTGTGGTTGGTGTACCCGAACGTTCGGACCGTGATGTCCCACGCGTCGTCCCAGGTGAACTGGTAATCGTCGATCAGCAGTCGCATCAGCTCGGCCACCGCGATCGACGGGTGGGTGTCGTTGAGCTGGATGGCCCACTTGTCCGGTAGCGCGGTCAGCGGCAACCCGACCCGCTGGGTGTGAATGTTGATGATGTCCTGCAGCGAGCAGGTCACGAAGAAGTACTGCTGGAGCAGTCGCAGCCGCTTACCCGCCTCGGGTTCGTCGTTGGGGTAGAGCACCTTGGAGACGGTCTCGGAGACCACCTCCTCGTCGACGGCCTTGTAGTAGTCGCCGGTGTTGAACGCCTCCAGCGCCAACGATTCGACCGCCCGGGCGCTCCACAACGTCAGCGTGTTGCAGGTGTTCACGCCGTAACCCTGGATCGGGGTGTCGTACGACGCGCCCATCAGGACCCGCTGCGGCACCCAGCGCACCCGGAACTTGCCGGCCACGTCCTCGTACTCCTCGGTGTGCCCGCCCCAGTTCACCGTGTAGCTGGCATCCGGCTTCTCGATCTCCCACGGGTTGCCGTGCGCCAGCCAGTTGTCGGTCTGTTCGATCTGCCAGCCGTCGGCGATCTCCTGCCGGAAGATGCCGAACTCGTAGCGGATCCCGTAGCCGATCGACGGCCGCTCCAGGGTGGCCAGCGAATCCAGGTAGCAGGCCGCCAGCCGGCCCAGGCCGCCGTTGCCCAGGCCGGGCTCGGCCTCGCAGACCAGCACCTCGTCGAGGTCCTGACCCAGATCGGCCAGGGCGGCCCGCGCTTCAGCCTCGATGCCGAGGTTGAGCAGGTTGTTGCCCAGCTGCGGGCCCATCAGGAACTCGGCCGACAGGTAGCAGGTGACCTTGTTGGACAGGTCCAGCCAGTCCTGGGTGGTGGCCATCCAGCGCTTCTGCATGCGGTCGCGCACGGCCAGCGACAGCGCACGGTAGTAGTGGTCGGGGGTCAGCGCCACCGACGGCCGGGCGATCGAGTAGATCAGGTGATCGGACACGGCCGCCTTGATCGCCTCGGAGGTCATCCCGGACCGGGTCTGACCGGTCGGAGCGGGCTGGGGGATCGAGCTGCCGTTGATGGAATCTCCGGGTGTCGGGCTTACGACATCGGTCACTGACTTCTCCTGCCGGTGTGCGGACGGGTCAGTCTCACCCGCCCATGTTTCCAGAATGTGCGCAACCGGCGTCGCCGATGTGAACAGGACTCGGGTAGTGGAATACGCACGCCGACCGGCGCCCATCGCGTCACGCTGGGGAGGATGACGACGATAACCGCGACACCCCGACTCGCGCTCCTCGAGCAGGCCCGCAGCATCGACGACGTGGTGGCCAACCTGAACCGCATCATCGCGTGGTCGATCGACACCGGCAGCACCATCGTCCGAGGTCACAGCAGGATCCGTTGTGCACGAGCCCATTCCGGCAGCGCAGGGTCGGGCGGCAGGCCAGTCAACAAGTCGGCCAGCGCCCTGCGCGCAGCCTCGTCGGCGTCCTGCTTGAGGTCGAAATGGTCTAACAGACAACGCAATTCGAACAACAAGGCCCCCTGCTCCCGGGCGCGTTCCCGCGCGATTTCCAGCGCCTGCAGCCGCTCCGCGGGCTCATCGAGCGTGTGCGCCCGCAGCCGCAACAGATCGGCATCCTCGAATCGCATACCGGACTTCTCGGCCAGCCGCAGCGACATGTCGATCCGCTCGCGCGCCAGCACGGGCAGCCCGGCGGCCAGCAGGAGCCGCGCGATCACCCCGTCGTGATAGGTCAGGTAGATGCGCAGCTGGAGCGCACGGGCGGCATCGACCAGAGCGCTCAGCCGGTCGGCGCGCCGGCGCAGCGTGTCCGCGTCCGCTCCCGCGGCCAGCGCGGTCAGCCCCCGGACGGTGACGTGCTGGGTGCCGGCCACCATCTTCCACATGTCGATGCCGGCGTCGTCGGCACATCGGTGCATCGCCGACGCGAGCTCGGCGGCCTCGTCGAGTCGGCCGCCTTCCAGGCACACCCAGATCTCCTTGAAATAGGTGTGGGCCCGGTTGGTGGCGCTGCGTGGGAACGTCAGCTCTCCACAGCGGCGCACCGCCTCGCCGATCGACGCCCGCGCGCTGGCGACGTCGGCCCGCAGCACGTGCGTCAGCGCGAGGTAGGTGTGCGCGACGGCGATCGGGTCCGTGGTCACCATCCAGCCGGCGTCCATCGCTCTGGGATCGGCGTCGGGGCACCGTGCGATCGCGTCCCGCAGGCATTCCTCGGCGGCGTCGAACCGGCCCTCCAGCCACCACACCGTGCCCAGCGACGAGGTCAGCACCGGGTGTGTCCAGCGCCGGTCCGCCGCACCGATCCGGGCGGGCAGCGACTCGAGCAGATCCCGCGCCGATCGCAGTTCGGCCCGCGGAATGTAGTAACCCAGCATCGTGATCAGCGTGATGAGCAGCTGCTCGTCATAGCCACCCGCGGTGGCGAGCTGCAGGCAGCGCTCGAGGTCGGCCGGCCCCTCGCCGGTCGTCGCACTCACGGTGGCGGCGACCAGGAATCCGCGGGCCAGCCGGATCGCGATCTCGTCCAGGTCGCGGTCCCGGGACGGCACGCACGCACCGAGTTGGGTCAGCGCATCGCTCAGGCAGCCGACCGCCTCGAGGAGGGCGCCGCGCCGGCGCGCTGCATCGGAGGCCTTCCGGTAGGCGGCGGAGGCATCGGCGGGCCGCTCGGCCTGGGCGTAGTGCTCGGCCACCACCCGCCAGTCGGGCTGGGCGCCCCGCGCGGCGGCCAGGGCCTCAGCGGTGCGGGCGTGCAGGTCCCGCCGCCGGCTGGGCGGCGATAATTCGGCCGCGACGTCCCAGAAGAGCTCGTGCCGGAATCGCCAGCCGTCGGTCCCGGTGGGTTCGAGCACCCGTGCGGCGAACAGCTCCCCGACGACGTCGTCGAGGTTCGGTGCCAGGGCGGGAGCCGGATCGAGAACGGCGCCCAGCAGCGGGATGTCCCCGCTGCGGCCGATGATGGCGGCCGCCTCCAGCACCGGCAGCGCCGCGGATCGCGTGTTCAGCTGGGTGAACAGCGGGTCGTAGAGCGCCTCGGGCACGCCGGCATGCTTGTTGTCGGCGCGCAGCATTCCGGCCAGATGCTCGATGTGGAACGGCACGCCGTCGCAGCGATGCCGGACCGCGACGCGCTGCGCGATGGTGGCGTCCGGACACAGCACGTCGACCAGCGCGTCGCAGTCCCGCGGACCCAGCGGACCCAGCTCGAACAGCTGCACCGGCCAGTGCGGGCGCAGCCAGGAACCGTCGCGGCCGGTCAGCACCACCAGCAGCGAATCGTCGCGGGCGGTGAGGACCGCATCCAGCAGGTCCAGCGTGGACGGGTCGTACCAGTGCACGTCCTCGGCGACCAGCAGGGCCGGACCGCCCGCGCCGCAGGACAGCACGTACCGCAGTGCCCCCGCGTTGATCGTCTGGTACAGCGAGAGCCCCTCGGCCGCGGCGGGCTGGTAGCCGTGTTCGGGACCGATGTCGAGGATCGGGGCCAGTAGCGGCAGCATCTCGGTGGGATCCAGGCCGACCGTGTCGATCTCGGCGCGCAGGAGCCGGAACCGCTGGGCGTCGTCGGTGAACCGGGTGAAGCCGCACCGGTGTTCCAGCAGACGGCGCACCGGGTGCAGACCGCTGCCGGTGTGCAGCGGCGAACCCCGCAGTTCCACGACGGCCGCGCCGGCGGCTCGGGCGGCGTCCGTCACGGACCGGACCAGCCGCGTCTTGCCGATGCCCGCCTCGCCGCGGAAGGCCACCGCCGCGCCCGTCGGCTGCGCGGCGCACACGGCGCCCCAGGCCCGCTGCAGCCAGCTGCGTTCCCGGCTGCGGCCGATCAGCGGGGTCGACGGCGCCGGCGGCGCGTGCTGTCGCTCGCCGATGACCCGGTGGTAGGTGACCGGGGTGTCGACGCCCTTGACCAGAGCGGCCGGGCATTCGATCAGTTCGAACGCGTCGCCGACCAGCGCGGCCAGCGCGTCGGACACCGTGACCTCCCCGGGTCCGGCGAGGCTCGAGATGCGGGAGGCGAAGTTGGCCGCGAACCCGTAGACGTCGTCCTCGACGGTGTCGAGGTAGACCAGGCCGCGGTGCACGCCGATCCGTACCTCGACCCGCACGCCGTAACGTTGCTCGGCCTGTTCGCTGAACTGCGACACCAGCCGGGCGATGTCCAGCGCTGCGGCCACTGCGCGGTGCGTGTCGTCCTCGTGCGACCGCGGGTGGCCGAACACCGCCAGCAATCCGTCACCCTTGGTGGACGTCAGATGCCCCTCGTAGTGCTCGACGAACCGGGCCGCCTGGGTACGGTAACTGCTGACCAGCGTCCGGTAGGTCTCCGGTTCGACCCGGGTGGACAACGCCGTCGAGTCCACCAGATCGATGAAAATCAATGTGAGACGGCGGATTTCGCCGCTGTTGTCCACCCCGCCGAGCAGATCGTCGTCGCCGTCGTCCGGCTCCCCGGAATCCGGGCCCAGGGCCTCGTCGGCCGGGGTGCGCACAGCGGGATGCTCCGGGTTGCCGCCGCGCAGAGCGCGATCCAGCAAGTCGTCGATCGACGCTCGGGGACCCCCATCCATGCGCCCACCTCCTCGGCTGACAGCAGTTGAGTTTATCGCGGTGAATGTGACACTGTCCCGCTGAATTCGCAGAGTTTGCTGTGCGGCCACTGCGGGCCCGAAAGTCACACCGGCGGAACGGAAGTCAGCGCGGCGCGTACAGCTGCACCGGAACCGCCTTGCCCTTGAGCAACATCGCCGGCCGTTCGGCGAATTGGCAGTGCGGCGCCGTGAGCATCGCGAGGGTGCGTTCGCTGAGCAGAACAGCGTCACCGGTCAACCGGGTCGCCGCCTCCACGCGTGCGGCCACGTTGACGGCATCGCCGATCACCGAGTACTCCAAACGCCCCGCCCCGCCGACGTTGCCGGCTACCACCGGACCGGAGTTCAGCCCGATACCCACCGACAGTGCCCCGGCGAACTCGTCCTCGACCACATCGGCGATCTGGACGGCTGCGGCCAGTGCGCGGTCGGCGTGGTCCGGGTGCCGGCGCGCCGCGCCGAACACCGCGAACAGCCCGTCGCCGGCGTACTTGTCCACGTGGCCGCCGTGCAGATGCACCACCGGCACGATGCGCTCGAAGAGCCGGTTGAGCGTGCGCACCACCTCGGCGGGCTGCAGATGTTCGGCCAACGAGGTGAACCCACGCACGTCGACGAACATCATCGTCACCTCGAGTTCCTCGCCGGCCAGCGTCGCGCCGGACCGCAGGATGTGTTCGGCGACGTCGCGGTCGACGTAGGTGCCGAACACGTCGCGGATGCGTTCGCGCTCGGCCAGCCCGGCCGCCATCGTATTGAAACCCGTTTGTAGACGGCCGATCTCGCTGGTGTCGTCCACCACCACCCGGGCCCCGAACTCGCCGGCCTGCACCCGGACCAGGGCCTCGCGCAGTGCGCCGATCCGCTCGCTGACGGATCGCACCGCCACCAGGATGGCGAACAACCCGACGAGCAGGGCGACGCAGACCAGGATGAGGATGGCCCCGAAGGTGCGCTGCACCTCGAAATCGACCCCGGACAGGTACCCCACCGCCAGCACCGCGATGCCCAGCAGGGGAACCCCGGTGCCCAGCGTCCAGGCCATCATCAGCCGGTGCTGGATGGTCGGCCCGAACTGCCGGCCGCACGCCCCGCCGGCCAGCGCCCGCGCCGACACCGGCCGCATCACCCGGTCCACGATCAGGTACCACACCGCGCTGGTGCTGACGCCGCCCAGCATCACGGTGGCGAAGATGTACAGCGCGGCCGCCGGCTCGGCGGGTGCGCTGGGCACCGCGAAGAACACCGCTCCCAGTGCCCACATGGCCGCCGACACCCGGACCGCGTGCCCGGGGGCGCCCAACGCCATCCGCTGCTCGGCCGCGGTGGGCCGGCGGCCCTGCCGGATCCAGGCGGTGCTGGCGGCAAAACGCCGGCGCCGCATCCGCAGCAGCAGCGGAACCGCGACGACGAGAAAGATCACCAGGGCAGAACCACTGCGCAGTAACAGTTTTCGGGTCTCCGGCGGCGTCAGCACGATGGGTGCGGAGTACATCAGGAACGCGAAGACGATCACGCCGCCGGCCGCGCTGACCCCGGCGGCGGCCAGGATCCAGCGGCGGTAGGTGGACCACCGCAGCGGATCCCGGTGCCCCGCCGGGTTGGCGAGCTCCGGGGCGGCACTGCTCATGACCGGAAGACTGCTCCAGAGCCGCGGACACGGCTAGCGTAGTGCGCTACCCGTGTCCGGCGGAGCCGGTCAGCGGCTGTCCGCCGGGCGATTGCAGCAGGCAGATCACGGTGCTCGGCAGGGGAGTGTGGCCCGTGCGATCCATGTTTGAGTCGATCAGGTAGGTCACCGAGTACGCCGTTCGGCCACCGGTGAATCCGGGCAGCCCGGCACGGCACTTCTGGTCGGCGACGCCGGTGACGGCGGCGTCGACCTCGACCGGCACCCGCAGGAACACCTCGGCGACGTGTGGGGCCGAGCAGTCGACCACCGGGACGGCGACATCGCCGAGCTCGATCTGTGGCAGGGCGGTCAGGCAGTCGCCGGGTTCGAATTCGAACCAGTTGCGGGTCGAGGGTGCCGGGAAGGTTGGCGGCCCCGTCGTCGTGGTGACGGTCGCTGCGGCGGTCGTTGCGGTGGTCGTTGTCGCCGCCATCGTGGTCGTCGCGGTGCGCGTGGCGGGGGAGCAGCCGCTGACGATCACCGCCCCGACCGCCAGGAGTACGCGCACCCACACGCGTGCAGGTTAGCTCGCGGCGTTCAGTGCCCGCCAGATCCGCGCCGAGGTCATCGGAAACTCCCGCAGCCGCAACCCGACCGCCCGCGCGCCTCCGGTGTCCGCACGGGGGCGGACATCTGCCAAGAGTCGGCCAGGTTGGGCGTTCTCGCATGTCGAGCGATTCCGGCGGATTCCCGGTGTGCGGTGGCGGATCCACCGGAATCGTTGAGCGGTAGGGTTTTTCGGTTACCGCGCGGCAGCAGGGGCGGGAGCCGCGGCAGCCGGGGCAGCCGGCGCCGGCGCCGGTGCGGCTGGGGGTTGCGGTGGTGCGGGGGGCGCCGGCGGCGGGGTGTTCAGGATGCGCACCAGGTCGGGTTTCATGGCCTGCAGCTGGGCGCCCCAGTAGCCCCAGCTATGGGTGCCGTTGGGCGGGAAGTTGAACACCGCATTGCGGCCACCGGCGGCGCGGTAGCGCTGCTGGAACTCGGTGTTGGTGTTCAGGGTGATGTTCTCCAGGTACTGCGCGCTGAAGTTGACACCGATGTCGGTGCCGGTGTCGAAGTCCGTGGGGCGTCCTGAGCCGCAATAGATCCACAGGGCGGTGCGGTTGGCCACCAGCCGGTTGATATTCAGCATCGGGTCGTTGCGCTGCCAGGTGGCGCTGCCCGACGGGCCCCACATGTCGTAGGCGTTGTACCCGCCGGCGTCGCTCATCGCCAGGCCGATCAGCGTGGGCCACAACCCCTGCGAGGGATTCAGGAATCCGGACAATGAACTGGCGAAGACGAACTGCTGCGGGTGCCAGGCGGCCAGGGTCAGCGCGGCGCCGCCAGCCATGGACAGGCCGACCACCCCGTTGCCGAACGGGCTCTGGCCGCGGTTCGCGGCCAGCCACGCGGGCAGTTCCTGGGTCAGGAACGTCTCCCACTTGTAGGTCTTGACGCCGTCGTTGCCCTTGGCCGGCCGATACCAGTCGGTGTAGAAACTGGACTCACCGCCAACGGGCATCACCACCGAGATCCCGGAGCCGTTGAACCAGTCGAAGGCCGCCGTGTTGATGTCCCAGCCGCTGGAATCCTCCTGCGCGCGCAGGCCGTCGAGCAGATAGACCGAGTGCGGGCCGCCGTTGTAGAACGCGAGGTGGATGGTGCGGCCCATCGACGGTGACGGCACGTCCAGCTGTTCGACGGGCGCCACGCTGGAATATGCGTGCGCGGTCGGAGCCGCCGGCCCGGTGGTGAGCAGCAGTGCGGCGAGCAGTGCGGTGAGTCCTGCGGTGAATCGTCGCTTCACAACGGCAAGCTACGGTCCGGTCGGCGGCTTTCCGCATCGCGCGCGCCGCGTGTGATCGCCTTGTTATCAACCTCTTCGACAGTTGTGACCTGTCAGCTGACGCGCTGCCACAGGCAGTCACCCGACAGGGTGATCGAGTAGAGGGTCGGCGGGATGTGCACGCTCAGCGGCTGACCCGGGTCGCCGGTCGCCACGGCCGTGGTGTCGGCAGGGTTGGCCAGCGGGACCTGTTCGGCGTGGCACCGGGACTTCGGCTCCTGCGGCTGGCCGATCCAGCTGCCCGACGAGATCTCCGGGTTGCGCCGGCCCGTTCCCGAGAGGGTCAGGGGCGGGCCGTAGGTGAGCCACTGGCCGGCGCCCGGATCGGTGTTGGTGGACGGTTGCCATTGCCCGGCCCGGCACTGCAGGCGGCCGTCCGGCACGGAGGTCAACGCCCCCTCGGGGCAAACCGAACTCGACGGGGGATCGGCGAGGGCGGTGGGCGGCGCGACGCTCAGTGCTGCGACCGCGCATGCCGTCATGGTGAGGCGGAGGAGGTGCCGCGGTTCCGTCATCGCTGGTCCCACATGTCTCTTGAGTCACACTGGTAACTGCCGTAGCAAAGGTACAACGCAAGTTGTCCACCGGGTCGAATCTGTGCACAGATTGCGCGGCGTGTCTTCTGCGGCGTCCGGCGACCGTCAACCGGCGCCCTTGCCGTTGTCGACCCGGTAGACCGCGCCGTGGACGGCGGCCGCGTCATCGCTGGCGAGGAACGCGATGGTCTTCGCCACGTCGGCGACATCCATGAACCCGCGCGGGGACGCGATCCGCATGATCAGATCCCAGTCGGCGTCGTCGGGTGCGGCGAAATCCGTCACCTGCGCGGTCAGCATGCCACCCGGGCAGATTGCGTTGACCCGCAACCGCTCTCGGGTGAACTCGATGGCCAGCGACCGGGTCAGGCCGACCAGGCCGTGCTTGGCGGCGCAGTACCCGGCGGAGTAGACCTCGCCCTCGAGACCCGCGATCGATGCCACGTTGACGATGTTGCCGCCCTCGGCCCCGAGCAGATGGGGTAGCGCGGCGCGGCACAGGAAGAACGGGCCGTTCAGGTTGACGGCGAGGTCGCGCTGCCAGTCGTCGTCGGTGGTCGCCACGGTGTGGCGCATCTGGTGAAAGCCCGCGACGTTCACCAGCACATCAAGCCGCCCGAACGCCGCCACGCAGTCGGCCACCGCCTGTCGGCAGGCGTCCGGATCGCCGATGTCGACCGCGGCGAAACGGCCGCCCGGCACCCCGGCGAACACCTCTGCCAACCGGTCGGTGTCGCGGGCGATGCCGAACACCGAGGCGCCCCGCTGCGCGAACAGTCGCGCGGTCGCCGCACCGAGACCGGCCGACGCGCCCGTCACCAATGCCACCTTGCCGTCCAGTCGACTCATGGGTCGACCTTCTCACGGCCCTCGGCGGCTCAGCTCGCGGCGTCGGCGTGCGCAACGTCGTGATCGCGGACGCGCGCGGATCCCGCCGTGCCAAAGTGGTGTCACCGCGCCGTCCCGACCACCGAGAGGAAGCTTGATGCCCAATACCGCTCCGAAACGGATCGTGATCTGGTGCACTACGGGCCCACCGCGGCGCACGCCGAGGACAACATCGCGTTGATCTCGAGGTTCCTGCGCGCCGGCATCGACGTCTGCTCCACCGCCATGACGCCGTGGGTGTGGCCGCAGATGAAGCTCAACCCGCCGAACTGGATCACGCCCATCGAGGAGGCCTGCGCCGAAGGCGGAGCGTCGTGTTTCACCACCGGCATCGACCCCGGCTTTGCCAATGACCTGTTCCCGATGACGCTGATGGGCCTGTGCTCGGAGGTGCGGAAGGTGCGCGTCTCCGAGTTGCTCGACTACACCAACTACGAGGGCGACTACGAATTCGAGATGGGCATCGGCCGTGAGCCGGAATTCCGCCCGCTACTCGAAAACCCGGATTTCCTGATCTTCGCCTGGGGTGCAACGGTTTTCATGATGGCGCACGCCGCCGGCATTGACCTCGACGACGTCACCACCACCTGGGACAAGTGGGTCACCCCCGCCGAACGCAAGACCGCAAAGGGCGTCATCGCGCCCGGCAACGTCGCCGCGGTGCGGTTCACGATCAATGGAAACTACAAGGGCAAGACCAGGATTCAGCTCGAACACGTGAACCGGATCGGCACCGACGCTGCCCCGGACTGGCCGTCGGGCAACGACGACGACGTGTACCGCGTCGACATCGAGGGCACTCCGTGCATCTTCCAGGAAACCGCATTCCGGTTCACCGACGGCTCCGGCCGCGATGCGGCCACCGCCGGCTGCCTGGCCACCGGCCTGCGGGCGCTCAACGCCGTAGCGGCGGTCAACGATCTGCCTCCGGGTTGGGTCACGCCACTGGATCTGCCCCTCATCCCCGGGGCGGGTACCATACGCTGACAGTCAGATCGGGCGATTCTTCACCAGCACCACGCTGGCGAGCGTGATCGGCACCGGCGCCGGGGCGGCGGCCAGCCGTGCGGCGGTGCCGCGCTCGACCCGGTCGGCGAACTCGGGCACGCGGGGATCTGCGGCACCGCCGGCCAGCCCGTTGAACAAGCAACCGAATACCGATGCACGCAGGAACGCCGCCCAGCTCGCCCCGAACCCGTCGGCGTCCTGGTCGGTCTGGAACTGGTGCCAGAACCGGTCTTCGGCCCTACTGACCTCGAGATGTTCGACAGACAGCCCTTCGAACCGGTCCTTCGGGGCGAACGGCGAGATCAGGTCCTTCTCGTTGCGGCCGACGATCGGGATCGTCATCCCGGCGACCTCGTCGGCGGTGATCAAGCCGTCGGTGACGAGGTCCTGGAGCGCGGCCTGGACCGCATCGATCAGGGGGCGCATCCCGACCTCGCCGGATTCGTCGCGACCGACGGTCAGGACCATCAGGCGGCCGTCGGGCACCAGTTCGCGGCCCCGGAAGGCAATGAACTCGTGCCAGTCCTGCGCGGCCTGGCGGTCGGCGGCAGTGCGTACGGACTCGGTGGCGCTGCACGTCGGCAAGAGGTGACCGCCCGACGGCTCCGGCGTGCGTGACAACCACTGGATGGCCCACGATGACCAGCCCAGCGTGACGCTGTCCGACGGGAGAACCTGCTGGTAGAAAGACCGCCCCACAGCCGAACAAAAGGTGGCGGGGTGGTGGTGCAGATAGCTGTCGGGGTCGTCGGTCAGGGTCTGGAACAACGTGGTGAAGTTGTTGTCGGCGACGTCGGTGTGGGTCACCAGCACCGCCTGGTCCTTGCGGATCCGGGCGCCCAGGACGTCGATGGCGGCGCCCAGCGGAAGCAGCGAGTTGTGCCCCGTTGCCGCGCCGTAATCGGCCAGCACCACCGGGTGTGGCGGCTTGGGGATCGGAACCGAACCCGCGACGCCGGTGAAAAGCGTTACCGCCGAATGCAATCCGGCTGCCTTCAGTCTGGACGAGGCCGTATAGGCCGGACTCTCCGGCGACTCCGGCCGCACCACGATGCTCGACTCGGGCAACGCTCAGCCCGTCCGCGGGGCGGTGGCCGTTGCATCCATGGTTGTTCACGGTAGTCGTCGACGAAGCGCCGTGACACACTTCGGCGATGGGACGTCCCCGCTCCGCACCGGCACTCTTACTGACGATTGCGATCGTGACCCTGGTGGTGTCGATCGTCGGGCTGGTCGGCTCGATCATGGTGAACGCCTTCGCCCTGGACCGCTACGACGCCTACGGCGAGGTCCCCATCCCTGGAACGGCGACCCTGCACCTGCCGGCCGGCGAGGTCACGGTCACGCTGCACACCTACGCGGTCGGCGCGGCCAGCGGCGGCGGCCTGCCGATCCCGCAGCTGAGCATGAGCATCGATCCGCCGCCCGGCTTGGCAGATCCCGATGTCGTCGAGAACTTCGGCGGTACCACCAGCGTCAACAACGACATCCGCCGGCGGGTGTGGGTCGCCCACATTCCGACCGACGGCAACTACCGGATCAGGGCCGACGGTAACGTCGGTGCGTTCATCGAACCGCGACTGGCCTTCGGCCACGGCTCGACGCTGGGTTGGCTGCCGTGGGCATTCGGCGCGCTGCTGGCGGTCTCGATCGCCGACCTGGTGATCTCGCTGATCTGGATGTCCCGCCGGCGGTCCGCGGCACCCGGGCCGGAGCTGTTGGGATCGCCGGACCTCTCGGCGGATTTCGCGGCGGATGCCGGCGCGGTGGCGCCCGCGTCGCAGCCGCTTGGTGCCTACACCCTGACCGACGAAGGTGTCCGCATCGAACAGATCAAACACCTTGTGGCACTGCGTGATTCCGGTGCGCTGACTCAGCAGGAGTTCGAGCAGGAGAAGCGTCGGGTGCTCGACGGAAACTAACTGCCGAGAAGTTCCAGCGCCGGATCGGACGGCCCGATGTCCAGCGTGCAGTCATGTACCCGCGGCTCGGGTACGAAGGCCCACAGCAGCGCGCCGGCGGCCCCGGCGCCGCGCTCCCGCCGGATGATCTCGGCCAGGCCGGCGTGCCGGTCGTCCAGGCTGCGGCAGTTCCCGGCGGGAATCCCGATCTCGGCGACCACCAGGGGCTTGTTCACCGCGTGTGCCTGATCCAGTCGCTGTCCCAGATCGCCGGCCTCGTGACCGGGCAGGCTGCCGCCCTGCTCGTAGTCGTGGTACTCGAGCACGTCGATACCGTCGGACGTCGACACGTTGCGGTAATCGTCACCGACCGAGCCGCACTGGCTCCCGCCCACGCGGCCATCCCAGATGACGGCGCCCGGATCGAGTTCGCGGATGCGGGCGCCCGTCGCGTCGAAGAATCCGCGCAGCACCGCGGCCGCGTCCACCGGGCAGGTGTTCGTGCGCCAATCACATTGGCCGTCCACGCACATGCTCGGCGTCGGCTCGCCGACCGGGGTCCAGCCCGCCACGGCGGGCGAATCGCCCCACCGCGTCACCGCCGTGTCGAGCCATTGTGCAAAAGGCATCGGTGCACCATGCGAGGTGTCGGTGCGCCAGCGGGCGGCATACCAGGTGAAATCCTTGAAGAACTCGTTCTCGCAGTGGCCATCCTGCCCGGACAGCACTGGGATGAGCAGCTGGTCATGGCGTTCGGCTGCGGCGAACACCGCGTCGAGTGCGCTGAAGTCGAGGCGACCGGTGTGCTTGTTCACCGCCATGTTCGACACCACCGCGACCCGGGTGAGCGAACGGCGGGGCAGCCGCGAGAAGTAGGTGTCGAGGTCGACCTGCGGTCCGCACCCGGCGTTGACGGCCCAATTGGTGCCGAGCGAATAAGCGTTCAGACCCGTTGGCCACCAAGGCTTTCCATCGATCGTCAGGGAGCTGCCCGACGTGCCGAAGACGGCCCGCGGCGGCGTCGAGCCGATGTGGCGGGGCGACTCGGCGGTGCAGCCCGTCAGGGCCAGGGCGATGGCGGCCGCCAACCCCAGTAGAACCTTGACAGCTCGTTCCTCGCAGCGCATCCTCGGTGCCGGCTAGTGGCCGCGCGCCACCCACTCGTCGTAGTTCACGATCTCATCGCCGATCCGCGTGGTGTCACCGTGTCCGGTGTAGACGACCGTGTCCGGCGGCAGCTTGCCGAGCTTGTCCTTGATCGAGCCGAGGATCGTCGGGAAGTCGGAGAACGAGCGTCCGGTGGCGCCCGGCCCGCCCTGGAACAGGGTGTCCCCGGAGAACACCGCACCCAGGGCGGGTGCGTACAGGCACGTTGAGCCGGGGGAGTGGCCGGGGGTGGCGATGGCGTGCAGTTCGATCCCGTCGGCGGTGAACACCTGGCCGTCCTCGATGGCGCGGAAAGGCTTGTCGCCGTGGGTCGTTCGCCAGAGCATGTCGTCGGCGGGGTTGAGGAACACCGGCGCGTCCAGATCGGCGGACAACTGTGGGGCGACGGTGATGTGGTCGTTGTGGCCGTGGGTACAGATCACCGCGACGACGTGCCGTCCGGCGACGGCGTCCTCGATGGCCTGCGCGTTGTGCGCGGCGTCGATGACGATCACCTCCTTGTCGTCACCGACGAGCCAGATGTTGTTGTCGACATCCCAGCTGCCGCCGTCGAGTTCGAAGGTGCCGCTGGTGACAACCCGCTCGATGCCACTCACAGGATCACCACCGAGCGCAGGACCTCGCCGTCGTGCATCTTGTGGAAGGCGTCCTCAATCTGATCCAGCCCGATGCGTTCGGAGACGAACTTGTCCAGGGGCAGCCGGCCCTGCAGGTACAGCGAGATCAGGGTTGGGAAGTCGCGTTCGGGCAGGCAGTCGCCGTACCAGGACGACTTCAACGCGCCGCCGCGGGAGAAGAAGTCCACCAGCGGCATCTCCAACGTCATGTCCGGTGTCGGAACACCCACCAGGACAACGGTTCCGGCCAGGTCCCGGGCGTAGAACGCCTGCTTCCAGGTTTCCGGCCGCCCGACGGCGTCGATCACGACGTCCGCGCCGAACCCGTCGGTCAGGTCCTGGATCGTCTCGACGGCGTCGAGTTCCTGGGCGTTGATGGTGTGGGTGGCGCCGAACTCGCGGGCCCATTGCAGCTTCTTGTTGTCGGTGTCGACGGCGATGATGGTGCGCGCCCCGACCAGGGCTGCACCGGCGATCGCGGCGTCCCCGACGCCGCCGCAGCCGATCACCGCGACAGTGTCATCGCGGCCGATGGCGCCGGTGTTGACCGCCGCGCCCAGCCCGGCCATCACCCCGCAGCCCAGCAGGCCCGCCACGGCCGGGTCGGCGGCCGGATCGACCTTGGTGCACTGGCCCTCGTGGACCAGGGTCTTGTCGGCGAACGCGCCGATGCCCAGGGCGGGGGTCAACTCGGTGCCGTCGGTCAGGGTCATTTTCTGGGTGGCGTTGAAGGTGTCGAAGCAGTACCAGGGTCGGCCGCGTTTGCAGGCCCGGCACTGTCCGCACACCGCCCGCCAGTTCAGGATCACGAAGTCGCCGGGGGCGACGTGGGTGACCCCGTCGCCGATGGATTCCACGGTGCCGGCGGCCTCATGGCCCAGCAGGAACGGGTATTCGTCGTTGATGCCGCCCTCGCGGTAGGTCAGATCGGTGTGGCACACCCCGCAGGCGATGATGTCGACCACCACCTCACCGGGCCCTGGATCAGGGATCACGATGTCGACCACCTCGACGGGCTGCTTCTTGGACCGGGAAATCACACCACGCACTGTCTGAGGCATGAGCTACAACCTAGTGCCTCCGCTCGGTATTGGAACAGTGTCCAAACGCGTGTCCGACGAAGGATACTGACAAGCCCGACTCGCGGGTCTACGCTGACGCCACCAGCGTCTACCGGGGGGTGGAACATGTCGGATCCTGTCGAAAAGTGCGTTCTGTGCATCGTCGGTGCGGGCCTGGCGGGAATGAACGCGTTATTCGTCGCCAGCAGATACCTGACCCCTGATCAGCGCGTGATCCTGGTGGACCGCCGCCCGCGCGTCGGCGGGATGTGGGTCGACACCTATCCCTACGTCCGACTGCATCAACCGCATTCGATGTTCACTGCGGGCAACATCGAATGGACATTGGGGCGGGAGCCGTCATACCTGGCGACCAAGGGCGAGGTGCTGGACCACTTCGCGCATTGCCTCTCTGTCATCGAGAAAGATCTCCGGGTCGACGAATTCTTCGGTTGGACACTGGAATCCGAGGAGGAGATCGACGGTGTCGTCCGGGTCCACTGTCGCGGCGCCGATGGGCGCACCATGGTGATCGAGACGGCCAAGCTGATCAAGGCCCACGGGTTCGAGGTGGAGCCCAACGAGCCGCTCGCGCTGTCGAGCCGGGCTGTGCACTCGGTGTCGCCGGACACCTGTGACATGCGTTCCGCCCCGATCCGGGATGATTCCGCACCAGTCTGGGTCGTCGGTGGGGGCAAGACGGCGATGGACACCGTGCATGCCCTAGTGCAGGCCTACCCGGGCCGACAGGTGAACCTGTTGGCCGGCGGCGGCACCTTCTTCCACAACCGGGACTTCTTCTTCCCGCAGGGCCTGGCGCGATGGCACCGCGGCATGCTGGTCAGCACACTGACGACGGAGGTCGTCCGACGCTTCGACGGCACCAACGAGGCCGAGGTGTGGGATTGGCACCGCGCGACCTGCGGTCTGGCCGTGACGCCGCAGACCGGCAACTTCGCCCTCGGGGTGCTGTCCGAAGCGGAGCAACGGGTCATTACCGATGGGCTCAACGACGTGGTGATGGACCATCTGGTGGACGTCGTCGACGATGCCGACGGTGCCACGTTGCGCCTGCGCAGCGGCGCCGAACGACGGGTCGAACCCGGCAGTTGGTTCGTCAACTGCACCGGCTACCTCACCACACGTGAGCAGCCCTACGAGCCCTACATCTCACCCAGCGGCAATGTGCTGTCGATCCAGATTCGTTCGGCCACTTTGCATCTCACGTCGTTTGCCGCGTACTTCGCCACCCATCTGCTGCTGTCCGGCAAGATCCGTGAGGTTCCGCTGTACGAGTTGGACGTGTACGACCTGTATCACACATCGCGAAAGGCCTTCGCGTACACGCTCATCTCGCTGGTGCAGTACAACCTGAGCCTGTATGCGGACAGCATCGGGCTGCGGGCGTTCCGGGAGTGCGGTCTGGTCTTCGACCGGTGGTATCCGATGCCGCGTCAATTGCTGGCGAATATGCAATTCGCGCGCACGCATCGCCGGGAGCGCGACAAGCTGCGCGGCATCCTCGACGCGGCGGCCGAACGTCACAGCGTGCGCTGCGGACCGTTGGTCGGCGCCGCCGCCCCGTAGGGTGGGTGGCGCCATGAGCGCCCTCGATGTCCTGGCCGACTGGCCGGTCCCGGAAGCGGCGGCCGCCGTGCTCACCCCCGGCGGGGTCCAGGCCACCCACGGTGATGTCGGTGCTTCGTTCCGGCTGGCGTCGGTCACCAAGCCGATCGTCGCGCGGGCCGCGCAGGTGGCCGTCGAGGAGGGGGCCGTCGACCTGGACACTCCCGCGGGTCCGCCCGGATCCACGGTCCGCCACCTGCTGGCGCACACCTCGGGACTGGGGATGCTCGACGACACGGTCCTGGCGCCGCCCGGCACCCGGCGGATCTACTCCAACACCGGGTTCGCGGAGTTGGCGCGGACCATCGAGCAGGCCGCCGGCATCGAGTTCGACGACTATCTGACCGAGGCGGTCCTCGCGCCGCTGGGTATGTCGGCCACCACGCTGGACGGCGGGGCGGCCGCGGCGGGGTTTGGCGCCACCTCGACGGTGGCGGACCTGAGCCGGTTCGCCGCCGACCTGCTGGCGCCGGCGGTCGTCTCGGCGCCGATGCACGCCGAGGCGATCAGCGTGCAGTTTCCAGGTCTGGACGGCGTGTTGCCCGGCTACGGGCGGCAGCGGCCGAACGACTGGGGCCTGGGTTTCGAGCTGCGCGACGGGAAATCGCCGCACTGGACGGGTGCGGACAACAGCGCGCGGACGTTCGGTCATTTCGGTCAGGCGGGCACGTTCATCTGGGTCGATCCGGCCGCTGAGCTGGCCTTGGTGGTGCTGACGAATCGCGATTTCAGCGACTGGGCCCATCCGTTGTGGCCCGCGATCTCTGATGGAGTCCTGAGAGAATTCGGCGCACACTAGCGCAACAGGAGTCCCACAAGGCACAATAGACACGCAAGACACACAAGTTGTGATGCTCTGCGGATCCGCCAGGTCGTTGGGGAAGACGTCCCTCGTGGAACCGAAGGAGCAGAAGATGCGTGCGTCGAACCAACTCGCCGACGTGACCACGGGCGTGGTGTACATCCATGCCTCGCCCGCCGCGGTGTGCCCGCATGCCGAGTGGGCGTTGTCATCGGCCATGAATTCGCGCGCCAACCTGAAGTGGACGCCGCAGCCGGCGATCCCCGGGCAGCTGCGCGCCGTCACCAACTGGCGCGGGCCGGTGGGCACCGGCGCACAGCTCGCCAACGCACTTCGGTCGTGGACGGTGCTGCGGTTCGAGGTCACCGAAGATCCCAGCGAGGGGGTCGACGGCCAGCGGTTCTGCCACACCCCCCAGCTCGGCCTGTGGAGCGGGGCGATGAGCGCCAACGGCGACACGATGGTCGGGGAGATGCGGCTTCGCTCGTTGATGTCCGCCGGCGCCGACACCCTGGCGGCCGAACTCGACTCCGTGCTGGGTACCGCATGGGACGAGGCGCTGGAGGCCTGCCGCAACGGCGGCGACGGCGCAGAGGCCAGCTGGCTCAGCCGGGGTGTGGGGTAGCGTCCCGCGCACCCAACACCGGCTGCACCACGCGGCCGTGCGCAAACCCACGCTCCCACGGCATGAGGCCGTGCGGGTCACTCCACACCAACTGACGCGCAGCGATCGGCCCCTCGATGGCCACCGCATAGCACAGGTGTGCATCCGGGTGCTCGACGTCGACGACCTCCAACGTCAGATCGGGGCTGACGTCGACCCGGGAGCCCGGGCGCAGCGGGAAGCCGCACAGCACCTCCCCGACCATCTGATTGAGAAAACCCAGCGAGGGTAGGGGTTCCAGCCCGGTGATCACCAGTTCCGGCAGTCCCATCTTCTGCAGTCCGATGGTGTAGGCGAACGGCGCTCGGTTCTTCTCGGGCTCGACGTACTGCACGGCCCAGCCGTGTTTTCGGATCTTCGCGCGCACGTTGTCGAGCGCGTCCTGGATCGTTGCCCCGGGATGATCACACATCCAGCACATGTCGCACCTTCCTGTCTGGTTGTCGACAGTGTGCGCGGGCGGTATGACAATCAGGCCGGCGTGACGATCCGCAGCGCGTCCGGAACCGCGGTGATGCGGGCCGGCAGCGCACATGCGAAGTCGCCGTCGGCGTAGGCGTTGATCCCGGGGCACTCCACCGCCACGGTCCGCGCCCGCCGGGTGCTCACCGTGTCGAGGTCGACGTGGGTCCCCTTGAAAACGGTCGGGAACAGCCGGACCAACCGGGTGCGCGACGCCGAGCTGATCATCGTGACGTCGAGCAGTCCGTCGGTGGGGTCGGCGTATGGGCAGATCAGCATCCCGCCGCCGTAACTGCGGGTGTTGCCGATCGCCGTCATGGTCAGTTGGACATCCTCGGTCGGACCGTCGTCGAACGACAGCCGGAACGGCAGCAGCCGCAGCCGCGACAGCTCGGCGATCATCGCCACGTTGTAGCGCATGCGCCCGCGCGGCCAGCGCATCCGGTTCGCGCGATCACTGACCAGAGCGTCGAAACCCGTTGCCACCACGGTGCCGAACCACTTGCTGGTGCCGTCGGGCCCGTCGATGCGGCCCAGATCGACGGTCCGGCACTGCCCGTCGAGCAGCAGGTCGGCCGCGGCCTCCGGGTTGTCGCAGGGGATGCCGAACGCGCGGGCGTGGTCGTTGCCGGTGCCCGCCGGCACGATCGCCAACGGCACCCGGCCGCCGGCGAGTTCCTGCAGTGCCAACGCGATGACGCCGTCGCCGCCGGTCACCGCCACCGCATCGGTGCCCCGGTCGAGCGCATCGCGCAGCAACTCCCGGGCATGCGCGCCGTCCCGTCCGACGATCTCGACCGTGTCCAGGCCCCGACGCTGCCACTGGGCGATCGCCCGTTCGGCGGCATGCGGTGCGTTGCCGTGTCCGGAGGCCGGATTGGTCAGGACGGTGACGTGCGATATCACGGAATCAGCTTGCCCGGGTTCAGGATTCCCGCGGGGTCCAGGCAATCCTTGACCGCCCGCAGCACCCGGACGCCGACCTCGCCGACCTCCTCGGTCAGCCACGGCCGGTGATCGGTGCCGACGGCGTGGTGATGGGTGATGGTCCCGCCGGTCCGCATGATCGCGTCCGACGCCGCCGCCTTGGCGGCGCGCCACTGTTCGACCGGGTTGCCACGCTGCGCGGCGACGACGGTGAAGTACAGCGATGCGCCGGTCGGGTACACATGCGAAATGTGGCACAGCACAAGGGCTGCCGTGCCGGAATCGGCCAGAGTGTCGGTCAGTGCCGCCGTCACGGCCGCCTTGAGCGCGCCGACGTTGGACCACTGCGTGGCGGTCTCGAGGGTCTCGCACAGCGCGCCGGCGGCCAGCAGTCCGTCGCGCAGATAGGGGGCGCCGAAGCGGCCGTGCTCCCAGGCTCGCGCCGGCGCCTCACCCAGCGACGTGCCGCCGTGCGCAGCGAGCACCGCGAGCGTCTCGGCATGCCGGCTCTCGGTGTGCTCGGCGCTGCCCTCGAACACGGTGACGGCCAGGCAGCCGCCGGTGATCTGCTGTTCCCCGATGTGTTCGGTGGTGGCCAGGTTGATCCCGGTCTCGGCCTCGTCGGACAACCGGATCACCGTCGGACCGGTACCGGTTTGCACCACCGCGCGCAGAGCGTCGGCGCCCGTCGCGAAGTCCGGGAACGACCACGCCTCGTAGCGGGTGTTGGCGGGTGTCGGGTGGATCCGCACGCGCACCTGGGTGATCACGCCGAACGCGCCCTCGGAGCCCAGGACCAGCTGACGCAGATCGGGGCCGGCGGCCGAGGCCGGCGCCCGCCCGAGGTCCAGCACGCCGGTCGGGGTGATCATCCGTAGCCCGCGGACCATGTCGTCGAAGCGGCCGTACCCGGCGGAATCCTGACCCGACGACCGGGTGGCCGCGAACCCGCCGATGGTGGCGTATTCGAAGCTCTGCGGAAAATGGCCCAGCGAGAAGCCGTGCTCGCCGAGCAGTCGCTCGGCGGCCGGTCCGGTGACGCCGGCGCCCAGGACGGCTTCGCCGGACGCTTCGTCGAGGTTCAGTAGTTGGTCGAACCGGTACAGGTCCAGCGAGACCACCGCGGTGAACCGCCCCCGGCCGGGGTCGACGCCGCCCACGACGCTGGTGCCCCCGCCGAACGGCACCACGGCGATGAGGTGCTCGGAGCAGTACCGCAGGATCTCGGCGACCTCGTTGTCGGATCCGGGTGCCAGCACCGCGTCGGGTGCGTCCTGTGGTTCGAAATCCTTGCGCTGCAACAGATTCAGCGTCGACTTACCGCCCGCGCGCAGCAGCCGGGAACGGTCATCGTCCGCGAGGTTGGCGTCGTCGACGATGGCCGCCAGGCCGGCGCGGTCGGCAGGGGACAGGGCGGACGGTCGCAGTCGGACGTCGGCCAGGCCCACCGCGGGGACGTTGTCACCGGAGATGCCGAGGGCCTGCTGCAGCAGGCCGGCGATACCGTCGGACAGTGGTTTGGCGGCGGCCGGGTCACCCCAGGCGTCCCACTTCATCGGGGGTTGCTCCATGCATTACAGTGTTACACATGGTGTCAATCAGTAACGCCAAAGATTCCGATCATCTCGATGATCGCATTCTGCGCGCTGCTGAGAGCTGTGTGCAGGATTTCGGTCTGGAACGGGTGACCGTCGCCGAGATCGCGCGGCGCGCCCGGGTCAGCCGACCCACGGTATACCGCCGCTGGCCCGACGTCTACGCGATCCTGGCGGCGATGTTCACCCGCCGTGTGATCGCGATCCTGCGGGACGTCCCGGGTGGGCCCAGCGAGCGGTCGGCGATCGTGGAGCGGTCGGTGGCCGCGGTGTCCCGCATGCGCCACGACTCGGTGATCAACGCCGGATTGCGGCACGCACCCGAGATGACCCTGCGCTACATCTCCGAACGGCTCGGCCCCGGCCAGATCGCGCTGATCAAGGTGCTCGCGGTGGATCTGGCAGCCGCGCAGGAGACCGGGTCGGTGCGCGCCGGCGACCCGGAGCGGATGGCGGCGATGATGATGGTGGTGGCCCAGTCCGCCGTGCAGTCCGCCGGATTGGTCGAGGCGATCCTCGACGAGGACGCCCTGGACGCCGAATTCGCCTATCTGCTGAACAGTTATCTGACCTGATGGCCGGGTCCACTGCCCTCAACGCGGCCCGGCGGACCGCCGACCTCACCGCACTCGGCGACGGCGGGCCGGTGGATCTGCTGGTGATCGGCGGCGGCGTCACCGGCGCCGGTATCGCGCTGGACGCGGCCGCGCGCGGGTTGTCGGTGGTGCTCGCCGAGAAGTACGATCTGGCCTTCGGCACCAGCCGGTGGAGCTCCAAGCTGGTGCACGGCGGGCTGCGATACCTGGCCACCGGGAACATCGGCATCGCCCGGCGCAGCGCCGCCGAACGCGGAATCCTGATGACGCGCAACGCCCCTCACCTGGTGCACGCGATGCCGCAACTGGTGCCGCTGTTGCCGTCGATGGGCCGTCCGGCCCGCGCGCTGGTGCGCACCGGATTCGTCGCCGGCGATGCGCTGCGCCGGCTGGCCGGCACACCGGCGACGACGCTGCCGCGCTCTGAACGCGTCACCGCCGAACGGGCCGCGCAGCTCGTGCCCGGCGTACGGCGCGACGGGCTCGACGGTGCGTTCCTGGCCCATGACGGTCAGTTGATCGACGATGCGCGCCTGGTCACCGCCATCGCCCGGACCGCCGCCGGCTACGGTGCGCGCGTCCTGACGTACGTCGGGGCCTCCCAGGTCACCGGTGACCGGGCCCTGCTGACCGACGAGCGGACCGGGACGTCGTTCGACCTCACCGCGCGTGCGGTGATCAGCGCGACCGGGGTGTGGGCCGGCGAGATCGACCCGGGCCTGCGGCTGCGGCCCAGCCGCGGAACGCATCTGGTGCTGGACGCCGCCGCGCTGGGCAATCCGGCCGCTGCGCTAACGGTGCCGATCCCGGGGGAGCTGAACCGATTCGTATTCGCCATGCCTGAGCAGCTCGGCCGGATCTATCTCGGCCTGACCGATGAGGACGCCCCGGGGCCGATTCCCGATGTGCCGCAACCGACTTCGGGTGAGATCGACTTCCTGCTCGACGTCGTCAACACGGCGCTGGCCACCGGGCTGACCCGGGCCGACGTGATCGGCAGCTACGCCGGGCTGCGACCGCTGATCGACAACGGCGCGGGCCAGACCGCCGACGTGTCCCGCGACCACGCCGTCATCGAGTCTGGCAGCGGAGTGTTCAGCATCATCGGCGGCAAGCTGACCGAATATCGGTACATGGCGCAGGACGCGCTGGACAGGGCCGTCGCCGCGCGTGGTCTGGCGGCCGGGCCGTGCCGCACCCACAACCTGCCGCTCGTCGGCGCGCCATCCGGTCCGGTATCGACCGCCGGGCTGCCCGCGTCGCTGCTGGCCCGGTTCGGAGCGGAGGCCCCCGACGTCGTCGCGGCGGCGACGTGCGCGCGGCCCACCGACCCCGTCGCCGACGGTATCGATGTGGTGCGGGCCGAATTCGAGTTCGCCGTCACCCATGAGGGTGCGTTGACCGTTGACGACATCCTGGACCGGCGCACCAGGATCGGGCTGGTGCCCGCCGACCGGGACCGCACGGAGTCGGCAGCGGCAGAGTTCGTCGGGTGATTTCGGTGCATCAGCCGTCGCTCAGCGACGGTGAATGCACCGAAATCACAACCGGTTGTCGGGGTTACAGCGGGATGTTCTTGTGCCGGCCGCGCCGGGCCGGTGCCTCGGCGAGCGCCTGCGTGAGCACGCTGCGGGTATGCGCTGGGTCGATCTTGTCGTCGACCACGCCGATCTCGATGGCCGCATCGACTCCGCCGGCGATCCGCTCGTGCTCGGCGGCCAACTCCTCGTGCAGCGCGTCGCGCTCATGGTCGGCGGCCGCGGCCAGCTTCTTCTTGTGCAGGATGCCGACGGCGGCCTTGGCGCCCATCACGGCGACCTCGGCCTCCGGCCACGCGTAGACCTTGGTGGCGTTCAGCGAGCGCGAGTTCATCGCGATGTAGGCGCCACCGTAGATCTTGCGGGTCACCAGCGTGACGCGGGGGACGGTGGCCTCACCGAACGCGTGCAGCAGCTTGGCGCCGCGGCGCACCACGCCGCCCCACTCCTGATCGACGCCGGGCAGATAGCCGGGCACGTCCACGATGACCACCAGCGGGATGCCGAACGCGTTGCACAGGCGCACGAAACGTGCTGCCTTCTCGGCACTTTCGGAGTTCAGGCAGCCGCCCAGGCGCAGCGGGTTGTTGGCCAGCACACCGACGGTGCGCCCGGCCAGCCGGCCCAGCCCGATCACCATCGACGGGGCCCACTTGGACTGGAATTCCTCGAACGGCGAATCGGCATCGAGGAGAGCCTCGACCAGCGGGTGCACGTCGTAGGCACGGCGGGCCGACTCGGGCAGCAGTGCCTTGAGGTCGACCTCGCCGGCCTCGGCCTTGCTGCGGTCGAAGTGGCCCTGCTGGCAGAAGTAGCCGACCAGCCGGCGGCCGCGCGCGTACGCGTCGAGCTCGTCGTCGGCGACGATGTGGCACACGCCGGACTTCTTGTGATGGGTGTCGGGGCCGCCGAGGGAGGCCATGTCGACGTCCTCGCCGGTGACGCTGCGGACCACGTCGGGCCCGGTGACGAACACGCGGCTCTCCGGGGCCATCACGATGACGTCGGTCAGCGCCGGACCGTAGGCGGCGCCGCCGGCGGCGAAGCCGACCACGACCGAGATCTGCGGGATGTAGCCGGAGGCCCGGATCATCGCCTCGAACACCAGGCCAACCGCGTGCAGGGCCTTCACGCCCTCGGCCAGCCGGGCGCCACCGGAGTGCCAGATGCCGACGATCGGGCTCTGTTCCTCGATGGCGGTGTCATAGGCGTTCACGATGTGCTGGCAGCCTTCGACGCCCATCGCGCCGCCCATCACGGTGCCGTCGGTGCAGAACGCGACGGTCCGCACCCCGTTGACGGTGCCGGCACCGGCCAGCACGCCCGAGCGGTCGCGCTCGTGCAGCAACTCGACGGTGCCGTCGTCGAAGAAGGTGGACAGGCGCAGCAGCGGGTCGCGGGGATCCAGCGATTCGTTCACCGTGTCAGGGGCCATCGTTGTCATTCCTGCTCTCCTACGTAATGTGCGTTTCTCAGTACTTGCCGAAGGCGAGTGCGACGTTGTGCCCGCCGAATCCGAACGAGTTGTTCACCGCGTAGCGGTAGTCGCCGGTCCGCGGGGCTTTCGCAACCACGTCCAAGTCGATCTCGGGGTCGAGATTCTCCAGGTTCAGTGTGGGCGGAACCACGCCGTCGCGCAGCGCCTGCACGGTGAGGATGGACTCCACCGCGCCGACGGCGCCCACCGAATGGCCCAGGGCGGCCTTCGGTGCGTACACCGCGGGGCGGTGGCTGCCCATCGCGTTGTTGATCGCCTTGCCCTCGGCGACGTCACCGACGCTGGTGCCGGTCGCGTGGGCATTGATGTGGTCGATGTCGGTCGGAGCCAGTCCGGCCAGCTGGACGGCCCGCGTGATCGCGTAACCGGCGCGCTCGCCGCTGGGGTCCGGCGCGACCATGTGGAAGCCGTCGGAGGTCACCGCGGCGCCCATGATGCGTGCCAGGATGTTGGCGCCCCGGGCTCTGGCGTGCTCCTCGGTCTCGATGACGAGTAGCGCGCCGGCCTCGCCGAAGACGAAGCCGTTGCGGTCCCGGTCGAACGGACGGCACGCGCCGGCCGGGTTGTCGTTGGTGTTGGACAGCACGATGCGCATCTGGGCGAAAGCGGCGATCGGCACCGCCTCGATTCGGGTTTCGACACCACCACATACCGCGATGTCCGCCTCGCCGTAGGCGATGTTGCGCCAGGCGTTGGCGATGGCCTCGGACCCCGACGCACATGCCGAGATCGACGTGCACACACCGGCTTTGGCGCCGCGCTCGAGCCCGACGACAGCCGCGGCGCCGTTGGGCATGAACATCTGGACCACTAGCGGCGAGACCGCCCGCAGGCCGCGTTCCCGCATGCCGTCGTAGGCGAAGACGAGTTCCTCCGAGGAACCCATGCCGGTGCCGATGGACACCATCAGTCGACGGGTGTCGACCTCGGGGGAGCCGGCACTCTCCCAGACGCGCCGGCCCAACACCGTGGCCATCTTCTGCAGATAGGACATCCGCCGGTTCTCGACCTTGTTGAGCTGGCTGTCGAATTCCTCGATCAGATGCCCGCCGATGCGCACTGGGAGGTCGTACTGCTCGACGAACGGGTCATTCAGTGTCCGGATGCCGGACTGCCCGTCAAGCAGATTCTTCCAGGTGTTGTCGGCGTCGGTCGCCAACGCGGTCGTCATGGCGACGCCAGTGACGACCACGTTGGGCAGACCGTTACCTGTAGTCAGCAGAGCCATCGGTGCGGCCGGATCCTTCCCCCGAATCAGTACTTTCCGAATGCGAGTGCGACGTTGTGCCCGCCGAACCCGAACGAATTGTTGATCGCGTAGGTGAAGTCGCCGTAGCGCGGTTCCCCCGCGACCACGTCGAGCTCGATCTCCGGATCGGGCGTCTCGTAGTTGAGTGTCGGCGGGATGACGCCGTCACGCAGGGCGAGGACGGTGAGCACCGACTCCAGGGCTCCCACCGCGCCGATGGAGTGCCCCAGTGCCGACTTCGGTGCGTATACCGCCGCCTTGTCGCATCCGGCGACCCGGATCGCGTTGGCCTCGGCGGCGTCACCGATCGGCGTGGCGGTGCCGTGCGCGTTGACGTGGTCGATGTCGGCGGCGGTCAGGCCGGCCGTCTCCATCGCCCGCTTCATCGCCTGACCGGCCCGCAGGCCGTCGGGTGCCGGCGCCACCATGTGGTAGGCGTCCGACGTGATACCCGCACCCATCAACCGGGCCAGCGGCTTGGCTCCGCGAGCCTTGGCGTGCTCCTCGGTCTCGATGACCATCAACGCCCCGGCCTCACCGAACACGAAGCCGTCGCGGTCCTTGTCGAACGGACGCGAGGCACCGGCCGGGTCGTCGTTGCGTGTCGACATCGCGCGCATCATCGAGAACGCCGCGATCGGCAGCGCCTCGATCATGCCCTCGACACCACCGCAGACCACGAAGTCGGCGTCACCCATGACGATCTGCCGCCATGCGTGGGCGATGGCCTCCGACCCGGACGAGCACGCCGACACCGGGGTGATGACCCCGGCGCGGGCGCCCAGTTCCAGGCCGGCGACCGCAGCCGCACCGTTCGGCATGATCATCTGAACGGCGAGCGGGGACACCTTGCGGGGCCCGCCCTCGTTCATCGCGTCATAGGTCTCGACGATCTTCTCGCCACCGCCGAGACCGGTGCCGATGACCACCGCGAACCGGTCCGGGTCGACCTCGGGCTTGCCCGCGTTCTCCCAGAGCCGGCCCGACAGCACCTTCGACATCCGCTGCACGTACGACATGCGGCGCAGCTCGACCCGGGTCAGTTGCTCCTCGATGTTCTCCACCAGGTGACCGCCGATGCGGACCGGCAGATCCCACTTGGTGATGTAGTCATCGGTGAGCTCGCGGATGCCGCTCTCGCCGGCCAGCAGGCCCTTCCACGTGCTCTCGGCGTCAGCGGCCAGAGCCGTGGTGGCCTCGACCGCCGTCACGACGACGGACGGGAACCCGCCGTTGGCAGTGGAAGGCCTGGTCACTGGCCGAACTTCTCGCGCAGCGCGGCGGCGGCCTCGGGGTTCTCTTCCTCGAGCTTCTGGATGTAGGTGACGACGTCACCGACGGTGCGCAGGCCGGCGAGGTCCTCGTCGGGGATCTTCACGCCGTACTTGTCCTCGGTCTGCACCGCGATCTCGACCATCGACAGCGAGTCGATGTCCAGGTCGTCGACGAAGGACTTCTCCATCGTGACCTCGGACGGCTCGATACCGGTGACCTCTTCGATGATCTCGGCGATGCCGGCGATGATGCGATCCTGCTCCGGAGTGTTGGCCACAGTGGGCTCCTTCTATTTCCTGTTGAGACGGCCGACGGTTGTGCGGCTGTCGGGGTTCTGGCGGTCAGAGCTCGGCGAGCCCGTCCAGATCGGTGGGGGTCTTGATGGCGTGCGTCGGGGTGCCCTTGAGCTCGCGCTTGGCGATGCCGACCAGCGCGCCGGCCGGCGGAAACTCGACAATTGCTGCCTGGGCGGCGCCCGCAAAGCGGTCGCGGATGGTGGCGTTGCACAGGTCCCAGCGCACCGGCCGGGTCATCTGGGCGACCAGCTTGGCCATGGCGTCGGCGGCCGAGGCGACGGGCTGCCCGTCGGCGTTGCTCAGCAGCGTCACACCGGCGACGGGTTCGGCGGTGGCGACCTTCGCGGCGGCCGCCGCGTAACCGTCACTGGCGGGTGTCATGAACTGGGTGTGGAAGGCGCCGGCGGTGGCCAGCTGGCGCACACGCGCCTTCTCCGGCGGGTTCTCGGCCAGCTTGGCCAGTGCCTCGACACGGCCGGCGGCGACGATCTGTCCGGTTGCGTTGCGGTTGGCGGGGACCAGGTCCAGATCCTGCAGGGCCGCCAGCACTTCCTGCTCGTCGCCGCCGAGGACGGCCGACATCCCGGTCGGTTCGACGGCGCAGGCCTTGGCCATCTCCGCGCCGCGGGTGGTGGCCAGCGCGATGGCGTCGTCGGGTGAGATGACACCGGCGATGGCGTAGGCGGCGATCTCGCCCACCGAATGCCCGGCGACGATCAGGTTCGCGTTGTCGAGCAGGCCGCGGTTGCGCAGTTCACGGTGTGCCAGCAGCGTCGCGGCGACCACCAGGGGCTGCGTGACGGCGGTGTCGGTGATCTCGTCGGCCTCGGCGGTGGTGCCCAGCCGGGCCAGATCCAGTCCACTGATCGACGACCAGGTCGCGAGCTGGTCGGCGGCGCCGGGCAGCGTCAGCCACTCGGTCAGCATTCCGGGCGTCTGCGAACCCTGGCCGGGTGCGAGCAGCGCAATCTGGGGTGTCGTTGAAGGCACGTCTTTAAGAGAACACTGTGAACGGCGATTTACCCGGTGTAAGAGATTATGAACCTTCCCTTATGTTTTTGTAGATCTCCCACAAAACAGCACGGTGATGCGACGCCACCGATATCTATATGCAACATCTCACACACCGTCTCGCGCGACGCTTTCTCATCCGAGTCGGCCGACGCTCGTCGCGATCCGCAGCACGTAGGCGTCCCGCGGCATCGTCGGATCGCGGCCGGTGAAGTCGGTGATGCGCTTGAGGCGATACCGAACCGTATTTGGATGAACGAACAACTTCCGCGCGCACGCCTCGATGGCGCCGCCGGAATCCAGGTAGGCGTCCAACGTCTCCGTCAGCGCCGGGCCCGCGTCGGCCAGGGGCCGGATGACGTCGTTGTGCAGTGCTGCGACGGCCGACTGGTCACCCATCAGGGCGCGTTCCGGCAGCAGTTCGCGGGCCGCCACCGGGCGCGGCGCACCGGGCCAGCCGGTGACGGCGTTCATTCCCGAGATCGCCTCTGCGGCACTGTGGTACGCCGCGGCCAGGGACGGGGCCGTCGGGCCGATCACCACCGGTCCGGCCGAGAACGCACCCAGCAGATCGGGCAGGAACTTGTCGGTGGCCGCCAGGTGGCCGGACACGATGGCCACCAACTGGGTGCCGTGCACATCGGTCAGGGCGGCCCGGCCGTGCCGGACTGCGACGTCGCGGATGTCCTCACTGGCCAGTTCGGCCCGCTCGGCCGGCGGGGTCCCGACGATGACGGTGGCCGGCGCGGTGGTGTCCCAGTTCAGCGCCGCGGCCCGGGACAGCAGTTCCGGGCCGGTGTCACCGCGCACCACCGCATCCACGACGCTGGACTCCATCCGGCTGTCCCAGGCGCCGCGGGCCTCGGCGGCGTCCGCGTAGGTCTTGGCCGCGGCGAACGCCAGGTTCCGGCTGTACCGCAGGATGCCGACGGTCAGCACGGTGGCCTGCTCGTCGTTGCGGGCCAGCATCGGCACGACCTCTTCGAAGAACTCCATCGACACCCGCACCATGTCGACGGTCTGGCGCAGTGCGATCCGGCGGGCGAGGTCCTGCGGCACCAGCGCGAACGCCTCGGCGGTGTAGCCGACGTTGCTCTCGGGATCCTGCAGCCATTCGGCGAAGTTCACCACCGCGGTCTGGACCACCAGCTGGACGCTGGCCCGCTGCGACGCCTCGAGCTGGGCGAAGAACGGCAGCCGTTCGGCCATCGCCTGCACCGCGTCGGTGGCCATCCGGCCGCTGTACTGCTTCACGCGGCGCCGCAACGAGTCCGGCACGTTCGCCAACAGCGCCAATGGCGGATGTGGAGACGCGAACGGGTTGTCGGCCATTCCTAAACAATACGCCGATTGGTTAGAGGAATCCTCCAACTACCTGCCGCGAGACCCTCCAACTACCTGCCGCGAGCGCTCAGCCACGTACGTTTTGGCCGGTGATTTCCGTACGTGGCTGAGCGCTCGCGGTGGATTGCTCCGATCAGGCGCTGCCGGTGTCCTTGTAGGAGACGCCGGCGGCCAGCACGTCGTCGATCCGATACTGCTTGGCGGCCGCCACCGCCACCGACGGGTCGATCTCGCCGTCGCGGGCGAGTGCTTCGAGCACCGCGACCACCACCGACTCGGCATCCACGTTGAAATACCGCCGGGCCGCCGGGCGGGTGTCGGAGAAGCCGAACCCGTCGGCGCCCAGCGTGATGTAGGTGTTTGGCACCCACGGCCGGATCAGCTCGGGCACCGCACGCATCCAGTCGCTGACTGCCACCGCCGGGCCGCGGGTGTTCTGCAGCGCCTTGGTGATGTACGCGACGGGCGCGTCCGAGCCGTGCCGCTCGGGATGGCGCAGCAGTTCCTTCTCGACGTTGACGCCGTCGCGATTGAGCTCGCCCCAACTGGTCACCGACCACACATCGGCGGCCACATCCCAGTGCTCGGCCAACAGGTCGGCGGCCCGCAGTGCTTCGGGCATCGCCACGCCCGAGGTCAGGATTTGCGCGACGCTGGACCGCTTCTCGGTGGCGGCCCGGTATCGGTAGATACCGCGCAGCAGACCCTCGGGGTCGAAGTGCTCCGGCTCGGCCGGCTGCGTATACGGCTCGTTGTAGATCGTCATGTAGTAGTAGACGTTCTCCGGATTCTCCCCGTACATCCGCCGCAGGCCGTCCTCGATGATGTAGGCGATCTCGTAGGCGAACGCCGGATCGTAGGCCACCACAGCGGGATTCGTGGACGCCAGCAGCAGCGAATGCCCGTCGGCGTGCTGCAGGCCCTCGCCGGTCAGCGTGGTGCGCCCGGCCGTGGCGCCCAGGACGAAGCCGCGGGCCATCTGGTCGGCGGCGGCCCAGAATCCGTCGCCGGTGCGCTGGAACCCGAACATCGAGTAGAAGATGTAGATCGGGATCATCGGCTCGTTG
>RRZU012478845.1_pt1 | contig 43137 bp, 44 predicted proteins | sample 2165561 | NCBI WGS metagenome assembly RRZU01 (sample SAMN10456909, study PRJNA506462) | wastewater metagenome | isolation source: wastewater sludge | place: USA: Moscow, Idaho | reverse complement strand
TGGGTCTGGAGTATCTGTCGCTCGACCGGCCGGCCGGCACGTTGTCCGGCGGGGAGGCTCAACGCATTCGCCTCGCCACGCAGATCGGCTCGGGGCTCGTCGGCGTGCTGTACGTGCTGGACGAGCCGTCGATCGGGCTTCACCAGCGTGACAACCGCCGTTTGATCGACACCCTGATCCGGTTGCGCGATCTCGGGAACACCCTCATCGTCGTCGAGCACGACGAGGACACGATCGCCGTCGCCGACTGGGTGGTCGACATCGGCCCGGGCGCGGGCGAGCACGGCGGCAACGTCGTCGTATCGGGACCCGTCAGTGAACTGTTGGCCTCCCCCGAGTCCGTCACGGGGGCGTACCTGTCCGGACGACGGATGATCCCGATGCCGGCCGAGCGGCGCGCAGGCAATGGGCTCGCCCTCCGCGTCGAGGGAGCCCGCGAGCACAACCTCAATGACGTCACGGTCTCGTTCCCGCTGGGCAAGCTGACCGCCGTCACCGGCGTCTCGGGGTCGGGCAAGTCCACGCTCGTCAACTCGATCCTTTACACATCTCTCGCGCAGCGCCTACACGGCGCGCGTGCGGTCCCTGGGCGCCACCGCACGATCACGGGCGTCGACAATGTGGACAAGATCATCCACGTCGATCAGTCACCGATCGGTCGGACCCCGCGCTCCAACCCGGCGACCTACACGGGGGTGTTCGACCACATCCGCAAGCTGTTCGCGTCAACGCCCGAGGCTAAGGTGCGCGGGTACCAGCAGGGCCGCTTCTCCTTCAACATCAAGGGAGGACGGTGCGAGAACTGCAACGGTGACGGGACGATCCGGATCGAGATGAACTTCCTACCCGACGTCTACGTGCCGTGTGAGGTGTGCCACGGTTCGCGCTACAACCGCGAGACGCTCGAGGTCCACTACAAGGGCAAGTCGATCTCCGACGTACTGGCCATGCCGATCGAGGAGGCCAGCGAGTTCTTTGCCGCGATCCCCGCCATCGCCCGCCATCTCGTCACTCTCAACGACGTTGGTCTCGGCTACGTTCGGCTGGGGCAACCGGCCACCACGCTGTCCGGCGGGGAGGCGCAGCGGGTCAAGCTGGCCGCAGAACTGCAGCGGCGGTCCACCGGCAAGACCGTCTACGTCCTCGACGAGCCCACGACCGGTCTGCATTTCGAAGACATTCGTCGCCTCTTGCAGGTTCTGGGTCGATTGGTCGACGGGGGCAACACCGTCATCGTCATCGAACACAATCTCGACGTCATCAAGACTTGTGACTGGGTGATTGACCTCGGGCCCGGCGGGGGCAACAAGGGCGGCACTCTCGTTGCAGAGGGCACGCCCGAGGCTGTGGCCGCCGTACCGGAGTCATACACCGGTCAATTCCTCGCTGAGGTGCTGGCCGGTCGTGAGGTCCGGGCGGCGGCCCCGCCCGAGCCGTTGGTGGCGGTCCCGATCGCTTCGCCTGCGCGGGCCACCAAGCGACGCAAGAAGGCGGGCTGATCGGTGAACCGGTCGGTGTCCTGGCGTCCCCGGTCGATTCCCGTCGACCCGGGGGTCTACCGGTTCCTCGACGCGCAGGGCCGAGCCATCTACGTGGGCAAGGCCAAATCGCTGCGCAGCCGACTCAACAGCTACTTTGCGGCGCCGGAGCTTCTTCCGGCCCGCACGGCAACGATGGTCTCGACCGCGCGGGCGGTCGAATGGACCGTCGTGCGCAACGAGCTGGAGGCACTGCAACTCGAATACACCTGGATCAAGCAGTTCGAGCCGCGCTTCAACATCAAGTACCGCGATGACAAGTCCTACCCGTGGCTGGCGATCACTTGGGATCAAGAGTTTCCGCGGGTCTACGTCGGGCGCGGCGCCAAGCGTAAGGGCACCCGGTACTTCGGACCCTTCAGCCTGGCATGGGCTGTACGGGAGACCGTCAACACGCTGCTGGGCGCCTTCCCGATGCGGTCATGCTCGGACGGCGTGTTTCGCAACGCCGTGGCCGCGAACCGCCCGTGTCTGCTCGGGCACATCGGCAAATGCGTCGCGCCGTGCGTGGGGCGCGTCACCCCCGACGAACACCGCGAGATCGTTGCGGACTTCGCCGCCTTCTGGACCGGACGAGGCCGAGAACTCGAACGCAAACTCACCGACGACATGCAGCGCGCCTCCGAGGCGACCGAGTACGAACTGGCCGCCTCGAAGCGCGATCAGATCCGTGCCCTGCGTGCGGCGACCGAACGCAACGCCATCGTGTTGGCCGATGGGACCGATGCCGACGTCATCGCGATGGTGCTCGATCCATTGGAAGTCGGCGTGCAGGTCTTTCACGTGCGCGACGGGCGGGTGCGGGCCGAGATCGGTCACGTCGCCGATCGGACAGACGACTCAGACATCGCCGAGATGTTGCCGCAGTTCCTGCTGGGGCTGTACGTCGACACCGAGCCGGCGGACATGCCCAAGGAGATCCTCGTACAAACCGAACCGGACGACGCCGACGTGCTGGAGTCGTTGCTCTCCGAACTGCGTGGGGCGAAGGTGGCCATCCGAGTGCCACGGCGCGGACCGAAGCGAGACCTGCTCGACACGGTCACGCGCAACGCGAACGAGACGCTGGTCCAGCACAAGGCCAAGCGTGCCAGCGACCTCACGACTCGCAGCGTTGCCCTGGATGAACTGGCCGAGGCGCTGGGCCTCGAGGAGGCCCCGCTTCGGATCGAGTGCTTCGACATCTCCCATCTGCAGGGCACAGAAACCGTCGCGTCCATGGTTGTCTTCGAGGACGGGCTGCCTCAAAAGTCGGAGTACCGCCGATTCCTGATTCGCTCAACCGACGGAAACGACGATGTCGGGGCCATGTACGAGGTCATCACGCGGCGCCTGCGGAGGCTCCTGGATGATCGGGAGGCCCTGCGTACCGCCACCGAGACGCATCGATTCCGGTATGAACCGTCTCTGCTGGTGGTCGATGGTGGTCCGGCGCAGGTGGCTGCGGCCGAACGAGCTCGTGCCGAACTCGGCGTTGACACGCTGCGGGTCGTCGGCTTGGCGAAGCGCCTGGAAGAGGTCTGGGTGCCGCATGACGAATACCCGGTGATCCTCCCGCGCACCAGCGAGGGTTTGTACCTCCTGCAGCGCGTCCGCGACGAGGCACACCGGTTCGCCATCACCCACCACCGGTCGCGGCGCAGCCACGCCATGGTCGAGTCGGTCCTCGATGACGTGCCCGGCCTGGGGGAGGTGCGCCGCAAGGCGCTGCTGGCGCGGTTTGGCAGCCTGCGTGCGCTGAAGAAGGCCGACGAGGAGGAGATTGCGTCGGTCCCCGGCATCGGCAAGGTCACCGCCGCCGCCATCAAGCAAACCCTGGCCAAGGACGCGCCCGGGGAAGCCGTGAATGTCGCGACGGGTGAGGTTCTGGACTGAGCCTCCATAATGGAGGAGTGTCGAGCACACCCCTGACCCCAGAACTTCGTGTTGTCGTGATCACCGGCATGTCCGGTGCAGGACGCCGAACCGCCTCGCACGCCTTAGAGGATCACGGTTGGTACGTCGTCGACAATCTCCCGCCCGCCATGCTTCCCGACCTTCTCCAGACCGTGGAGAAGTACAAGATCACGCACCTCGCAGTCGTGCTGGACGTGCGAACGCGAGCCTTGTTTGACCAGATTCCTACATCCTTCGACCATCTCGCCGGCCTGGGCGTCCGACCCGAGATCTTGTTCCTTGAGGCGTCCAATGCCGTGATCGTCGCCCGGCAGGAATCGGTTCGTCGCCCCCACCCGCTGCAGGGGGACGGTTCGCTGCTGGCCGGTGTCGAGCGCGAACGCAGGATGCTGGCGGCGCTGCGCGCGGCCGCCGACATGGTCATCGACACGTCCAACCTCAACGTGCACCAACTGTCCACGCGGGTCGTGCACGCCTACGGCGGCCCCAGCAGTGAACTGCGGTGGGTCATCGAGTCCTTCGGTTACAAAAACGGGATCCCGCTGGACGCCGACATCATCATGGACGTGCGGTTCCTCCCCAACCCGCACTGGGTGCCGGACCTTCGTCCGCAGACCGGCCTGTCCCGCGCGGTCAGCGAATACGTGTTGAGCGCGGCGGGTGCTGCCGAGTTCTTGGACCAGTTGGAAACCCTGTTGGTCACGATGACCGAGGGATTCGTGCGGGAGGGCAAGCGCTTTGTCCTCCTGGGGATCGGGTGTACCGGCGGGAAACACCGCAGCACCGCCATCAGCGAGGCGATGGCGAACCGGCTTCGGGAACGCGGGGTCGCCACGCAGGTCATCCACCGGGATCTGGGCCTGGAGTGAGCGTGGGAAATCCACCCGCCGTCGCTGCACTCGGAGGCGGACACGGACTGCACGCGTCCCTGTCCGCCTTGCGGCGCGTCACGAGTCGCCTGACGGCCATCGTGACGGTCGCGGACGACGGTGGGTCCTCGGGCCGGTTGCGGAAGGAGTTCGACATCCTTCCTCCAGGCGATCTGCGGATGGCGCTCGCGGCCCTGTGCGGAGACGACGCGATGGGTCGCAGTTGGGCCGACGTTCTGCAGTCTCGCTTCGACGGCGATGGTCCGCTCGGCGGGCACGCCATCGGGAATCTCCTCATCGCTGGGCTGTGGCAACGGTACGACCCGGTAACCGGACTCGACATGGTGGGTTCGTTGCTGCATTCGTCGGGACGGGTGTTGCCCATGTCGCTGGTCCCCTTGGCCATCGAGGCGGACGTGCTGGGACTGTCCCCGTACACGCCCGACGAGTTCACCCTTCTGCGTGGGCAGGCGACGGTGGCCAAGACGCCCGGACAGGTGCAGCACGTGAGACTCGCGCCCTCGTCGCCACCAGCCGCGCCCGCCGCCGTTGAGGCCGTCAGCGATGCCGACTTCGTGGTTCTCGGGCCGGGCTCGTGGTTCACATCAGTGATTCCGCATCTGTTGGTGCCCGAGCTGGCGGAGGCTATTGTGTCGACCCGCGCTCACCGCATCTTGACGTTGAACATCGAGGCTGCCGCAGAGACGGCGGGGCTCACCGCCGCACGGCACATCGAGATCCTCGCCGAACATGCGCCAACCTTGCGTCTGGACACAGTTTTGGCGGATGTACGTCTTTCCAGTTCTGACCGTCATATCGCACGCTATGTGGAGTCTCTCGGGGGAAGGCTCGTGATTGCCGACGTGGCAATGCGCGACGGCACGGCGCGGCACGACCCGAATCGGCTAGCTGCCGCCTACGCCGAAATCATGGGCCTGTAGTTGGCTCCCGAGAAGAAGAGATGATGCCCCGATGGCAATGACCGAACACGTGAAGTCCGAACTGGCGGCGGTAGCCGTGTCGAAGCCCTGCTGTAAGCGGGCCGAGCTCGTGGCCATGTTGCGGTTCGCCGGTGGCCTGCACATCGCCGGGGGTCGGCCGGTGATCGAGGCGGAGTTCGACACGGGTGCCGCCGCCCGACGACTGCGCTCGTTCGTGCTGGACCTGTACGGCTTCAGCAGCGAGTTGATCGTCGTCAGTGGCTCGCAGCTCAAGCGCGGCGCGCGTTATGTCGTGCGCCTCATTCACGACGGCGAGGCCCTGGCTCGGCAAACGGGGCTCTTGGACGGGCACGGACGTCCTGTCCGCGGGCTGCCCCCGTCTGTCGTCGGCGGCGGACTGTGCGACGGAGTCGCCGCGTGGCGCGGCGCGTTCCTCGCCCATGGCTCCCTCACCGAGCCGGGTCGGTCCATGTCGCTGGAGATCAGCGCGCCGGGCTCGGAGTCGGCGCTGGCCCTGGTGGGGATCGCCCGACGGTTCGGCGTCTCGGCCAAGGCGCGTGAGGTGCGGGGCATCGACCGCGTGGTCGTCCGTGACGGGGAGGCGATTTCGGCGATTCTCGCCCGGCTCGGAGCGCACGAGTCGGTCCTGGCTTGGGAGGAGCGTCGCCTGCGTCGCGAGGTGCGTGCGTCGGCCAATCGGTTGGCGAACTTCGACGACGCAAACCTGCGGCGCTCGGCCCGGGCCGCGGTGGCGGCCGGTGTCCGCGTTCGGCGCGCCCTGGAGATCCTGGGCGACGACACCCCCGAGCACCTGTTGATCGCCGGCCGCCTGCGGCTGGAGTATCAGCAGGCCAGTCTGGAGGAACTTGGTCAGCACCACACGCCTCCCTTGACCAAGGATGCGGTGGCGGGGCGGATTCGGCGTCTGTTGGCCATGGCGGACAAGCGCGCGATGGACCTCGGACTGCCGACGACGGAGGAGTCGTTGACGCCCGAAATGCGCGACGGCGAGGACTGATTGTTTGTTGGGGTGCACCCGATCAGCACCGCTTCTGTTCAAGGTTTCCAGAGAGGCTTGTGGCCTTGGATTTTTGGTTAGAGTAGGGGGCGTAAGTGCCAGTCGTTGTCCGGCTGGCAAGTCGAACCTCCACGAAGGAGCACCCACATATGACCGTCAAGGTTGGTATTAACGGCTTCGGCCGCATTGGTCGGAACTTCTACCGTGCCATCCTCGCAAGCGGTGCCGATGTTGAGGTGGTGGGCGTGAACGACCTCACCGACAACAAGACTCTCGCTCACCTCCTGAAGTACGACTCCATCCTCCACCGCCTCGACGCGGATGTGTCCTACGACGAAGAGTTCATCATCGTCGGCGACCACAAGATCCACGCACTGGCCGAGCGGGATCCGGCGGCGCTGCCGTGGGGCAAGCTGGGTGCTGACATCGTGATCGAGTCGACGGGCCGGTTCACGCAGGCCGAGGCCGCAAAGGCGCACATCGAGGCCGGCGCGAAGAAGGTCATCATCTCCGCCCCCGCGAAGGGCGAGGACATCACGATCGTCATGGGCGTCAACGATGGCGACTACAACCCCGAGACCGACAACATCTTGTCGAACGCATCGTGCACCACCAACTGCCTCGCTCCGATGGCCAAGGTGCTGTCCGAGAAGTTCGGCATCGTCAAGGGTCTGATGACGACCGTTCACGCGTACACCGCTGACCAGAACCTGCAGGACGGCCCGCACTCCGATCTGCGTCGCTCGCGCGCCGCCGCCCTGAACATCGTTCCCACCAAGACGGGCGCCGCCCAGGCCGTTGCCCTGGTGCTGCCCGAGCTCAAGGGCAAGTTCGACGGGTACGCACTGCGCGTTCCCACGCCCACCGGCTCGGCGACCGACCTCACCTTCGAGGCTGGCCGCGACGTCACCGTTGAAGAAATCAACGCGGCCATCAAGGAAGCTGCCGAGGGCGAGCTCAAGGGCATCCTGGCCTACACCGAGGATCCGATCGTGTCCAAGGACATCGAGACCGATCCGCACTCGTGCATCTTCGATTCCGGCCTGACCAAGGTCATCGGCAACCTGGTCAAGGTTGTCGGCTGGTACGACAACGAGTGGGGCTACTCGAACCGTCTCGTCGACCTCACCGTTCTCGTCGGCTCGAAGCTCTGAGTCGAGGGCTGAGTGAAGTCGATCTCAGATCTCGGAGATCTCGCCGGCAAGCGCGTCTTGATCCGGTGCGATTTCAACGTGCCCCTGGATGGTGACCGCATCACCGATGACGGTCGCATCCGGGCAGCCCTGCCCACCCTCACCGCTTTGCGGGAGGGTGGCGCACGGGTTGTCGTCATGGCGCACCTCGGCCGCCCGAAGGGCAAGGTCAACCCCGAGTTCTCGCTCGCCCCAGCCGCCAAGCGGCTGGGCGAGTTGCTCGGCGTCGACGTTCCCTTGGCTGCCGATGTCGTCGGGCCGTCCGCCGCAGAGACTGTCGCTGCCCTGAAGGATGGCGACATCTGTCTGTTGGAGAACGTCCGCTATGAGCCGGGCGAGGAGTCCAAGGACGAAGCACAGCGCGTGGCGCTGGCGGAGCAGTACGCGGCGCTTGGCGACGTGTTTGTTTCCGACGGTTTCGGCGTTGTCCACCGTCGTCAGGCTTCGGTGTACGACATTGCCAAGTTGCTGCCCAGCGCTGCCGGGTTCCTCGTCGCCAAGGAGGTCGCGGTCCTCGAGAAGCTCGTCAACGACCCCGAGCGTCCCTCGGTCGTCGTGCTCGGCGGGGCGAAGGTGGCCGACAAGTTGGCCGTCATCGAGAACCTGCTGAAGACCGCCGACACGCTGATCGTCGGTGGCGGCATGGCCTACACCTTCCTCAAGGCGCAGGGGTACGAGGTCGGATCCTCGATTCTCGACGCCGAAAAGGTTGAGACGGTCAAGGGCTACCTCGAAACCGCCGCGGCGACGGGCAAGCAGTTGCTGCTCCCGGTCGACGTGGTTGTGGCCCCGGAATTCTCGAATGACGCCCCGACCACGATCGTGGCCGCGGACGCCATCCCGGCTGACCAAATGGGCCTCGACGTTGGTCCGGACACCCGTGAGATCTTCGCCTCGGCGATCACCGATGCCAAGACGGTGTTCTGGAATGGGCCGATGGGCGTCTTTGAGATGCCGTCGTTCGCCGCGGGGACGAAGGCTGTCGCCACGGCGCTGGCCGAGTCGTCCGCATTCTCCGTCATTGGTGGCGGCGATTCGGCGGCAGCTGTTCGTCAGTTGGGCTTTGCCGACGATCAGTTCGGACACATCTCCACGGGCGGCGGTGCGTCGCTGGAGTACCTCGAAGGTAAGGAATTGCCAGGTCTGGCGGTTTTGGAGGGCGAGAACTGATGAGCCGCACACCGCTGATGGCGGGCAACTGGAAGATGAACCTGAACCACGTGGAGGCTGCCGGACTCGTGCAGAACCTCGCGTGGACCCTCAAGGATCGCAAATACGACCCGGAGCAGTCCGAGTCCGCGGTCCTGGTGCCGTTCACCGATATCCGCACGGTGCAAACCCTCATCGAGGGTGACAAGCTTCCCTTCTCGCATGGCGCGCAAGACGTGTCCATGCACGAGTCGGGGGCCTACACCGGTGAGGTCTCGGGCGACATGTTGGCGAAGCTCAACTGCGCCTACGTGGCGGTCGGGCACTCGGAGCGTCGTGACTACCACGGCGAGACCGATGCCATCGTGAACGCAAAGGCGAAGGCGGCCCTGGCGCACGGCATCACGCCGATCGTGTGCGTTGGGGAGGGCCTCGACATTCGCAAGGAAGGCCGGCACGTCGCCTACACCTTGGACCAGGTCAAGGGATCCCTCGCGGACCTGACCCCCGAGCAGGTGGCTGGCCTGGTCGTTGCCTATGAGCCTGTCTGGGCCATCGGTACCGGCGAGGTCGCGACTCCGGACGACGCGCAGGAGGTTTGCGGTGCCATCCGTGAACTGATCGCGCAGGAGTTCGGTGCCGAGACAGCGGCAGCGATCCGCATTCAATACGGCGGATCGGTGAAGGGCAGCAACGTCGCGGAGATCATGGCGCAGCCTGACATCGACGGTGCGCTCGTCGGTGGAGCGAGCCTCAAGCCTGAGGATTTTGCGTCCATCGTGATGTTCTACGCGCAGTAATGCGTTGACCTCGGGTGGGCACCGCGATGCGGTGCCCACCCGAGCCGTCCGTCCACGCCGAATAGGGCCACAGGCGCCCACCAGTTAGGATTCTCTTCGTGTCTATGACTTGGCCGATCCTGATCGTGTCGATCGTCCTGATCGCGTGCAGCCTCGTCCTGGCGGCGTTCATCCTCTTGCACAAGGGGCGCGGGGGCGGACTGACCGACCTTTTTGGTGGTGGGATGTCCAGCGCGATGGGGGGATCGTCGACTGCTGAACGAGCACTGGACAGGATGACAGTGATCGTGGGGCTGCTGTGGTTTGCGTGCATCATTGCGCTGTTGGTCCTCTATACATATTTCCCGTCCATCGCACCGATGTGATCGCCGGGATCAACTGAGCACGAAACAAGGAGTCGAGCAGAAGTGGTTGGTGGGAGCGCTATCCGGGGGAGCCGCGTGGGAGCGGGGCCATTGGGCGAGGCCGAACGGGGTGACGCCGCGCCGCGGCTGTTCGTGTCGTACTACTGCGCCAACGGGCACCAGACCCGCCCCGCCTTTGCGGTGGAGGCGCAGGTGCCGGACACGTGGGACTGTCCGCGGTGCGGATTGCCCGCGAACATGGACGAGGCGAACCCGCCGCCTCCGCCGAAGACGCAGCCGTACAAGACACACCTCGCCTACGTGAAGGAGCGCCGCAGCGACTCCGAGGCAGCGAAAATTCTCGCCGAAGCCCTCGTCGACCTGCGCAAGCGGCGCGAACTCGGTGAGGTCTTCTACTGATCGTTTCCGATCCCATCGGCGGTGTCACTGTGGGCCCGCCGATGGTGGGTTCTCTCCGCAGGGCCTAGGCGTCTGTCACACAACGCGTCGCGCCTGAGTTCCAGCTACAACAGGCAGCGATGTGGCGTCGGCAGGTGTGCGCACGCCTCCAGGTCCAAGAAGAAGTGGGTACCGCCAGCGCCCGCGACGCGTCCACCAGGGATCGACGGATCGGCTGCGACGGCCCGTGCTACGGCCCCAGCCTTGTCGGCTCCCGAGACGAGGAACCAGACCTCCGTTGAACGATTGAGCACGGGAATCGTCAAGCTGATCCGCTCGGGCGGAGGCTTGGGGGAGTCACGTACCTCGATCACCTTCGCCGATGTCGGTTCGCTCGATGGGTGGTTCGGGAAGATCGAAGCGACGTGGCCGTCGGGGCCCATGCCGAGTAGACAGATGTCGAACGTCGTGTCCCCGAGCTCCTTGGCGTAGGTGGAGGCGGCCTGGGCGCCGTCGAGGATTCCGTGAGACCCGGGCATGGAATGTGTGAGGGACGAGGCCAGCCCCAGACTGCCCAGAATCTCCAGAGTCGGTCCGGCGTTGCGATCGGGATCGCTACTGGGCAGGAACCGCTCATCCCCCCACCACAACTCCAGTCTGTTCGCGTCGATACCGGACCCCTTGGCCTGGGAAGCGAAGCTGGCGTACATCCGCTGAGCGATCCTGCCGCCGGTCAAGCACAACTGTGCGGTGACGGGCCGGTCCTGGATGTCGAGAAGACTGTCCACGAGCCGCGACGCCACGGCCTCGGCGAGTTGGTTGGCGTCGAGATAGCGATGAACTCTGCGAAATCCCACGTCAGGCACCCTTGGATTCGCGCGCGTACCGGCTGGCCAGCGTCTGCATCGTTTCCTCGAAGACCTCGTCGGTGTCCATTCGCCGCAATTCTTCCGTCAGCAACTCATCGATCTCACGCCTGCGGAGCGCAACTGTCCTGCACGGCAGGCCCGGGGCAGTGAACTGCGCCAACGCGCCGTCCGGCCGCGCGATCTTGATGTCACCGGCAGCCGTCTTGAGGCTGACACAGGTTATCCCCGGCCCTTGCGATGTCGCTACCGTCACGGGGATGTCGAGCCGGTTCTCCAGCCAGGCCGCCAGCAAGGTGGCCGGGGCGTTGTCTTGGGACGCCGTGACGCTGGCCTCCAGAACCTGCGCGGGATACTGATCCAAAGCGTTGACCAGGAGGGCCCGCCAGCGCGTCAGGCGAGTCCACGCGAAGTCGGTGTCTCCGACGGCGTGGTTGTCTGCGCGCTCCCGCAGAGCCTTCAACGGATCACTGGCGCTCATGGCGTCGGTGATGCGCAGCTTCCCCAGTCGACCGACCGGATCCTCGTTGGGGACCGCCGGTGCATCGTTAGGCCACCAGACGATGACGGGGGAGTCGGGCAACAGGGGAACGAGCGCCGTGGGCATGTGATGAGCGAGTTCCCCGCGGAACACCATCGTGATCACCTCGCCCGGGACACCCTCTCCGACCCGGACCGTCGCGTCGATGCGCGGGTCGTCACCGTTCCCGGCCGCGACGACGATGATGCGCGAAGGATGCTCACGACCCGCGCGCACGCTTTGTGCCAGCACGTGGTCGAAATCGTCGGCATCCGTCAAAACGATCATGGTGAAGACGAGCCCGCTGGCGACACCGAGACTGCGACGGGCGTGCAGGAGTACCGCGTTGATGGCTGACGATGTGGTGTCGTCGAGAGTGATGATCACGAGTCAACCTCCTTCACGGCCTGCGCCAGGCGCGGCCGGTCGCGGCCATCATGGCGTCCGCCGAAGCGGGTCCCCACGTGCCGGGTTGGTAGGCGTCGGGCCGGGTGTCGAGTGACGCCCAGTAGTCAAGGACGGGGTCGAGGATGCGCCAGGACGCGTCCACCTCGCCTCGCTGCGGGAACAGGGGAGGGTCGCCGAGCAACACGTCGGTGATCAGTCTCTCGTACGCTTCGGGTGAGGAATCCGCAAAGGACTCGCCGTAGTCGAAGTCCATGCTGACGTCGCGGATCTCCATCTGCGTGCTCGGCACCTTGGCTCCGAACCGCATCGTCACACCCTCATCGGGCTGGATGCGCAACACGATCGCATTGGCGCCGAGTTCGTCGACGTCGACGAACGGCAGATACGGTGCGGGCCGCAGAACGAGCGCGATCTCGGTCACGCGCCGAGGGACCCTCTTGGCTGTGCGCAGGTAGAAGGGGACTCCGGCCCACCGTCGATTCTCGATCCCGACCTTGATGGCCGCATAGGTTTCGGTGTGCGATCCGGAGGGAATCCCTTCCTCTTCGAGGTAGCCCCGCACCTGCACGCCGCCGGCCCAGCCACTCGCGTATTGGCCTCGTGCCGTTTCCTGTGCGAAGTCCGTCGGCGGGGTGACCGCGTCCAGGACCTTTTGCTTTTCGATGCGCAAATTGTCGGCAGTGAACGAGGTGGGTTCCTCCATGGCGGTGAGCGCCAAGAGTTGTAGCAGGTGGTTCTGGATCACGTCGCGAGCTGCGCCGATTCCGTCGTAGTAGCCAGCCCTGCCAGCGATACCGATGTCCTCAGCCATGGTGATCTGAACGTGGTCGATGTAGGTACGGTTCCAGATCGGGTCGAACAGCTGATTGGCAAACCGGAATGCTAGGAGGTTCTGGACGGTTTCCTTCCCGAGGTAATGGTCGATGCGAAACACCGTCTCGGGCGGGAAGGCGCGGGAGACGGTCGCGTCCAGTTCTTGCGCGCTGGCGAGGTCGTGGCCGAACGGCTTCTCGATGACGACGCGGCTCCACCCGTCGCGGTCCTTGTCGGTGAGGCCGACTCGCTGTAGCTGGGTGATGACCTTCTCAAACATTTTGGGCGGAATGGACAAATAGAAGGCGTGATTCCCGCCGATGCCCTTGGTCCGGTCCAACTCGTCAAGCGTCTGCGCCAGGCGTTCGAAGGCCTGCTCGTCATCGAAGTCGCCCTGGACGAAGCGGATCGACTCCATGAGCTGCGTCCAGGTTTCCTCACGAAATGGCGTCCTGGCGTGATCACGAACCGAGTCGTGGACGGTGCGGGCGAAGTCTTGGTCCTGCCAGTCGCGCCGTGCGAACCCCACCAGGCCGAAACCGGGCGGAAGCAGACCCCGGTTGGCGAGGTCGTAGATCGCCGGCATGAGCTTCTTGCGAGACAGGTCACCCGTGACGCCGAACATGACGAGGGCGCACGGCCCTGGGATGCGAGGTACTCGTCGATCGCGCTGGTCGCGGAGCGGGTTATTCGCGGCGAACTCAGGCACGGGGATCCTCACGATCGGGCGACCAGCCACACTTCGGGGGCCATGTCGCGGTCTCACCCCTCATCATGCTGTAACACAAGCCACGAGGAAAGCCGACGCCACGAGTGCGGCATTGCAACACTGTCCGGGTGTCAACGGCATGTGAGGGCTGTCGGCGGCGCGTCGGCGCGGGTAGCCTGACTTCACCGGGGCGACGGTCGCCCTTCCCGAGAGACAACCTGAAAGGCGACGGTCATCACCCACAGCGTCAGCGCCCACGTACCGGCAAAGCGCTCCATCAGGGGTGTCGTTGCCGCCTACGTCGCGCTCACCAAGCCGAGGATCATCGAACTGCTCCTTGTGACGACCATCCCGGCCATGTTCCTGGCCGCCGGAGGCGTTCCGAATCTGTGGGTCGTGTTGTGGACCCTCACTGGGGGGACGCTGGCGGCCGGAAGCGCGAACGTCTTCAACTCGGTCCTAGACGCTGACATCGACCAGCACATGCGCCGCACCCGCAATCGTCCGATGGCCAGGCATGCGGTTTCGCGAGCTGCAGCAGTGGTGTTCGGATCGGTGTTGGGCGTCGCATCCGTTGTGATCTTGGGGCTGTTCACGACTCCCTTGGCCGCACTGCTGGCGGTGGTCGCCAACGTTTACTACGTCTTCGTGTACACCCTGGGTCTGAAGAGGCGTACGGCACAGAACATTGTCTGGGGCGGCATCGCTGGGTGCTTCCCGCCCCTGATCGGGTGGGTGGCCGTTACCGGCAGCGTGGCCTGGCCGCCGATCGTGTTGTTCGCGATCGTGTTTGCCTGGACGCCGCCGCACACGTGGGCCCTGGCCATGCGCTACAAGGAGGACTACGCCCACGCGCACGTCCCGATGCTGCCGGTCGTCATGCCCGTCAAGAAGGTCACCGCGCGCATCTTCATGTACACGCTGCTGACGGTCGCGATCAGCCTACTGTTGTGGCCGGTCGCCCACATGGGCTGGTTGTACGTGATCGTGGCGACGGTCTCTGGCGCCGTGATCGTCGTGGAGGCAGGCTTGCTGTACTGGCGAGCGGCGCGCGGCACGGACGAGATCCACCTGCGCCCCATGCGCCTGTTCCACCTGTCCAACACCTACTTGGCGTTGGTGTTTGCCGCGGTCGCACTCGACACCGTCGTTCGGTGACGCGCCTCACCGGGGCGGGGAGAGTATCCGCAGCGAGAAGTTGGCCAGGACCGCCGAGAAGACCGCTGTGCCGAGCATGTGGGTCATGACGACGCCTAGAGGCAGGTGTGTGAAGTACTGCACGTAGCCGACGACCGCCTGCAGGCCCTCCACCGCGAGCAGCGCGATCACCGCACGCCGAACCGCGGTGTTCCACAAGGTGACCAGTGCCCACACGGTGGCCGCGACCAGCGCGATCGCCACCCAGGCGTGGGCCTTTGCGACGAGTTCGAGGGACAGGCCGTTTCGCGTCGCCCCACCATCGCCGGCGTTGGGGCCAGAACCGGTGGTGACGACCCCGAGAGCGAGGACCGCAACGCCCAGGACGGTGACGATCCGCGATGCCCACGCTGCGGAGCGTGACGGTGCCACGACGGTCCGGACGTCGTAGGCCATCTGCACCATGGCGACGCAGATGGCGATGATCGCGATGGACACGACCATGTGCAGTCCCACGACCCAGGGGTTCAACTGGGTGAGGACGGAGATCCCGCCGATGACGGCCTGCAACGGGATGCCCAACCCCGCCGCCAACGCGAGCCACATGATCCGCCGGTCCGCCGCACCGTGGCGAACGGCCCGCACGGCGACGATGAATGTGGCGATCGCCACTGCCGCCAACACAAATGTGATGAGGCGGTTGCCGAACTCGATGGCGCCGTGCAGGCCCAGGGCCGCGTGCGGTGTGTACGAGCCGGGGCTGCATTGCGGCCACGTCGGGCATCCCAGGCCAGAACCGGTCAGCCGCACGAGTGCACCCGTGACGACGATGAGCTGGTTCGTCACCAGCGACGCCAGGGTCCAGAACCGGAGCGCGGTGGGTTTCACGACATCCATCGAAAGGTCCTCCGCGCAAGCAAGATCGACAACAGGGCCCAGCCTCCCAAGATCAACAGGGGAATCCACACGGTATCGCCGATGGCAGCTGAGCGAAGCGTGCCCGCCAGGGCGCCGGTGGGAAGTGTCGAGACGACTAACGCCAAGCTCGGCCGGAAGGCTTGTGCCGGGACCATGATCCCGGCCAGGAGCCCGACGAGATAGATGAGATTGGCGAGCGCCAGCGTCACCTCAGCCTTCAGCTGACCGGCGAGCGTCAACGCGAACCCGGCGAAGGTGAGTCCCGCCAGGATGATCGCCGCGACCGCCACGACGACGCCTAGCGGGCTGACGGTCGGCCGCCATCCCAATAACGCTCCCAGAGCGCCGAGGATGATGATCTGCCCGGCAGCGATCACGGTGACCGCCAGGGCCTTTCCGACCACCAGCCCCGTCGGTCCGAGGGGCGTGGAGACCAGGCGCTCCAAGACACCGTCGCGCCGTTCGAAGCCCGTCATGATGGCCAACGACGTGAACGTCGACGACCAGACGGCTAGGGCCAGTACGGAGGGAAGCAGCAAGTCTAGGCGGAAACCGAGTCGCTCCCCGAAGAGATACCCGCCGACGAGGAGGGCCACCGGAATCACGAGGGCAAGGAGGAGTTGTTCGCCGTTGCGGACCACCATGGTCGCCTCGACGAGGGCGTGCGACCAGATTCTGCGGCCAGTAGACGACGGCCCCGGACTGGGGGACAAATCGAGCTGGGTCATCGGTCGCCCTCTCGACGCGTGTAGGACAAGAACACGTCCTCCAGCGAGGCTGAGGTCGTCAGTTCGCCGACCGTGCCGGAGACGACGACTTGGCCGCCTTCCAGGATGTGCACGACATCTGCACGCTCCGCCTCGGCCATGTCGTGAGTAGCCAAGACCACCGTCACGCCTGCCGTGCGCAGCCTGTCCACCACACCCCACGTGTGGTGGCGAGCGTGCGGGTCCATGCCGGCCGTCGGTTCATCCAGCACGACGAGTTCTGGGCGACCGATGAGAGCGGCGGCGAGGTTGAGGGCCTGTTTCTGGCCACCCGACAGACGGCGAAATGGTGTCGAGGCGAACGGGCCGATGTCGAGTTCGTCCATCAGCGCGGGCACGGAGTGCGGCGTTGCGTACAGGCGTGCAAGGTAGTCCAGCAACTGGCGGCCCGTGATCCCCGACCAGGCGCCCGCTGCCTGCGGCATCCAGCCGATGCGCGAGCGATTCACGACGCTGCCAGGCGGTTCACCGAGCACGGAGATCGTGCCGTCGTCGGCAGTCATCAGGCCGGTGCAGCAGCGAAAGGTCGTTGTTTTCCCGGCGCCGTTGCGGCCCAGGATGGCGGTCACCGCGCCCCGTTCGGCCGTCAGGGTGAGCCCCATCAGGATGCGGTTCCCTCCTCGGGTGACGACGACGTCGCGGAGGTCGAGTGCGGGGGCCGAAGTCACGCCCGCCAGTCTAGGGCTGGTCAATGCGCGGGGGGCGCGCCGTCCGGGCTGGACGGCGCGCCCACGCAGAAGACCCCCCGAAACGCGTTTGAGTCGTCGTGGGGACGCGACCCACGAGCGGCACCCGCGCGCCTGGGGACAGGTGTCACTGCAGGACCGACATCGCTGACCAGGCGCGGTGTACGTGCTCTCTCAGGGAGTCTGACCCGGCGAGCCATTGCTGCAGTCCCTCCCAGAACACCGCTACACCAACGGCGGCCCACACCGAGGCTGTCAGGGCATCGACGCCAGGCTTGTGGGCTAGCTCGTCAGCGACTGTGGCTTGGATGCGGGAACGCTTGAGAAGATCTCGGGCGATCAACTCTGGGTCGGAGTCAATGAGTTCCTGGCGACGATGCGTCGCCGCGCGCCCGTACGGTTCCACCTGCGCGGCGAAGAGGTCGAACAGGGTCTCGAAGAACGCGGCGGGATCGTCGGGGTTCAGCGGCTGAGAACCGACCGCTTCGGCCGCGTGCCTCTCATGGGCCTCCGCGTCGGCGAATAGGAGTTCCACCTTGTCCGGGAAGTAGCGGTAGAACGTGCGTGGGGCGACATCGGCCCGCTCGCAAATGTCAGCCACGGTGACCTCGGACCAAGGGCGCCGCTCCAGCAACTCCCAGGCGACGGCGATGACCTGATCGCGCGTGCGCTGGATGCGCTGTTGGGTTCGGTGCGCCGTCATGGTCACCATTGTCGCACGTCGTGCCATGTGTCACACTGTGCCACATGGCACACACTGCAATCGTGACGGGCGGCACGTCCGGCCTTGGCCTGCGTACCGCACGGATCCTCGCGTCCCGCGGTTGGACGGTGATTGCGACCGGTCGCGATCTGTCCAGAATGACGGATGCGGATCGGGCAGCGGGGATCCGTCCGGTACGCCTCGACCTCGGCTCCCTGGCCGCGATCGATCCATTCGTGGCGGCAGTGGATGAACTGGATGTTCCGCCGGTCAAAGCGTTGTTGTGCAACGCCGCCCTCCAAACCGGCGAGCGTCGATGGTCTGATGATGGGTACGAGTTGACCCTCGCGGTGAACGTGCTCGCTCCGTTGCTCCTCATCGACCGGATGATCCCGCAGTTCCAGCCGGGATCGCGGGTGGTCTGGACCGCATCCGGGACTCACAATCCCGACGAGGTCACAGCCATGCCACCAGCCCTCGAGGACGCCACCCTGGCCGACCTCGCGCACCCGGCGCAGTCGGAGCGCGCCCTTGCCGACGGGTTCCAGCGGTACGCAACCTCGAAGCTGTGCGTCGTGCGGCTGGTACCGCAGGTGAGCGCCGCCCTGGCGCCCGATGTCACCGTCAACGGGTTTGACCCCGGGCTGATGCCCAGCACCGGGCTGGCGCGGGACTGGAATCGCGCGATTCGTACCCTCTGGCGGGTGTTGACCCCCCTGCTCCTGCTTGCGCCGGGCGCGCACCGCGTCTCGACGAGCGCCCGGCACTTGGCAGATCTGGTCACCTCTCCGCGCTACGCCTCCATGACCGGCGCATACGTGGTCGATGATCACCCCGCTGGCACGTCGATCGCGAGCATGGATCCGGTTGCATCGGCCCGGCTCTTTCAGGACGCGCTCACTCTCATCGGCGCCAGGAATCTCGCCACTGTCTGATGGTTGAGCCCGACTGCCGCCGGTGACGTCACTCCCGTCCTCCCGACGGAACGACTTCCCAGGCCGCGACTGGGCCAGGGATGACGGCAAAAAGAGGGTGCGCTTGAGGCCGACCGTCGTCGGCCAACTCGGGGGCTCGCGCGCGAAGCTTGGTCTGTAGCCACTCCCATTCGTACTCCAGTTGCCCGGTGGTCACGGGCACGCGAAGCTCACGGTCGGTCTCGCGCAGGATCAACTGCCGGTTGAACCGGAAACCGCGTCGATCAGCCTCATCGGCGAGTCCGGCCAAGTAGGTCGAGATTCCCACCAGCGGGTCGGGCAGCGCCCGAAACCGGATCAACTGTGGGTGATGTCGATAGCCACGGGTCTCACCCAGAAGGACCTTCTGAGCCAGCAATGACTCGCGCCAGCAGGCAATCAGTCCGACGCGGTCGAGCTGTTGAGGATGAAGGCTCCACAGGCGCATGCCGATCTCCTCCCAACCGGTGGTCGTTTCAGCCGACCGCTTCACACGGGGACGAAGCCCTGAACACCTCGGATCCGCGGCCTCGACGAGTGCGGGCCGCGCGGGTGACGACGACGTCGCGGAGGTGGAGTGCGGGGGCCGAAGTCACGCCCGCCAGTCTAGGGCTGGGCAATGCGCGAGGGGCGCGCCATCCGGGCTGGACGGCGCGCCCCTCACAGGACCGCAGTTTGTTCGCTTCGGCTAGGACGCCGCCCCGGTCCGGTCGCGTTCACGCGCCACCTCGGCCTCGGCCGCGATGTCGGCGTCGGTCTGTGTGTCCTCGATGCGCATCCGGTAGAAGGACCGCCACACGAAGACGGCCGACAGCACGAAGAACACAGCCGCCAGCACGTTCGTCAGGACATGGTTGCCCTGCGAGGAGATCGACACGGCCAACTCGACGGCCAGCAGTCCGAACAGAGTCGTGAACTTGATGACCGGGTTCAAGGCGACCGACGAGGTGTCCTTGAACGGGTCACCCACGGTGTCGCCCACGATCGTGGCGTCATGCAGGGCGGTGCCCTTCATGTCGAGTTCTGTCTCCACGACCTTCTTCGCGTTGTCCCAGGCGCCACCGGCGTTGGCCATGTAAATGGCCTGGAAGAGCCCGACGATGGCGATCGAGATCAGGTACCCGATGAAGAAGTACGGATCGAGGAACGCAAACGACAACGTCGCGAAGAAGATGGCCAAGAAGATCGTCAGCATGCCCTGCTGGGCGTACTTGGTGCAGATCTCCACGACCTCGGTCGAGTCCTTGGTCGATGCCTTCGCATCGGCGGTGTCATCGAGCTTGATGTGGCTCTTGATGAACTCCACAGCCCGATAGGCACCCGTCGTGACGGCCTGCGTGGACGCGCCGGTGAACCAGAAGATCATCGCTCCACCGGTGATGAGCCCGAGCAGGAACGGCGGGTGAATCAGCGACAGGTTCTTGACCTGGTCTGCTTGCAGCCCGTCGGTCAGCGTCAACACGATGGAGAAGATCATCGTCGTGGCGCCCACGACAGCGGTACCGATGAGAACGGGCTTGGCGGTCGCCTTGAAGGTGTTGCCAGCGCCGTCGTTCTCCTCGAGCATGGCCTTGGCCTTGTCCCACTGGGGCTTGTAGCCCTCGGTCTTTTCGATCTCCTTGTTGATGCCCTTCACCGACTCGATGCGCGACAGTTCGTACACGGACTGAGCGTTGTCGGTCACGGGACCGTACGAGTCGACGGCGATGGTGACCGGGCCCATGCCCAAGAACCCGAAGGCCACCAGACCGAAGGCAAACACGGCCGCCGCCTCGGGGACGGTGTTGAGCGCTTCGCCCAACCCGAGTGTCGACACGAGGTAGGCGATGCCCATGAGGCCGATGATCGCCACGCCCAGCCAGTACGCGGAGAAGTTGCCCGCGACGACACCCGACAGGATGTTGAGCGAGGGACCGCCCTCCTTGGACGATGTGACGACCTCCTTGACGTGTGCGGAGTTGGTCGAGGTGAAGACCTTGACCAGTTCCGGGATCAACGCGCCAGCGAGGGTGCCACAGGACACGATGATCGACAGCTTCCACCACAGCGTCGCGTCGTGGATGCCGTTGGCCTCGTTCTCGGCCAGGAAGATTGCCGATGCCACGAAGGTCAAGGCAATGGACGCCAGGCTCGTGATCCACACCAGCGAACTCAGCGGACGCTCGAAATCGAAGTCTGTCGAGCCGTAGCGTGCCTTCGCGACGGCTTCGTTGATCCAGTACGACAGCAGCGAGGCGACCAGCATCAGGGCGCGGACAGCGAAGATCCAGATCAGCAAGGTTGCCTGGAGTTGCGGGTTCTCTCCGCCGCTCAGGCCGATCCCCAGCAGCAAGAAGGTGATGAGGGCGACGCCCGTCACGCCGTAGGTCTCGAACCCGTCAGCCGAGGGGCCGACGGAGTCACCGGCGTTGTCACCGGTGCAGTCGGCGATCGTGCCGGGGTTGCGGGGATCGTCCTCGCCGATCTTGAAGGTGATCTTCATGAGGTCGGAGCCGATGTCGGCGATCTTCGTGAAGATGCCGCCCGCGATGCGCAATGTGGCGGCGCCCAGCGACTCGCCGATGGCGAAGCCGATGAAGCACTTTCCGGCGAGGTCCAGAGGCAGGAACGACAAGATGATCAGCATCAGCAGCAGCTCGAGCGAGATCAGGACCATGCCGACCGACATGCCCGAGCGCGTGGGGATTTCGTGGACAGGCCACTTCTGGCCGGACAGGGATGCGTACGCCGTCCGCGAGTTGGCGAACGTGTTGATGCGAATCCCGAACCACGCGACGCCGAACGATCCCGCCATGCCGATCAGCGAGAAGACGATGATGATGACGATCTGCCACCACGCGAGGTGCACGAGGGCCGCGTAGTAGACGACGATGACGATCGCGATGAAGACCCACAGTCCCAGCAGGAATCGTCCCTGCCGGACGAGATACGCCTTGCACGTGGTGTAGATGAGCTCGGAGATCTCGCGCATCGACTTGTGAACCGGGAGGTTGCGGAGCTTGCTGTAGGTGAACAGGCCAAACGCAAGGCCGAGGAGGCAGATCACGAGACCGATGTAGAGGTAGACCTGGCCGGGGATGCCGAGGAATGACACCGTGCCGTCGCGAAGCGTGGACGGGAGGACGAGGTTGGCCTCGCCTCCTCCGCCGCCGTGCGCGGACGTGTCTGCACCGTCGGCTGAACAGCCGGCGAATGCGAGTGCTGAGAGGCCGAGTAGCGCGAGCGCACCCCGACGTAGGGGTCGCCGACGCGCCCTGCGGCCGTCTGAAGCAGGGTTTTCGGTTGTCACGGTTAGTCCTTCATGTGTCAGTCCGGATGGCGCCGAACGGAGTCGGCTTCACGAGTCGTGTGTTGTTCCGCACTCATGCGGCAGCCACACTACGAGCGCGCGCCGCCCGCCGTGCGAGAGTCAAGAATCTGACATCGGATGTCCGCAGTGTGGACGCGAATGGCCTCAGGTTGAAACGTGGGGGAAAAACGCAAGAATGGAGTTGTGAAAACGTCGAGCCGCGCCCCAGAGGTTGAAGAGCCTGCGAGTGCGCCCTCGCAGGCCGAATCCGACGCTTCGACGCGCGAACTCGTGGCGCGCTCGATCCTGCAGCACGGTCCCTCGACCGCCGGAATGCTGGCGGAACGTCTGGATCTGACGCCAGCGGCCGTGCGCCGTCACCTGTCCACGCTGGTGGCCGCGGGTGACCTGACCTCGCGTCAACAACGGGTGTACGGGCCGCGTGGTCGGGGTCGCCCAGCCAGCGTCTTCGTCATGACAGACCAGGGCCGCAGCAACTTCTACCAGGCCTACGATCACCTGGCCATTCAGGCGATGGAGTACATCGAGATGTCCCTCGGTGAGGAGGCCATCCACGACTTCGCCGCCCACCTGTTCGCCCCGATCGAGGACACCTGCGAACAGATACACGCTGACCACCGCGACCTATCGCTCATCGAGATCTTGACGTCGGTGCTGGACGACAGGGGGTACGCCGCCGTGGTGGAGCCGGTCGCATCTGGCGATCAACTGTGCCAATATCACTGCCCCGTGGCCCACGTCGCGGAGCGCTATCCCCAGTTGTGTGATGCCGAGACTCGGCTGTTCGGTCGCATCCTCAACTCACACGTGCAGCGCCTCGCCACGATCGCTGGTGGCGACGGCATCTGCACGACCCACGTTCCAACTCCCATCCGCCATCGCTCACCAAGGGGAAACTCATGACTCAAGTCCAGCCCATGCCCGGCCTGGGGGCGACCCAAGATGAGCACATCGCGGCCTTGGGGCACTACCAGTACGGGTGGCACGACTCCGACGCTGCGGGCGCCGTTGCCCAGCGCGGTCTGAACGCCGATGTCGTCCGGGGGATTTCACACCTGAAGGACGAGCCCGATTGGATGTTGCAGCGCAGGCTCAAGGGTCTGCAGTTGTTCGACCGCAAGCCGATGCCGACGTGGGGTGCCGATCTCAGCACCATCGACTTCGACAACATCAAGTACTTCGTGCGCTCGACCGAGAAGCAGGCGACCAGCTGGGACGACCTGCCCGATGACATCAAGCGCACCTACGACCGCCTGGGAATCCCCGAGGCCGAGAAGGCGCGTCTCGTGGCCGGTGTTGCCGCTCAGTACGAGTCAGAGGTCGTTTACCACAAGATCAATGAGGAGCTTGAGCGCCAAGGCGTGGTCTTCCTCGACACCGACACCGGTCTGAAGGAATATCCGGAGATTTTCGAGGAGTACTTCGGGTCCGTCATCCCCGTCGGGGACAACAAGTTTGCCGCTCTCAACACCTCGGTGTGGTCCGGTGGGTCGTTCGTGTACGTGCCGAAGGGCGTGCACGTGCAGATCCCGCTGCAGGCGTACTTCCGGATCAACACCGAGAACATGGGCCAGTTCGAGCGGACGCTGATCATCGCCGACGAGGGGTCCTACGTTCACTACGTCGAGGGCTGCACCGCTCCCATCTACTCGACCGATTCGCTGCACAGCGCGGTCGTCGAGATCATCGTCAAGAAGAACGCCCGAGTTCGGTACACGACGATTCAGAACTGGTCGACGAACGTGTACAACCTCGTCACCAAGCGCGCCACCTGCGAGGAGGGCGCCACCATGGAATGGATCGATGGCAACATCGGCTCCAAGGTGACGATGAAGTACCCAGCGGTTTACCTCATGGGTGAGCACTCGCGCGGCGAAACGCTGTCGATCGCCTTCGCCGGTGAGGGGCAGCATCAAGACGCCGGATCGAAGATGGTGCACGCCGCGCCGCACACCTCGTCGTCGATCATCTCCAAGTCCGTGGCCCGCAGCGGTGGGCGAGCGTCGTACCGCGGACTCGTTCAGGTGCAAGAGGGCGCACACCATTCCGCCTCGTCGGTGAAGTGCGATGCCCTGCTGGTGGACACCGTCAGCCGTTCCGACACGTACCCCTACGTCGACGTCCGCGAGGACGACGTCTCGATGGCTCACGAGGCCACGGTGTCGAAGGTGAGCGACGACCAGTTGTTCTACCTCATGAGCCGCGGCATGGGTGAGGACGAGGCCATGGCGATGATCGTGCGCGGCTTCGTCGAACCGATCGCCCGTGAGCTTCCGATGGAGTACGCCCTGGAACTCAACCGGCTCATCGAACTGCAGATGGAAGGGGCCGTGGGCTGATCCCACGGTCGACACGAGCGAGAGAACCAGGACCAATAGATGACTGTGACTACGCCCAATGTCGCTGAGGCGGTGGAGTCCACCGCCTCCCACCTGCACCCCGTGGCGTCGTTTGACCTTGACGACCACCCGATCCCGTCGGGACGCGAGGAGGTCTGGCGATTCACGCCGTTGAAGCGGTTCGTGGGGTTGCTTGACGGGGCACCCAGCGATGGCCAACTCGACTGGGACGTCAGCCTGCCCGCCGATGTCAGCGCCGCCGATCTGACCGTCGACGAGGCCATCGGCTTGGGCGCTTTCGCGCCCATGGACCGGGCGGCAGCGGTCGCCGTGAACCGTGCGGCCGGAGCGCGACAGTTGTCGATCCCCGCCAACGCCGAACTCACCGAACCGGTCGTCGTCCGCCTCCACGGTTCTGATGCACACGACGTCGTCTACGGCCAGACGGTCATCACCGTCGGTGCGCACGCCAGGGCGACGATCGTCGTCCGGCACACGGGTTCGGCGCGCTTCGCCAGCTCTGTGTCGGTGCTTGTCGGCGACGGGGCGAACGTCACGTATGTGTCGGTCCAAGACTGGGATGACGATGCCGTTCACGCCGGACACCACGGCTTCAAGATCGGGCGCGATGCGGTCGTGAAGACCGTCACCGTCAGCATTGGCGGTGACCTCGTCCGCCTCGTCGAGACGGCCGAGTTCGACGGTCCCGGCGGAGAACTCGACCAGTTCGGGCTGTACTTCGTGGACGCCGGACAGCACATCGAGCACCGCTTGTTCGTCGACCACAACGCACCGCACACGCGCTCACACGTGGACTACCGCGGAGCCCTCCAGGGACAGGGTGCCCATTCTGTTTGGGTGGGTGACGTCTTGATCCGCAAGGTGGCCGAGGGGATCACCACGTACGAGACCAACAAGAACCTGGTCCTCACCGACGGTTGCCGCGCCGACAGCGTTCCCAATCTCGAGATCGAAACCGGCGAAATCGAGGGCGCGGGGCACTCGTCGACGACCGGAAGGTTCGACGACGAGCAGTTGTTCTACCTGCGGTCGCGGGGCATCTCAGAAGAAGAGGCGAGGCGTTTGGTCGTGCGCGGATTCTTCGCCGAGATCATCCGTCACATCGGCGTCGCCGACTTGGAGGAGCAACTCATGGAGGTCGTGGAGGGCGAACTAGCCCGCGCCGTGACCGACGGTGGAGGCGTGCTGTGACGTTCGTTGCTGTCTGCTCGGTGACGGACGTACCCGTCGGCCAGGTGCGCGCCTTCGAGGTGAACGGGCGCGACATCGCCATCGTTCACACCGAGGACGAGGTCTTCGCGATCCACGATGAGTGTTCACACGGATCGGTCCCTCTGTCCGACGGTGACGTCTTCCAATGCAGCCTCGAATGCGTGGCGCACGGGTCACGCTTCGACCTGCGCACCGGACGGCCCCTGGAGCCGCCCGCTGTCGCACCCGTGCCGGTTTTCCCCGTCCAGATCCTTGACGACCAGGTGCACGTCGACCTGGACAATCCGCTTGTCATCACCCAGGAGTCCTGAACCCATGAGCACAATGAAGATCCGCGACCTGCACGTCAACGTGGACACCGAGGACGGCCCCAAGCCGATCCTCAAGGGTGTCAACCTCACCGTCAACAGCGGCGAGGTGCACGCGATCATGGGCCCCAACGGCTCCGGCAAGTCGACGTTGGCCTATTCGCTGGCCGGGCATCCCAAGTACACGATCACCTCCGGTTCGGTGACCCTCGACGATGTCGAACTGTCCACGATGACCGTGGACGAACGAGCGCGAGCGGGCCTGTTCCTCGCCATGCAGTACCCGGTCGAGGTGCCCGGAGTCTCGGTCGCGAACTTCCTGCGGACCGCCAAGACCGCACTGTCGGGTGAGGCGCCCAAGGTGCGAACGTGGGTGAAGGACGTCAACGCGGCCATGGATCGACTGGGGCTCGACCCGAGCTTCGCCGCGCGGTCCCTCAACGAGGGATTCTCTGGTGGAGAGAAGAAGCGCAACGAGGTCGTGCAGTTGGAGGTCTTGAACCCCCGGTTCGCGATCTTGGACGAGACGGATTCCGGCCTGGACATCGACGCCTTGCGCATCGTGTCGGAGGGTGTGAATCGGTACACGGCACAAGGCGACCGCGGACTGTTGCTCATCACGCACTACACGCGGATCTTGAACTACATCAAGCCCGACTTCGTGCATGTGTTCGTTGACGGCCGCATCGTCGCCGAGGGTGGACCCGAGTTGGCCGACAACCTTGAGGCCGAGGGTTACGACCGGTTCATCAAGGCGTCCGCGGCCAACGCGTGAGTGGCGACGTCATGCCGGCCGATCCGCTCGATCTCAACCGGGTACGTGACGACTTCCCGATCCTGACCCGTGAGGTCAACGGGTACCGGCTGGCGTACCTCGATTCCGCGAACACGTCACAAAAGCCGCGCCAGGTGGTTGAGGCCGTCTCGGACCACCTGACGATGCACAACGCGAACATCGCTCGTGCCATGCACACCCTGGGTGGTGAGGCGACAGCGGCCTTTGAGGGTGCGCGCTCAAAGGTCGCGAGGTTCGTCGGTGCCTCGCGGCCCGAGGAGATCATCTTCACGAAGAATGCCTCGGAGGCCTTGAACCTGGCCGCCTTCTCGCTGGGGCAGGGACTGGGCCCGGGCGACGAGATCGTCGTCTCGGTCATGGAGCACCACTCCAACATCGTGCCGTGGCAGTTGTTGGCCGAGCGCACCGGTGCACGGCTGCGGTGGTTCGACGTCACCGAGGAGGGGCGGCTCGACATCAACGCGGCTCACGCCAGTGGGCTGATCAACGCCAACACGAAGATCGTGTCGTTGGCGTGGGTGTCGAACGTCCTGGGCACCATCAACCCGGTTGCAGCGATTGCCGATTGGGCCCACTCCGTCGACGCCGTGATGGTTGTCGACGGATCGCAAGGTGTCCCGCATCTGCCCACGTCGGTTGCTGACCTCAAAGCGGACCTGTTCGTGTTCACCGGACACAAGATGCTGGGACCGACCGGCGTCGGTGTCTTGTGGGGTCGATACGACCTGCTCGCCTCCATGCCGCCGTTCCTGGGAGGCGGCGAGATGATCGAGGTCGTCCGGATGGAAGGGTCGACTTTCGCTCCGCCGCCCCACCGGTTCGAGGCAGGAACGCCACCGATCGCTGAGGCGGTTGGACTCGGCGCGGCGGTGGACTACCTGTCGGCGCTGTCGATGCCGAAGATCGCTGCCCACGAAATCGTCATCACGCAGCACCTGCTGGCCGGGCTACGCGACATGCCGGGCGTGCGAGTCTTGGGGCCGACCGACCTCGCGGACCGCGGTGGTGCCGTCTCGTTCACCCTGACAACGGCCGACGGGTTCGACGTTCACCCGCACGACGTGATGCAGATGCTGGACTCTCGTGGCGTGGCCGTCCGCGGCGGGCACCACTGCGCGCGACCCCTGCACGAGAGGTGGGGGATCGGCGCCTCGAGCCGTGCTTCCAGCTACTTGTACACGACCAGCGACGAGATCGACCGCCTGTTGGAGGCGCTCACCTACACCCGGGACTTTTTCGGAGGTTCGCGATGAGCATGGACCAGCTGTACCAAGACATCATCTTGGAGCACTACAAGGCCAAGAGTCACAGCGGCCTGCGGGAACCCTTCGGGGCCGAGGTTCACCACGTCAACCCCAGCTGCGGCGACGAGCTGACTCTTCGCGTCCAGGTGGATGACGGCGTCGTTCGCGACGTTTCGTACGAGGGCGTCGGGTGCGCGATCTCCCAGGCGTCGACGTCGATCATGACCGAACAGGTCATCGGACAGACCATCGCGGGGGCGTTCGAGCAGTTCGACGAGTTTCGGGCTCTCATGGAGAGCCAGGGCCAGGTCGAACCCGACGAGGATGTGCTCGGTGACGCGGTCGCCTTCGTCGGTGTCTCGAAGCTGCCCGCCCGCGTCAAATGCGCCATGCTCGGCTGGTCTGCGTTCAAGGACGCCACCGTGCGAGCCACAGCCAAGGAGGACTCATGACAGAAGCGACGCGGCCGTCGGACCTGGTGGACGACGTCTTGCCGGACGACCCTTCAGACGCCGAGGAATCGGCGAATGCGACCGAGGGTCAGATCCTCGAGGCCATGAAGGACGTCATCGATCCCGAGTTGGGCGTCAATGTCGTGGATCTGGGACTCGTCTACGCGGTTGACGTGGACGACAGCAACAACCTGACGCTCGACATGACGCTGACGACGCCGACGTGTCCGCTGTACGACTACATCGAGCAGCAGGCCGAGGTGGTTCTCAGCACGCTGGTCGCGTCGACGACCGTCAACTGGGTGATGGAACCGCTGTGGTCGCCGCACAACATCACCGAGGACGGGCGTGACCAACTGCGAGCCATGGGATACAACCTGTAGGCCCTGGCGGTGGGGTTTCCATCAGGAACACCGGGATCGGCGAACAGGCCGATGACGGCTACCCTGGTGCGTCGGTGAGCCGCTGACAGCGCGGCGCCCAGGGAAGGATTGGTCGTCGTGTTGGTGGCGCAAGATGTTGAGGTTCGGGCCGGTGCCCGGCTGCTGCTGAGCGCCGCCTCATTCACCGTGTCGTCCGGCGACAAGATCGGACTCGTCGGTCGCAACGGTGCGGGCAAAACCACTCTCACGCGAATCCTCGCCGGGGAGGCACTGTCCGCCGCTGGCACGATTCAGCGCGGCGGTGAGATCGGGTATCTCCCACAGGACCCCCGGACCGGTGACGTCGAGCAGATCGCCAAGCAACGCATCCTGTCGGCACGCGGACTCGACACCGTCTTGGACCGAATGCGCCGGTATTCCGACTCCATGGCCTCCAACGACGGAGCCGACATGGAGTCCGCCATGACGTCGTACGCCCGGGCGGAGGCCGAACTGCACGCCGCCGGGGGGTACGCCGCCGAGGCGGAGGCGGCCCGCATCGCCGCCAATCTGGGGCTCGACAACCGGGTGCTCGGCCAGCGGTTGGGGACCCTGTCCGGTGGTCAGCGGCGACGCGTCGAGCTGGCGCGCATCTTGTTCTCCCACGCCGACACGTTGCTGCTCGATGAGCCCACAAACCACCTCGATGCCGACTCGATCGTGTGGCTGCGTGGATACCTGCAAGGTTTCTCCGGCGGCCTGGTCGTGATCTCGCACGACACCGCCCTGCTGGAGCACACCGTCAACAAGGTCTTTCATCTCGACGCCAATCGCGGCGAGCTCGATCAGTACGCCCTCGACTGGAAGCACTATCTCGTGCAGCGCGAGACTGACGAGAAGCGGCGCAAGCGTGAACGACGCAACGCCGAAAAGAAGGCCGAAGCGCTCATGGCTCAAGCCGACCGGATGCGTGCGAAAGCGACCAAAGCCGTGGCCGCGCAGAACATGGCGCGCCGTGCCGAGCGTCTGCTGGCTGGTGTCGAGGGGGAGCGGGCCGCCGACCAGGTCGCCCGGATCCGGTTCCCTGAACCCGCGCCCTGCGGGAAGACGCCGCTGCGAGCGAGCGGTCTCAGCAAGTCCTACGGATCGCTTGAGGTGTTCACCGATGTCGATCTCGCGATCGACAAGGGTTCTCAGGTCGTCGTGCTCGGGTTGAACGGTGCCGGAAAGACGACCCTGCTACGCATCCTCGGCGGGATTGAAGACCGGACACGGGACAGGTCGAACCGGGCCACGGGCTGCGCATCGGCTACTACGCGCAGGAACACGAGACGCTGGACGTGGACCGGACCGTGCTGGAGAACATGCAGACCGCCGCCCAAGACCTGAACGAGACGGACACCCGCAAGATTCTGGGCTCGTTCCTGTTCACCGGAGACGACGTCGAGAAGCCCGCGCGGGTCCTGTCCGGGGGAGAGAAGACGCGCTTAGCGTTGGCCATGCTCGTCGTGTCGGCCGCCAACGTTCTGCTGCTGGATGAACCGACGAACAACCTCGATCCCGCCTCTCGGGCGGAGGTGCTACGCGCCATCAACACCTACGCCGGTGCGGTGGTGCTCGTCACGCACGACGAGGGAGCGGTGGAGGCGCTGGACCCCGAACGGGTGTTGCTGCTGCCCGACGGGGACGAGGACTTGTGGAATGAGGACTACGCCGATCTCGTCTCGCTGGCGTAGGGAGTCAGTTCGACTCCGTCTCGGCCGTGAGCGCCGCGCGCGCCTGGTCCACGGCGTCCTTCCTCACGGGCAGCGACACCATGTGCCGACCGCCGCGCAGCGGGTCGATGCGGTACGACAGTCCTGATGCCAGCGTGATGCCCCGTGCCTTGGACGCCTCGGGAATGAAGGCGACGCGGATGACCCAGCGGTCGGCGTCGAGTTCAACCGCGCGCACATCGGTCACGTCTGTTGACGACAGCTTCCATCCCGCCAGTCCCGAGCGGGTGACACCCTCGGGACCGATGGTCACCGAACCACCACCTGCCGACAGCGAGAACCACGACAGCAGTGCGGTGGCGATGGCGAGCACCACCCACACGATGACGAGCGGTCCTGCGTCTCGCGAGAAGGACCAGACGACCAGCGGTACCCAGGCAACGGCCAGCACCGCGTACAAGATGCCCAGCGCACGCGCTGTCCGCTCGCGGACCGCGACGGTGATCGGGCGGGCGGGCAGGTTGCCTCCGCGTGCGGAACGGGGTCGTTTGTCGCTCATGGACGTCACGGTAGTCGGGTCCCGCGTCGTGCAGACACCAGTCCCGCCGTCAGCTCTCGGGATGGGAACGCGTCGAGGAGAACCGCGAGGCGCTCAGGCGCGCGTCCACGTCGTTACGTCGACCGCGACCTGAACCTCCACATCGACAGCGGGCAGCGTCTGCTGCGCGCCACCGTGAAAGGCGTTCGGGCCCATGTCCACCAGGTCGCGGACCTGACCGGGTTCCAGCCGGACCGTCCATTCACAGACGTGCGATGGCCCTGCGACGAACCCGGCGGCGAATGTCTCCGCGAGTCGGGTCTGCTTGTCGGCCTCGACATTCAACAGTCCCAACGAGGCCCGCAACTGCGCGAGGTGCGTCGGTCGGGGAGATGCGACGACGACGGTCCCGCCGGGGCGCAGGACCCTGCCGAACTCGGCGGCATTGCGGGGGGCGAAGACGCACACCACCGAGTCCATGACGCCATCACGCACGGGCAGCCCGACCCATGTGTCGGCCACGACCGCCGCCATGCGGGTGTGAGCCTTCGCTGCGCGCCGAATCGCCGGTACTGACACGTCGGTGGCGACGCCGCGGGCATTGGGAAGATGCTCGAGGATGTGGGCTAGGTAATAGCCGGTGCCCGCACCGACATCCAGGATCGTCGACCCCTGGCACAGGTCTGCGACGGCCTCGGCGATGGGCTGGTACACGCCTCCGCCCAGAAAGCGGTCACGCGCTGCGACCATGTCCGCGGTGTCGGCGTTCGCGGGCGCCGAGCCGCGCAGCAGGTTCACGTACCCCTGACGTGCCTTGTCAAAGCTGTGGCGGTTGGGGCACACCTCGGCGCCGCCAACCAAGTCCAACGGGCCTGCGCAGACGGGGCATGCCAACAATCCGGTCGCGGAATCCAAAGTCACGGGGTCCATCGTCGCGGATCGGCGCGGGTGCGCGGGTCATACATCTCGATTCGCCACCGTGTACCAGGCGACAACGCCGCGCGTGTGGACGACAATCAAGGTGATCGCACAACGATGTCTGGGAGGCGTCATGACGGATCTATTCGCCGCAGCTGCCGATTGGATGGCTAAGGACCCCGATGCGGTGGATCGCGCGGAACTGTCGGCGCTGATCGACACCGCACGCACGTCGGACGACGCCCGGGCGGATCTGGCCGATCGGTTCTCGGCCAAGCTCACCTTCGGGACGGCTGGCCTGCGCGGTGCCATGGGAGCAGGCCCGAATCGGATGAACACCGCGGTCGTCACGACCGCCTCTGCCGGTTTGGCGGCGTTCCTCGCTGGGCGGCTGCCCGACGGATTCCACGTCGTGATCGGTTTTGACGGACGGCACCGATCGGCGGACTTCGCTCGAACGGCGGCGGGGGTCATCGTCGCGGCCGGGGGCCGCGTGTCCTTGATGCCACGAATGCTGCCCACCCCGGTGCTGGCGTTCACGTTGCTGCACCTGGACGCCGACGCCGGCGTGATGGTCACGGCAAGCCACAATCCACCGGCTGACAACGGGTACAAGGTGTACCTGGGGCATCGGGTGTCCGACGCCGGCGGCGCCCAGATTGTGGCGCCGGCCGATGCGCAGATTCTGGCCGAGATCGAAAAGGTCTCGTCGGCCGATTCGGTCGCGGTGGCGGCCGATGGTTGGCAGACAGTGGGCGAGGACGTGCTCGACGCCTATGTCGCCGAGGCGGCACGGCTGGCAGCCGGTGCGCCGACGAACCTGCGAGTAGCGCTCACCGCCATGCACGGCGTTGGTGCAGACACGGCCCGTCGCGTGTTCACGGCGGCGGGTTTCACCGATGTGCATCTAGTCGCCAGCCAGATCGAACCGGACCCCGATTTCCCCACCGTGGCCTTCCCCAACCCGGAGGAACCCGGTGCCCTGTCGCAGGCGATGCAAACCGCCACTCGGGTGGATGCCGACATCATCGTCGCGCTGGACCCGGACGCCGATCGCTGTGCCATCGCCGTCCCCGACGCGACGACCGAGCATCGCTGGAGACAGCTGACCGGCGACGAGTTGGGTGCCCTGCTGGGCGAGCAGGTCGCGATCGAGCACGAGGGTGATCGAGGGTCCGTCCTGTCGCGCTCCCTCGTCTCGTCCTCACTGTTGGGCCGCATTGCCGAGGCTCACGGTCTGTCTGCGGCCGAGACGCTCACCGGGTTCAAGTGGATCACGCGCGCCCCGGGGATCGTGTTCGGGTTCGAGGAGGCCATCGGTTACTGCGTCGACCCCTCCCACGTGCGTGACAAGGACGGGATCACCGCCGGGCTCAAGTCCATGGCCCTGGCCGCCCGTGCCAAGGGCGCCGGGAGGACTCTCGACGACAACCTGGCCGATCTCGCGGTCGCTCACGGTCTCCACCTGACGGCGCCACTCACCTTCCGGGTCAGCGATCTGGCGCAGATTGCCGCTGGGATGAGTAATCTGCGCGCTGCACCCCCAGCGGAGCTTGCGGGCTCACCTGTGACGGACTACGCCGATCTCTCCGAGGGGTGGAATGGCCTGCCTGCCACGGACGGGGTGCGTCTGGCGACTGCGGCCGGCGACAGGGTCGTCGTGCGGCCCTCGGGAACTGAGCCAAAGCTGAAGTGCTATCTCGAAGCCGTCGAACCCGTAGCCTCGTTGGCGGACCTGCCCCGCGCTCTCGATGCCGCGCAGTCGCGGTTGACGGCGATCAGGGGTGAGTTGCGGGCGGTGCTGCAGATGCCGTGACGTTATCGGCGTCGGGTCCCGCGGTCGCGGCCGGGTCATCGATTGGCTGGCCGCGCCCCCGCGGGCGACGCTTGCGGCGCAACCCTCGCAGGCGGCGAATGTCGTTGCGGATGAAGACGAACAGCCCCAGTCCGGCGATGCCGGCGAACATGAACCACTGGACCGCGTACCAGAAGTGGGGACCCTCGTTGAGGGCCGGGGGCTCGACGGGCGTGAAGTCACCCTCCTGCGCGGGCGTAATCTCCAACAGGCCGATGTAACCGTCGGCGACGGGGTAGCCGAGCACCTTTTCGATGGCCGGGGCGTTGATGAGCCGCATCATCCCGTCAACAGGAGTGATCGCCTCGGACGATCCCTGCTCGTTGCGCCGCACGTAACCCACGACCGTGACGGTGCCGGTGGGTGCCGCAGGGATCGTGGCGACCTCGGACGTGTTGGTCTCGATGAACCCCCGGTCGATGAGGACGACATCGCCCGACGACGTCCGCAGGGGAGTCACGACCTCGATGCCACGCGGACCGTCGTTGTTACGGAAGCGGACCTGGAACTGGTGCTCGGTGTCGAAGGTCCCGGTGATGCGCACGCGTTGCCACTGGTCAAGGTCGGTGATGGGCTTGTCGAACACCTCGGAATAGTCGATGACCGGCGACGACTCGTGACGCTGGATCACGGCGTTGTTCGCCTTGCGCTGCTCAAGTCGATCCAGCTGCCATTCGCCCAGGCGTACGAAGACGAACCCGAGGACAACCACGAAGATGGCCAAACCCACCCACCGCACCCAGGGACGTTGGCGGGTACTCGACGATCCCATCCCCATGCGATCAGGGCTCCACGGAGCCCGGGACCGTACCGGGCATCGTGAGTTGTCGGTGAACGCTCTGGTCAGTCGGTGGCACGACGGCCGGGCGCCGGATGTCGGCCGCATTCGCCAGCAGCACGGCGACCGCCGGGAGAACGGCCGCTCCGACCAGGAACACCCAGCGCACGGGGTGGTCGATGGCCACGGCGGCGATGAAGCAGGCGATGCGCACTCCCATGGTGATGAGGTAGCGCCGGGTCCGCGCGGCAGAGTCCAACGTCCTGCCCGGTCGGGCGGAGGTGATCACCGTGGGCCGTTGCCGCCTGGGCGTTGCGGACATGGCGTCATGGTACGCCGCTGCGCAGGACACGAACACGGAAGGGGACCCTCCGGCGACCTTTCGGCTACCGTTCTCCCGTGAGTACCTCAGCAACCATCGCTAGAAGTGTCGTCGTCACGGGCGGCAATCGCGGAATTGGTCGTTCCATCGTTGAACGGTTCCTGGCCGCCGGCCACAAGGTCGCCTCGCTCGACCTCGGTGGGGAGGCGCCCGAGGGTGCCCTCGGCGTGTCCTGCAATGTGACCGACCCCGAGCAGGTGGAAGCCGCATTCGCGGCCGCCGAAGAGGCCAACGGTCCAGTCGAAATTCTCGTCGCCAACGCGGGCATCACGAAGGACACCTTGGTGTTGCGGATGTCCGACGATCAGTGGGACGCGGTCATCGGCGTCAACCTGACCGGGTCCTACCGGTGCGCGAAGCGCGCCGTGAAGTCGATGATCCGCAAGAAGTTCGGCCGCATCGTCTTTCTCGGTTCGGTCGTGGGCTTGTACGGGTCGGCGGGGCAGGTGAACTACTCGGCATCGAAGGCTGGCTTGGTCGGCATGGCTCGCTCCCTCACTCGTGAGGTCGGCAGCCGGGGAGTCACGGTCAACGTGGTGGCGCCCGGGTTCATCGAGACGGACATGACCGCCGTCTTGTCCGAGGAGGTCGTGGCCGGATACAAGAAGGCCATTCCCGCTGGACGGATGGGTCAGCCCGACGACGTGGCGGCAGCCATCGAGTTCCTGGCCAGCGACAACGCCGGGTTCATCAGCGGTGCGGTGATCCCCGTCGACGGCGGCCTCGGCATGGGTCACTGAGGAGGAGACATGGGAATTCTCGAAGGAAAGAACATCCTCGTCGCGGGCGTGACGATGAACACCTCGATCGCGTACCGCGTGGCCGAGTTGGCGCAGCAAGAGGGCGCCACGGTCATCGTGTCGAACTTCGGCCGTGCGCTGAGCCTGACCAATCGCGTCATCAAGAAGCTCGATCCCATCCCGCCGGTCATCGAGCTCGACGTGACCAATGACGAACACCTCGCGGGTCTTGCCGACGCCGTGCGTGAACATGTCGATCACCTCGACGGTGTCGTTCACTCGGTCGCGTTCGCCAACCCCGAGACAGCCCTCGGCGGCAAGTTCTTGGAGACGCAATGGCCGGACGTGAGCCAGGCGGTGCACGTGTCGGCGTACTCGCTGGTCTCCTTGGCGATGGCCTGTCGGCCGCTGATGAGCCGCGGATCGTCCATCGTCGGGATGACGTTCGACGCCACGGTCTCGTGGCCGTTCTACGACTGGATGGGTGTGGCCAAGGCCGCCCTGGAGTCGGCGAACCGTTACCTCGCCCGGTACCTGGGTCCCGACGGCATCCGCAGCAACCTGATCTCGGCGGGTCCGATCGACACGCTGGCGAAGAAGGCGATCCCGGGGACCGAGGAGTTCAACAGGGTCTGGGGCGAGCGTGCGCCGCTCGGCTGGGACACCAAGGACTCCGCCCCGGCGGCGAAAGGTGTGCTGAGTTTGCTTAGTGACTACTTCCCCGCCACCACTGGTGGGATCATTTACGTCGACGGTGGCCTGCACGCCACCGGAAGTTAAGCTGTATCCAATCTGCCAAAGGAGGCTGAAGATGGATGACGAAACCCCTGGTGTGAATCCGAACTATGGCGGGGACGAAGAAGTCACCGCCCACGACGATCCGGAGGCGAACCCGAACTACGGGGGCGAGCGGGCCAACGAGGTTGAGGACATCGACCATGTGGTCGACCCCGAGGCCAACCCGAATTACGGGGGCGAAGAGCGCCCCCGTCCATCGAGGGAACGTCACTGACGCGGTGTCATCTGCGCCACCTGGACCCCGCTGCCCGACTTGGGCGGCGGGGTCTTGTAGGTTTCGGGTATGGCACCCGTCGTGGAGTTGACTGACGTCTCGATCGTTCGCGGCGGCACGCGACTATTGCGCGACGTGACGTGGATCGTTGAGGAAGGCCAGCGCTGGGTCATCGTCGGCCCCAACGGGGCGGGCAAGACGACCTTGTTGCAGATCTTGGCTGCCCAGATGCATCCGACCAGCGGCAGGGCCGCACTGCTGGGCGAGGTTTTGGGCGCGGTGGACGTCTTCGAGTTACGTCCTCGCATCGGCGTGTCCTCGGCCGCTCTTGCCGACCGCATCCCCAGGACTGAGGCGGTCGGAGACGTCGTAGTGTCGGCCGCCTACGCCACGCTGGGGCGTTGGCGCGAGTCCTACGACCCCATGGACTACCTGCGAGCGGCTGGCTTGATGCAGCAGTTTGGGATCGCTCATCTGAGCCAGCGGACCTTCGGCACCTTGTCGGAGGGGGAGCGTAAGCGCGTCCAACTCGCCCGTGCGCTCATGACCGATCCCGAGCTTCTCCTGTTGGACGAACCCGGGGCGGGTCTGGACCTCGGTGGTCGGGAACGCCTGGTCGCGGCGCTGGGGGAGTTGTGCAGTGATCCGGAGGCGCCGACGACGATCCTGGTCACTCACCACATCGAGGAAATCCCGGCTGGCATCACGCACGCCCTGCTTCTGGCCGATGGCGCCATCACGGCTGCGGGGCCGATTCGGGAGACCTTGACGGCGGACTCCTTGTCGCGCACGTTCGGTATGGACCTCGTCTTGGACTTCACGGAGGGTCGCTGGGCTGCTCGTGCTCGCTCGTGACGGCTTGTGGGCCTTGGCGTGCGTAGCGATTGGCCAACCACCCGCACAGCATGAGCTGGAGTTGGTGGAACAGCATCAGGGGCAGCACCATCAGGCCGATGTCTTGTCCAACGAACAGAACCGTTGCCATCGGCAGACCGCTGGCCAGCGACTTTTTGGTACCGCAGAACTGAATGGCTATCCGGTCCGGGCGCGAGAAACCCACCAGCGCCGGGAGGTACCAGGTCGCTACCAACATGACGATCACGACCGAGGCGCACACCACGACGAGGATGCCGATGTCGCCCATCGACACGCGCTGCCACATGTGCTCGCGGACCCCCTCGGAGAAGGCCGCGTACACGACGAGCACGATGGACACCTGGTCGAACAGCTTGATCTTCGGGTGCGCCTCGACCCAGCCGGCCAGCCAGGGGCGCAACAGTTGTCCGGCGATGAAGGGCACCAGGATCTGCGCCATGATGTCGATCACGGATGTCGGATCCACGGCCGCCCCGCCCCCCGTGTTCATCACGGCGATGGTCAAGGCGGGCGTGAGAAAGACCCCGAGCAGGTTCGATGTCGACGCGGCGACGATCGCACCAGCGACGTTGCCCTTCGCGATGGACGTGAACCCGACCGATGACTGCACGGTGGACGGGACGAGCGTCAAGAACAGCACCCCGGCGGCCAAGGTGGGGTTGAGAACGGCTGGGAGCACGGTGTTGAGACCGAGGCCAATCAGCGGGAACGCGATGTAGGTGAAGGACAAAATGGTGAGGTGCAAACGCCAGTGGGTGAGTCCACGCAGTGCCTCGCGTGGGTGCAGCCGAACCCCGTGGACGAAAAACAGCCCGGCGATGGCGACCGTGGTCGCCGTGTCGACGATGGGCACGGCCACGCCGCGGGCTGGAAGAAAGCTGGCCGTGACCGCTGCCGACACGATCGCCACCAAGAACCAGTCGATCGAGACTTTCCGAGGTGCCACCGAGGCAGCGTATCGCTGCGTGACGTTGGCGAGCGCCGAGTGGAATCCACCGGTCACCGGCCGAGCCGGAGTCTGGGTAGGAGGCGACCATGGCTGAGTTCGTGACCGTGGAGGACCCCGGGGATTCGCGCCTGGCCGACTACGTGAGGCTCCGTGACGCGTCGCTGCGGCGCCACCTCGACGTCGAGCGCGGAATCTTCATCGCCGAGGGACACAAGATCATCGTGCGAGCCCTGGCCGCGGGGTTGCGCCCGCGGTCCTTGCTGTTGGCGAGACGGTGGTTGACGGACCTGGCGCCGTTCATCGAGGACCTCGACGTGCCGGTCTACGTCGTCACCGAGGCGCTCGCCGAGCAGGTGACGGGGTTCCACGTTCACCGGGGCGCCCTAGGCGCTTTCGAACGCCCCACCCAGCCACCGGTGTCCGCGCTGCTTCCAGCGACTGCCTCGCGCATCGCCGTCTTGGAGGACCTGGTCGATCACACGAACGTCGGTGCGGCGTTCCGCAGCGCGGCCGCGATGGGTGTCGACGCGGTTTTCGTGACGCCGCACTGCGCGGATCCGCTGTACAGGCGTTCCATCAAGGTCTCGATGGGTACCGTCTTCCAGGTGCCGTGGACTCGCATCGACCCGTGGCCCGACAGCATCGCGACGCTGAAGAACGCGGGCTACGTCGTCGCGGGACTAACGCTGGGGGAGGGCGCGATCACGCTGGACGAACTCGTCGCCGAGGGCCACGATCGTCTCGCGCTGGTGTTCGGTACAGAAGGGCATGGGCTGACGTCGGCCACCGACCGTCTCGTCGACCGCCGCGTGACGATCCCGATGGCCGGTGGGGTCGACTCGCTGAACGTTGCCGCCTCGTCGGCGGTCGCGTTCTACGCGGCGAGAGGGTAGTTGAACCCGAACAGGGGCACGCGCCGTTTGCTGGCCTGACACTCGGGCCGGGTGTGGTCCTCGCTCGTCAACAAACTCGGTACCCGGTTAGGGGCCTTGCGCAGAATGCGGACAATCGGCCACCGCTAAGATGTTCCCCGACGTACGCAAGCAATCGGAGGTTTGATGACCGCGTCACCGACACGCCAGGGAAAGGTCCTGCCGATCACCCGGTGGGGCGATCCGGTGATGCACACCCCGACGTCACCCGTCATGGAGTTCGACGACGAACTGCATGAACTGGTGGCCGACATGTTCGCCACGATGGAGGTCGCCAGCGGTGTGGGTCTGGCCGCCACCCAGGTGGGGCGCGGCATCTCGATGTTCGTCTACACCTGTCCTGACGGCGACGACGTCGTCCGTACCGGTGTCGTCTGCAATCCGGTCGTCACCTTGCCCGAGGGCAAGGACCGCCACCTCGACGCCGACCAAGAAGGCTGCCTGTCGTACCCCGGTGCCTACGAGACGTTGGCCCGTCCCGACCATGCGATCTGCAGGGGAGTCGATCAGTTCGGCGCACCCGTCGAAATCATCGGTACCGGCCTGCTGGCGCGCTGCCTGCAGCACGAGACCGACCATCTGCTCGGCACGGTTTTCGGTGACCGCCTGTCGGCTCGTTCGCGCAAGGCCTTGACGAAGCAGCACGACTCTTTGGCGCATCTGTACCCCGAAGACTGGCCGGTCTCGCCGCGCCGTTCGTCGGCGGACGAGGCCTGATCGTCGGGTGCCCATGGGCGTGGCCTCCTGCGCGATGGTCGCGCCGCGAGGCACGCTGGGGGCGTGACTGCTCCCCGCGACCCCTTCGATGAGGTGCTGGATCGGTACGCCACGCACCTGCGCCACGTCCGGCGACTGTCCGAGCACACGTGTCGCGCGTACCTCGGTGACCTGCGCAACCTCGGTGCTTTCTTGTCGCAGCGCGGTGTGGACGATCTGTCGGGTGTGAGTATCACCACCCTGCGTGGGTGGCTGGCGGCCCAGCAGAAGGAGGGCGCGAGTCGAGCAACGCTGCAGCGGCGTTCGGCGGCCGCGCGTGAGTTCTTCGCCTGGCTGGAGCGAGACGGGGACATCCCCGTCGACCCGTCCGCCGCTTTGAAGTCGCCGAAGCGGTCTCGTCGGCTGCCAGAGACCATTGACCAGGGCCAGGCGAGGGCGCTGTTGGACGACGCCCCCGCCCTCGATCCGGATGCGCCCGCAGCGGTTCGCGCGGCAGCCGCTCGTGATCAGGCCATCTTGGAGACGCTGTACGCCAGTGGCGTCCGCGTTTCGGAGTTGTGCGGAGCCGACGTAGCGTCCGTGGACGCCGCACGCAGCACCATCCGCGTCCTGGGGAAGGGAAACAAGGAGCGGACCGTGCCGCTCGGAGGGCCCGCGGTGGTCGCGATCACGCGATGGTTGGATGCGCGCAACCAGCTGGCGAATCCTGGAGAGTCCGCCCTGTTCGTGGGAGACAGGGGTGCGCGCATCGATCCGAGGGTGGTGCGACGCATCGTGCACCGCCGATTGGGGTTCGTTCCCGGTGCTCCCGATCTCGGGCCTCACGGGTTGCGTCACGCGATGGCGACGCATCTGCTCGAAGGTGGCGCCGATCTGCGGTCCGTCCAGGAGATCCTCGGCCACACCTCCCTGGCGACCACCCAGATCTATACCCACGTGAGCAACGAGCGCTTGCGCTCGAGTTTCGAGCAGGCGCACCCACGAGCCTGAGCTTCACAGCAGGCGCGAGGTGAGCCTGAAGAAGGAGTTTCGGTACCGCTGCCACGCGGGGATAGCAGCCATGTACTCGGGGGTGATCTCACGGCACTTGGTGAGGTCGGTCTCGTACTGGGCAGCGTGTGCGGATGTGAAGTCGGCGTCGTGAATCGCCATCGACACCTCGTCGTGCAGGATCAGGCTGCGGATGTCCCAGTTACAGGTGCCGACGATGGTCAGGTCGTCGTCAACGGTGACCGTCTTGGAGTGTAGGAATCCCGCCTGATACTGGAACACCCGAACACCGGCATCCAACAAGGGCAGGTAGTACGTGTGCGCGACCCACCAAGGGATGGACTTGTCGTACACGCCAGCCATCATGAAGCGAACATCGATTCCGGACGCCGCCGCCGTGCACATCGCCGTGAGCAGGGGTTCGTCGGGGACGAGGTAAGGAGATTGGATCCACACGCGGCGGTCCGCAGACCCCAGGGCCGTGATGAACATGTCGCGGTTGGACGAATGGTCGGTCCAGACGCTCGAATACACGGCTTGCACCGGGATCGCGTCGGCCGACGGGGCGTTGTTGGCCGGAAGGAACTCGGGTTCCAGCAGGTTCTCGGGGCGACCGTTGAGCCGCCACACACCTGCTGTGAGCGCCTGAAGCGGTGCGATCACGGGTCCCGTCATCCGCAGGTGGGTGTCGCGCCATTCCGCGAATCGCTTTCCACCGTCGGCGTACTCGCTACCCATGTTCATGCCGCCGGTGTAGACGACGCGACCATCGATGTCGGCAACCTTCATGTGGTTGCGGTAGTTGGCGCGCAGCAGCCGTCGGTAGCACGGCAGGACCTTGGCACCCGCTCGCCGCAGGCGGCGCAGTTCGGACTTCGGGTAGGAGATCGAGCCAAGCCAGTCGTACATGATGAACACCTGCACTCCGGCATCCATCCTGTCCAGCAGGATCTGCGTCACCTTGGCGGTCAGTTCGTCGCGCTCCCAGATGAGGTACATCAAGGTGATCGTGTGCTCGGCGGACGCGAGGTCCTCCAAGAGGTCGTGGAACTTGTCGGCGCCGTGGAAGTAGACCTTGACTGTGTCGGCACCCACCACGGCTGCCTTTGCCTCGCTCAAGGCGACGCGGGCGACGCGGGCGCTGGGTTCGCTCGCCGCATCGGCGCGAACCGCAAGCCCGCTGGACGGGGCCGCCACGGTCGCCAACACGCGTTGCTCGTCACGCGTCACGATCTCTTCCCGGTGGCGCAGCCGCGAGGACCGCCGGTAGTTGCGTCCCAGAAACATGTACGCGACGAACCCGACGACCGGCAGGAGCGCCAGAACGAACAGCCACGCCAAAACGGTGCTGGGGTCGCGATCGTCGGTCACGAGAACGAACACGACGGCGACGATGGCTAGGACGTACAGCACGCCCAGTACGAGGTTAACCAGGGTGTTCGCGTCCATGGAGATCAGTGTTGCAGGCGTCCCCCACTATCGCGGTGCTGTTCGCGGTGAGTCCGAACAGCACCGCCAAACGGGGGACCGCGAGCACCCGGCTCCGGTCAGCTGAAGATGACGGCGGCCACGCTGATGAACACCATCAAGAAGATGAACGCGATCAGGCCGATGAGGAACCCCAAGCCCTTGTGCTTTTGCTTCGTCAGCCCGATGTTGCCCCTGGCGAACTGGTGGAAGGGCGCCGCGTAGAAGACCTGGAGAAGCTGGCCGGGTTCGACATTGACGTCGATAGCCGCCTGTCCGTAGGTCCGCAGCCACTGACAGCTCATGTCGATATGGATCGGGCCCGGGTACACCGGGATGTCGTTCGATCCGTAGGCGACAGGTACCGGAGTCCCGTTGATGACGGCCTTCGGAGGCAACATGCTGTTGGTCAGGATGCTGCCTTGAACGTAGAGCCGGAGCGTTGACTGGGCCTGCTGCGGCACCGGTGCGCCACCTGTGTTGTATGCGGTCATGGCCGGAACCGTAGCGGGAGTAGGTGGTCGGTTGGTAATCGCCGGCCCCTCCATCCCAGACCTAGCGACAACGCCAATGAGCCTCATGATCTTACCGGTCGGT
>RRZU012097197.1_pt1 | contig 43212 bp, 38 predicted proteins | sample 2165561 | NCBI WGS metagenome assembly RRZU01 (sample SAMN10456909, study PRJNA506462) | wastewater metagenome | isolation source: wastewater sludge | place: USA: Moscow, Idaho | reverse complement strand
TCCTCGCCGAACAACACGACGAATGGGCCATCGCCCGCCGCTACATGTCCGCCGACAGCCTCACCAAAGCCCGCATGCACCTCATCGACGGCGACCTCGAGGAGGTGAGCTCACACGCACTGACCGAAGCCATGTAGAACACCCCCGAGGCTGACGCACCGACCGTCGCCTACACCACGACCCGGGGCATGACCCTCGGTCCGACTGGACGACGAAGCGGAACAAGCGCTCCGCAGACTGGAAGCCGCTGGTCTTACGAGGTCCGAGGCGATCCACGAGGCCTTGGTCCACGCCGCACAACGATTGCGCCGAAGCTCGGAGGTGGCGGCCGACGTCGCTGCGCTGGATGCCGACCACGCCGATGTTGCTGAGATGCAGGCCGTCAGCGGACTGATGGAGTCGCTGCGTACACAGCGGTGACATCAGCCCGTTCGAGCTCCGCAACAGCGGGAAGTCCGAACACTCCCGCGCCGTCCGAGAGTCATCGTCGGACCAAGAGTTGGACGCGTCCGCTCTTCAGCCCCTCGGAGTGACAATCCGAATGCCACACCCAGACTGGCCGAGGTGAACGAATCCCAGTACCCGTCGGTCGGAGAACCCGACCACGGCGGCAGGTGGTGTGCTAGCCACCTCTGCGACATGACCCACCTCCGCACCCCGGCCGCGACCTCCGTAAGGACAGGCCAAGGGCACCCCCGGGGACGGGTCAGCGGGGTCGACCGACCCAGCCGCGTGGGTCCGGCGAACCCTGAATCCCCCGACCGGCTCGCTGCTCTGGACCCGACCGGGTCACCGGGCGGCGGTGGTCACCGTACCCAAGCGGTGACGCCCGGGCGGCGGCGCCCAGCGGCAACACCGTGGTACTGAAGCACAGCGAGTCCACACCCCCGTCCGGATCGACTCTCGCCCAGGCCATGGCCGACGCCGGCTTCTCCGCCCGCGCTGGCAACTCGTGCACGGCGGGGGCGGCGTCGGCGCTGAGCCGCGCCTACCGCTATGTCGACGACCTGCGCGTCGTTACCGTCCTGGTAGACGAGTCGATGAACTCTGGTGTGTGCCATCACAATCGCCCTGCACCAATTCACCGCCTCGCCCGGCATGCGCCCGATCGTCGCTCGACAGGGGCGCCTGACGGTCAGACGATCTTGATCATGTCGAATCCCACGGGTACCCCCATGTTCGCCATCGGGCCACGACCGTGAGCCTTACCGAGGTGCAGCTGCATGGCCGAGGATGCTCCGCCTTCCTTCGGCCACTTGAGGCTGGGATAGGAGTCACACCTGTCGCACCTGAATGTGTACTCACCTTGCGCCACATTCCGCAGTTGCGGCGGTAGCCACGTCGGGCTCTCCGCAGTGATGAGCGAGACGTGTGAGAGTTCGTGAGACCAACGGTCATCTGGGTCGATCGTCGCGTCGCACATCACGCACTGTTCGACCTTCGGCTTCTTGTTGAAGAGACCCATGTGTTCAATCTCCTTCTGGAGCACTGTCGTGTCTAGCTCAGCGCCGGACACGGGTTTGAATCTAGACGAGTGTGCCTAGAGGTCGATTGCTCGTCGAATGGTCCAGCGGCGTGAGACCGATTCAACCACCATCCGAGAGCACAGCACCGCCTCCGAAGGCCGGAGCCAACAAGTCCCTCGTGGCTTTGGCGATCAGAACGAGGCGCAAGCCGAGCTGGGCCAGCTCGTGTTGGGTGAGTCCATCAACCAGCAGCCGGTAGCGCAGCTCCAAGACACAAGTTGCAGGAGCCTCGGACTCTGGAACCGTTCGAACGTGCCCGAGGGGTGCGAGGTCCTGATTCATGGCAACCAGCTGGAAGAGCTCGGGCGTCTCGGGGACGCCGGAGAGGAATGGGACGTGGAGGTCGACGATGACACCGTGCTGCCCTGGATCGTCGATGCCCACCATGAGTGGCGGATCACCCGCAAGGTGAACGACGACGTGACCCACGCTGTTGACGCGGACATCGTTGAACGTGTCATCGAGCCATTGACCGATCTGCTGGAGAACCGGATGCACCAGATGATTCCTCACTCTCTCCTCGAAAGGCTACGTGCATGCAGCATCCACGTTCGTCCACTGGCGTGGAACCGGCGGCGATTGACGCCACTGGCCGGAGTCTCACGCTCATGCGCCAGGAGCGTCGCAGTCGGGTGTACACGGTGCACAGCATGCTCACTCGCTCTCACCTTCGGGACGAGGCCTCGTCGATCTCACGCCCGAGCCAGCCACAGGTCGGGCATGACGGATCGCCCATGACCTCGAGCCACACGGATTGCCAGGCGCCCTGACCGGGCACGCCGGCGAACACCTTCGGGAAGAACGAGTAGCTGGGGACGTTGGCGAACAGCACCATCGTGGCTGGACGCTCGCGACCCTGAGCCATCCCGGGAACCAGGAACTCCTCGGTGAGAGGGCGACCCTCGTCCTCGCGCTCGAGCAGGGCGAGAGCGATCTTCGTAGCGGCGGTCGTCACGTGGGCGATGTCGCTGCCCAGGGCGACCTCGCCAGCCAGTCGGCCCTTGGTGCCGTAGTCCGAGGCTGGCCTGACCGACGAGTCCTGGCTGTGGCGAACAGCAGTTGCGCACCGATAGCACGAGGACAGCCCCGGGACCGTGAACACGATCTCACCGCCGCGACCACCGGCGTACATGCCTGGAAAGACCGCCGGGATGGCAGCGTCGTAGCTGAGCCGGTCGAGGATCGCCTGCGCTCGCACGTCATCTGTGGCGGCCACGACCAGGTCGCAGTCCTCGACGATGGCGTGCAACCTCCCACGGTCGATCTTGCACACGTCGCCAGGGTGCACCCCGACACGAACGCCCGGATTGACGGCGCGGAGACGACGAGAAAGCGCCACCACCTTGGGCTGGTCGACATCGCTGGCGACGTACACGGTGCGAGAGAGGTTCTCCGCGCCGACGAGCTCGGGGTCGATGATCAACAGGTCCTCGACACCACTGCGCACGAGGCCCTCCGCGAGCTGCGACCCGATGGATCCAGCTCCTGCGAGCAGCACACGTCGACGGCTCAGCGCCTCGGGGACAAGGCCTCCGAGCCGGGCCCGGAGGCCAGCTCGTACGTCGGGGCCCGCCGAGGCGCGGGACCCCGCTCCATCGCGCTCCTCCGACTCCACCGCCACAGATGGGGCCGGAGCCGGCGCGGGCGGAGCAGCAGCAGAGCTCCGGACACGGCAGATCCCCTCGAGTGCCCGGGCGAGGCGGTCGCCTGCCGGCACGCCATGATCCCACTCGATCCGAACGGGCACCGGCGACGCGCCGACCGGCGTTCGGGTCACGAGCGGTGGCAGCACCGGATGTGCGGTGGGCCAAACCCTGACGGCGAGCTCATCGTCACCGTGTGCAGAGCGCAGCGTCGCCACGAGCACGGGGTCGCCTCCGACACCCGAGAGCTGCCAGTCCTCGACATCGAACCGGCCCGTGCCAACGAACCGGTCGAGCTCCTCGCCGAGCCGCAGCACCCGAACGACGGGCCGATGGAGAGTGAGTCCACCGGCAGACGGCCGCTCCATCGCCGCGAACCACGAGATCTTCCCCGAGGGCAGCTGCAGCTCATGCGAAGCGAGTTCGCCGGCCCATTCTCGGGTGACGATCGGCCCGAGGAAGTCGGCCATCCAAGGATTACGGCGGAGGCTGTCGCCGAAGGCGATCAGGTCCTGCGACGACGGCCGGTCGAGGCAACCGGGGTGGCTGTGCACCGTTCCGCGATAGCGCAGCGCGCTGACCTCTTCGATGAGGCGTACGGCCCCCTCGAGGCTGCCGTCGCTCTCTGCGATGCCCGAGGTACCTCGCGACGCGTTGTAGGACGCCCCGGTCGTGGCAGCCCAGCGATCGTGGACGAAGCCGCACACCAGGGGCACCTCGGTGGAACCGAAGAGCGCCCCACCCCGTTCAGGCGAGTGAGCGGCCACGTCATGCTCGATGGCGTCGAGCACCCGATCGAGCACGAGGAGCGGACGCGTCACGAGCACCCGCGAGCGAAGGTCTCAGGAGTGAGCTCGGTGATGTGGCCACCGTCGTCGCGCTCGTCGCGCCCGGCCTCGCCGATGCGACCCTCAGGGTCGACGTACAGGGCCGGGACGGATCCGGCACCCGTCTGCGCAGCGCGCCACTTCCGGGCGAGCTCGTCCAGGCTGGTCTCTCGCATGTGGAGGCTCCTCATCGTGTGACGCCGTCGGGCAGGCCCGACGACTTCCGATTGATCGGACAGTCGGTCGTGACGGACACGCGTCACCAGCCCTGGCCCACGTTGAACTGGAAGCCGGCGCCGGCCCGGTAGCAGGAGATTCCCGTCGCCCACAGGACGCTGCGGGCGTAGGCCGCGTCGATCGACCGACAGCCGATGTCGCGGCTCAGGCACAGCTCCCTGTCCGGGTAGAGGTGGATGTCGTGCGCTGAAGGCGGGGTGAGGCCGGGTGCCCGAATGTCCTCCGGCGCGGGGTGCAGCAGGTAGGTGGACCAGAGGTTCCGGTCGACGTCGAAGGCGACCCAGAACGCGTACCGGTTCCCGAAGCGATCGGTGATCCAGTAGGACCAGCCCAGCCAGCCCTCGCTGACCACCTCGACCGTGGTGGGGGGGAACTTGGCCCGGACCAGGGCGCGTTGGTAGCGGAGCCATGCCGGGGAGTACGGGGCTGCCGAACCAGTGGCCACGGACGATCTCTGACGGACAACAGGGGTCCGTCAGGTGTCACTGCCCCGACTGTCCGAAGGAGCGACCCGCCCACCGAGCGAAGGCACGACGATGAACGATCGCACTGCCCACCGGGATGTCTACCGCTACGAAGGCGCCCGTCCGCTCGATGACGTGCGCCAGCGCTGCCAAGGCCTCGCGCCCGGTGAGGACGACCGGAACGAACACATCCGCGTCGCCGGGCGCGTGCTCGCTCGGCGAGACGGCGGTGGCGTGGTCTTCGCCGACCTCCACGACCAGTCTGGTCGACTCCAGCTCATCGCAGAGCGCGACCGCGGTGACGCCTGTGATGAGCTCGCCACCACGCGCGTCGGGGATTGGATCGGCGTCGACGGGTCGCGAACCATGAGCCGTCGGGGTGAACCGTCCCTGCGGGTTGCAGCCGTCACGCCACTCGCCCGGGCGGAACAACCGTTCCCCGACACCTGGCACGGCCTCGCCGACCCCGATGCGCGATACCGCCAGCGACATCTGGACCTGTGGGTCTCACCAGATGCTCGGCGTATCCTCCGTGCCCGGTCGGCGATCGAGCGCCGGCTGCGCCTCACCCTGTGGGATCTCGGGTTCGAAGAGGTGACCACGCCGATGCTCCAGCCGATCCACGGGGGAGCGAACGCCCGACCCTTCGTCACGCACCACAACGCGCTCGGTGTCGACCTGTACTTGCGCGTCGCCCCCGAGCTCTACCTGAAGAGGCTGGTCATCGGCGGATGTGAGCGGGTCTTCGAGCTGGGTCGGGTGTTCCGCAACGAGGGCATCTCACCCCGCCACAACCCCGAGTTCACGATTCTCGAGGCCTACCAGGCCTATGGCGACCTCTCGGACATGATCCGCCTGTGCGAGCGCCTCATCGTCGACGGGGCCTGGGCGGTCAGTGGAACGCCGACCGGATACTGGGCCGGTCGGGAGATCGACCTGACGCCGCCCTGGCGGATCGCGGCGATGGACGAATTGGTCGAGGAGCACACCGGCGTCTGGCTCGGCCTCGACCGCCCTGACGCCGAAGTTCGCGCCGACGCCGTCGATCTGGGTGTCGAGCTCGATCCCCACTTCGGGCCTGGACGGATCCTCGTGGAGGCCTTCGAGCAACTCGTTGAACCCGATCTGCACGACCCGGTGTTCGTCACCGATCACCCGCGGGAGACCTCGCCGCTCGCCCGCCGGCACCGTGAGCGCCCCGGGTACACCGAGCGGTTCGAGCTGTTCATCGGGGGCGTCGAGATGTGCAACGCCTTCAGTGAGCTGAACGACCCGGTCGACCAGCTCGAGCGGTTCCTCGAGCAGGTTGCCGACCGCGACGCCGGCGATGACGAAGCAATGGTGGTCGACCGGGACTACGTCCACGCCCTGGCGGCAGGTCTGCCGCCAACCGGGGGGCTCGGGATCGGCGTCGATCGTCTCGTGATGCTCCTCACCGGCGCACGGACCATCCGTGACGTGGTCGCGTTCCCGACTCTGCGGCCGCTGCCCGCCCGTCCGGAGGACGAACCCGTGAGTTCCTGATCGGGTTCAGGGGCGACCGTGGCCTGGCGCCTCGCCGGCGATCAGGCTGGTCCCCGCCCTTCGCGGATCGTGGTCCGGAGGGACGACGAGCACCTCGCCGTCCTTGCTTCCGCCATTGCTCACGAGGTAGCCCTGCGCGAGATGCACCGCCACCAGATAGTCGGCTTCTGCCTGACCGACCTCATAGCCCTCGGCCACGATCGGAACGCCGGGGGGATACGCGGCGACGCGCTCAGCCGCGATGGCGCCGACGGCGTCCTCGTACTTCAGCGAAACGGCCTTGGGCCGAAGTGCCGCCGCCTCGTACGCCTCCATCAGTCGAGCCTCTCGACCTGCCGAGAGCGGGTCGCCGAGGTTGGGTCGACCAACTGGCAACGGATCACCCGGGTCTGCGAGGAGGACGGCCACCGCGTTCACGACCCGTCCGATGGCATCGGTCTCGAGCTGCCAGGTGAGGAGCTGGAAGGGGATGAGGAAGGTCAGTGTCTCGAACGTCGCTTTCTCCACCACGATGTCTGCGGCCTCGAGTGCTCGCTGGAGCCCAGACCCCGCGACCTCCCCGGGGAGCGTCACAGTCACCTTAAGCGGATCGCTCGTCCCGTCGGACAGACCAGCGTCGCTGCGCCGGAACAGCTCGATCCCTGGAGCTCTCCTTCGAAGGTCGCCGGCCAGGTCCGAGGCGAGCCGAGCACAGTCGTCGAGCATCCGACCACCATCCGCTTCGAGGGTCCGAATGGCGGCGTCCGTTGACGCCAGGAGTTGATAGGAGGGCGATGTGGAGGCCAGCGACAGGAAGGCCCCCTGCAGAGCGTCGATGTCCACGCGGGGCTCACCGCCGCCGCCGATCCGTCGAGCGACGAGCACCGCTGTGCCTTGGAGCGCACCGCCTTGCTTGTGCACCGAGGCGTTGACGATGTCGGCGCCCTGCGCGAACGCCGCTCGATCAGCGAGCCCAGGCGCGAACGGGAGGTGAGCCCCCCACGCCTCGTCCACGATGAGGAGAACATCGTTGAATCCCTCGGCGTCGAGCGCGGCGCGGATGCCGACGACGTCGAGGAAGAGGCCTTCGTAGCTCGGACCGTTCACACACAACGCGCGCACGTCGTCCCGTTCGGCGAGGACTGCCATGACTTCGGCCGGCGTCGCGACCGGCACGCCGTCGAGGCCCGGCTGGACCCGGGCCGGAAGATAGTCCCAGGGAACGCGGAGATCCGTGAGCACCTGGGGAAGCGAGATGTGGGCGCCCCGCGAGACGACCACCCGCTCACCCTGCTCGAGGCTGCGCTGCAAGTAGAGAGCGATCGTCCAGTTGGCCCCCGTCGACCCATTCGTGAGCAGGAAGGTCTGGTCCGTCTCCGGATCACCGCGGTAGCAGCGGGTGACGAGCGCTGCAGTGTCGGCGAAGCGACCGGAACTCCCGACGAACTCGAGGGGACTCCCCAACTCGCCGGTGTACGAGACCGACACATCGGTGCCGAGCGGGTCGGCGAGTTGTGGCTGACCGAGCAGGATCGACGGCGTACAGAAGCGAAGCACCGTCTGGTCGCCGAACACGAGCATGTCCATCTCGTCCACGATCGGGGAGGAGACTCGCGAGAGGCGTCGATTGGTGTATCGCGCCCGGGCGATCAGGCGACCCACCTCGTTACTCGAGCGCTCTCCGCCGCCCGCTCGCCCTGCGCCACCTCACGAGCCACTTCGTCGAAGCACTCGAGGAAGAGCCGGTAATCCGCGGCCTTCATCCGGCCTTGCTCGCAGAAGCGGTCCCGTGTGGCCTCCAGGAGCGAGGCGACCACCTCAACGAGGTCGCTGCTCAGGCGGCGCAGCGCTGCGGTGCGGGTGACTCGGTCGGCGACCATGGCAAAGAGGTCAGGGCCCCGAAGATCGACGAGTCGCTCCCATCGGCGTTCGACATCAACCGGCATCTCGGCCTCCGAGCGCACCGAGGGCTTCATAGAGCCTGGCCCGATCTCGTGCAGGTGGTCGATCCATGTCGGAGCAGGCGGCGATGCCGGTTCGCAGTGCAGCGGCAGCGTCGCTGGACCGACCGCGCCGCTCCAGTTCCTCCGCCGCTTCTTCTGCGAGCAACGCGGCGAGTTGGCCGGCCCCGACGTCATACGCCAGCTGCACCAGGTGGCCCGGCTCGGCGACCACCGAAGGGTCGGCTGAGTCGAGGCCGGCGATCACGGTCGGTGCCGCCGCTTCCACAAACGCGGGGAACGACCTGGCGGCTCGGCTGCGGTCAAGACCGGCGAGCACACGAGCGACCTCGCTCGCCTGCGTCGACACGCCCTGTTCACCGCATTCCTCCCAGCGCCGGGACGCCTCCTCCCAGTTGCTCTGGAGCGACCGGGCTGTGTCCCCCGAGGCCCACAGCACGCGGGTCCGATCCGCCAGACGGCCGGCAGCACGCAGCAAACCTCGCCGTTCGAGGTCGCCCGGGGGTCCGATCGGCGCCGTGGCGCTCATCGCCCACCGGATCCGAGGGATGGGCTCGGCCGGGGCGAGCAGCACCGCCCGAGCGACACGGCCGGTGACGAACGCGGGAACCTGATCCAGCCGGGAACCGTGATGGTCGGCCACGGTCACGTGGAGCTGCAGGCCAGCAAGCTCGACAGCCAGGTCTGCCGAGACGAGGAGGCGCTCGTCGTCCAGACGCTCGACGGACGTCGCCGTCACGAGACCCTCGGGCACGTCGAGCTCCACCGAAACCGGATCGGGCGGCCGAGCCCCCATGAGTAGGGGCGCGTTCGCATGACCCGTCACCCCCCCTCGAAGCCGGACGGGGTCGTCGTCAGGTCCCCGAAGGGACGGAGCGGCGCCGCGGAACGCCAGTTGAGGCGAGCCGGCGACCGACTCCAGATCCGCCGCGAGCGCACCGAGATCTCGCTCGTCGAGAGGCGCGCCGCCGAGGCGGTCGCGAAGCTCCAGCAAGGCCGGCGGCGCCAGCGACCCCAACGGACCGCACGCGGCGTCGATCAGGGCGAGGATCGGGCCCAAGCCCTCGGCGGACGCCAGCTCTGCCTCGGGCAGGACCTCGACCAGCGTCTCGAGCGGGCCCACTGCCCGCTCGCACCACCCGTGCACCAGATCGGAGGGGGGCGACCAGTCGAGGCCGAGCCCCACGACCTGAGGGCGTGCACCGCCTCGGCCCACCACAGCGACTCACGCCCAGCGCCGCGGGACAGGGCGAGCCCAGCGCGGCCCAGAGCCCGCGCCCGCACGGCCGCCTCACCCTGCCACGCGGGTAGTTCGAGCAGTTCGCGGCGCTCGGGCCACTGACCATCGAAGAGGTACGCCGCCAGCACGGTGGCATCCGGGCCGAGACGACTTGGCGCTCCGCACAGCAGGACGTCGATCGGGCGGGTCGGATCTAGCCGGTCGAGCGAGATCACCGATCCGTCCGAGAAGCTCACGACGAGCGCGCCGGCCGGGCCGGCGTCGCGACCCTCGATGACGAACGCACCGAGGTCTTCGTCGTAGGCGGGGTCCGTCACGCGCCCGACACCGTAGCCAAAGCCCGACCCGGCGTCCTGCGATAGCGCCCACCGACGCACTGCCCGCGGCTCACGTGGTTGACCCTGCTGCTCGCAGGGCGTCGTCGAGCATCAGCACGACGAATCGCCGGACAGCGGCGGCGGATGCGCCGTGGGTCGCGAGGTGCTCCGCCAGAAAGCCAAGGCCCTCGTCCAGGCGGGCTCGCACCGCTGGATCGTCCCCCAGTCCCATGACCGCGGCCAGCTCGACGACCGCCCGACGACTCCAGGACAGCAGATCGACGCCCGGTCCCGGTCGGTGCAACGGGACCGCTCCGTGGTGCCAGGCCCGCCTCGCGCACCAGGAGCTGATTTCGGCGAGGGCGCCGGCAAGGGTGTCAGCCCTGAGTGCGATCACCGCTGCCTGCCCGGGCGCCAACGCATGCGGTCCCTCACCAAGAGCAACCGACCCACATGTGCGCTCGGGCTCAGCGAGGAGGCACGACTCCAAGGCCCCCAAATCGAGGTCGTAGACGAGCCCAACGGGGAAGCGCAGCGAGGCAACCTCGACGTCGGCCCGCCACGTGATCCCTTCGTCCAACACCAGCTGCGGGAGGCGGAGACATCGACCCTCGTCCTGGAGCTCAGCGAGGGCCTCCAGGCGGTCCCGCGTCGGGGGCGAGGTCAGGGTCTCGAAGGCGGCCTGCACGCGCAGGAACTCGGACGCGTCAGTGCCTGCTCCTTCGGCAACGTCCGGGTGGTGATGACGAACGGTTCGCCGGTGAGCGCGGCGCACGTCGTCGGCGCGACAGCCGGGACGCAGGGTCAACGCACGCAGTGCCTCACGAATCTCCATGGACACCTCCTCAACCGCGATGGCGCCGCTGAGCGCCGTCGCCGCGTCCGTCAGGGACCGGCACCGGCGGCACTGCGAGCCGCCGCCACCGACGGCGAGAGAGGAGGTGACCGAATGACGGCAACGTGGACCTGCAAGCACTGTGGTGAGGAGAACCGTCCCCACCAGAGGACGCACTGCCACTGGTGCGGCGCCAAGCGCACCTAGGGCCATAGCACCGCGTACCGGCTGGCCTCCACCTCGCGGGGCCGGTCGGCACGCGACGTGCGGCGCGGTCGAGAAGAAGGTCGACGCCCATGCGTCCACCTGACGGACGCGCCCCCCGCCACACGGCACGGCCGTCCGTCAGTGGGGATGAGACGGGTCGAGCCCCGACATCTCGCAACGCCCACAGACCGCTCTCCCTACGACCCCTCGAGGAACCAATGACCATCGCCTCCGCAAAGTCTCCCGCCCCATCCGCCCCGGCGGCGGCGAGGTCAACCGCCGCAGCAGGGGCCGTCGACGTCGAGGATCTGCCGTTCGAGTTGGCGGTCCCGGACGCAGCATTCCCGCCGTCGCTCCTGGCCACCACCGCCTACCGGCTTCGCGCCGTCGACACCGGGCGCTTCGACGGCCCCGCTTCAGCGCGTGAACCCCTGCTCGAGCTGATCGACTCGCTCCACATCGGTCCGAGCCGATTCGTCGTCACCACCCGGGTGGGCGTGCGAGGCGACCGCGACCAGCCGATCGTTGAAGCCGACCTCTTGATCACCGCGCTCGGAGGCGCAGAGGTGCGCGCTGAGTTGGCTGCTGTCCAACGCCACCTCGACGAGCGGTTCTTCGGGACCGATCGGATGTTCGCGGCCGAGCGGCTTCCCATCGACGCACTCGACCTGCCGACCTCGGGCGAGGGCTACTTCATCCGCCAGTCGACGGTCTCCATCGGACCCGACGACATCGGGGGCGAGGCGCACCTTCCGGTCCGGTTCGCGTACCCCGGTCCGTCGGCGTTGCCGCGACTGCTGGGTGCCCTGCTGGCCGCCGGCCCCGGCACCGACCTCTACGTGACCGTGTCACCGACCGAGCTCCGCGCCGGCGAGCGCGAGGAACTCGAGCACGCCCGCGGCGTCGCAGGGTCGGGGGGCGACCTTGCTCAGATCCGTGAGGCGGCGACGGCGCTCGACGCGGTGCTCAGCTATCGCACGGAGGTGTCTGTGGTCCAGGTGCTGCTGGTCACCGGGACGCCGATGGCCGAGGTGACCAGGCGCGCCATCGCCACGGCGTTGACGGCGAGCTTCGACACGCAGCACCACCACGGCCATCGCGTGGTGGCGTCTCCCCAACGCTTCGTCGGCGGTGGTTTCTCGGTCGAACCCTGCCGCGACCTTGAGGACGTGCTCACTCGCCTGCGTTACGGACTTCCCCGTATCGGGTTTCCCGAGCGCGACACCGCCGACCTCATCACGGCGACCGAGCTCGCGTACTGCCTCGGTTGGCCTGCGGACGAGGCGGGCGCCCTGCCGGGGATCGCCGAGAGCACCCGTGAGGCGCCCCCATTCGACACCGGCTCGGGTTGGCCCATTGGACGCGACCCCCTCGGGCGAACCGCTGGCATCGCTGAGCAGGATCGTTGCCTGCACACGGTGTTCATCGGCGGCTCGGGTAGCGGCAAGACGACGCTGCTCACCGGCGCGATCGACCACGACTTCGACCGCGGAAACGCGGTGATCGCGATCGACCCCCATGGCGACCTCCTGCTTCGTGCGCTGTCCGCGGTCCCGCGCGCCCGCCAGGACCGCGTTTTCCTCTTGGACTGCTCCACCGGCCTCGGCGACCGCCTCAACCTCCTTCGATTGTCGGAGTCGCCCGCACGTCGGCGCGTCCACGCTGCCGCCGTCGTCGAGGGAACCGTCACCGACCTCAACCCCGACTTCGCCGGCCCGGTGTTTCACGAGGTGATCCCGCCGCTCCTCGCAGTCCTCGGTGACCGCGGCGCGACGCTGAGAGATCTCCACACCTACCTCCACGACCCCGACCGGTTGGAGCGTGATGCTCGAGAGGTCGGGCGCGACGACGCCGTCGCCCTCGCTACCGACATGCGCCGGTGGAGCCCTTCCCACCGTGGCGAAGTAGCAACGTGGGCACGGGCCAAGTTCCACTGGGTTGACGTCGACGAGATCGCCACCAGCGTGTGCTCCACTCAGCCGACCTTCGACCTCGCCGACGCACTCGCTCCGGGGGGCGTGCTCTTGGTGCATCCCGGCGACGACCCGACCGCCGGCGCCCTCCTTTCCTCTGTGCTGCTCAGCATCTTCCTCAGCTCGTTCACCGGACGCGGACTGCACTCGCCGCCGGTTTCCATCTACCTCGACGAGGTCCAGCGCTTCTCGGGGAACATGGTCCGCCGAGCCATGAACGAGGCCCGCAAGCGCGCAGTCGCGCTGCACCTGGCAACCCAGAACCTGACGAACGTCAGCGGAGAGTTCGAGGCCATTCTCGGCAACGCCGGTCACCTCGTTCTGGGGCGCTCAGTGGGCCCTACTGCGGGTTTCGCCGAGCACGAGCTCGGCATCCCCGTTTCGACGATGAGCCGGCTCCCGAACCTACGGGCGATGTGTCGGCTCTCACCCGGCGGCCAGCCGTGCGAGCCGTTCGCCCTGGACATCGAGCCCCCAAGCGGTCTGTACCCCACCGAGCGACCCCAATGGCTGGACGCCCGCGTCGAGGAGCGGTGGGCGGGCAGGCGCTGACCCGGCGCGGGGGCCTTGGTCCCGTCGCCATGCCGACGTTCGACGGGCCTCCGTCAGGTGTTCGAAGCCGGAGACGTCCTCTTGATCGACGACCACCAGTTGGAGGACACGAGATGGCTTCAAGCAGGTACCGCCGCCGCACCAGAGGACGCCGGCGTTCGGCCCGCCGCCCCGGGCACCGCTCCGCGTACGTCGGACGCCGTCGAGGTTTCCGTTCAGGAACTCGCGCGCCGGTGCTTCGCTTCGCTGTCCCGCTCGGCATCCTTGTCGCGTTCGCCGTGGTCGCCTACGCGTGTGCGCGTCCGGCCGACACCCGGCCGCTGCTCTTTATCAACCTGGACCGCACCGACAGCTTCGCTGACGTGGCCGGTGATGACCTCGACGAGATCCTCATCGAACTCCTCGAGGTCTGTGCCGCCGAGCGCTGTCACGTCGGTGCCGACGGACTCACCGGACACTCCGCAGGCGACAGCCGCGTCCCGGTCGAGGCCACGCTCGAGCTCCCGGGCGGAGCGACTGAGGGTGTCGACGCCGACACCATCGAGCGTCAGCTGGCCGCCGCGACGGCGGAGGAGATCACGACCGCTCTCCCGTTCGACGGGGACATCCCCTGCTCCGACGTGATCAGTGGCTTCGAGGTCGCGCTCGACGCCATGTCCTCGTTCGAGGGAGACGGCCCCCGCAACATCGTGATGGTCACCGACGGGTGGAGCAACTGCGAGCCGTGGAACCTTGCCGCCGCCTCCCAGACGCCCGACGGTCCAGGTGCGCTGCTCGACCGACTCCGCTCCGAGGGCAGGATCCCCGATCTCGAAGGTGTCACCGTCCGCTTCGTGGGCGGGGGCCGAACGACCGTGCCCGATGTCGACCGGCCCCCGCGGATCAAGGACTTCTGGCAGGCCTACCTCGAGGAGGCCGGCGCCACTCTGCCCGCCGACTGGTGGCGCACGACTCTGGGACAGAACCTGTCCCTCGACGGGAGCGGATCGTGACCACTCACCCACTCGACACCCCCTCGGACTCGATCCGCATCGCCCAGTTCATCGCACGGACCCGTGCCATCGGCCCCGGCCTTCACACAGGCGTCTGGGTGCAGTACTGCCCCATGCGTTGCCGCGGCTGCATCAGCCCCCAGTTCCTGGACGAGGCGGGCGGCTCGGACGTGACCATCGCGAAGCTCGCCGCCGACATCCTGGCGGTCGAGGACAGCGATGGAGTCTTCTTCTCGGGGGGCGAGCCCTTCGCCCAGGCCGGAGCGTTGGCCGATCTCGTCGACGAGGTCCGCCGACACCGCGATCTCTCGGTGATGTCGTACAGCGGTTATCCGCTCGAGCACCTCCGTCACCACGGTGACGCCGACCAGCACCGCCTCCTCGAGCGACTCGACATCCTGGTGGACGGGCCGTACTTGCCCGAGCGCCACGCGCCCCTGCGCTGGCGGGGTTCGTCGAACCAGCGTGTGCACGTCCTCACGAATCGGCACCCCCATCTCCTGGAGGGGCCCGACGAGTCAGCCGGGATCGAGACCCGTGTCCGTCACGACGGATCGATCGAGGTCGTCGGAGTCCCTCCCATCCCCGACTTCACCGAACGCTTCCTCGAGGAGCTGGCAAGCGCCGGCGTCCTCGTGGAGCCGCCCGCGCGGCGAGGCACTCCACGCCGTCAACCTCCCGTCACCACGACCGACACCTTGGAGAACGACCGATGAGCACGACCGGCCGGTACAGCAACGTCACCCTCTCCCCCGAAGCCCTCGCCGCCGCCGCGGCTGCCCGAGCCGAGCGCGCCCGGCGCAGAGCCGAGGAGCGCCGCCGGCGCGAGGAGGCCCGCCGCCGCGCCCGGTTCGCCGCCGCGGTCGACGCCTGCAGCGGCGCGGAGGCATCGGCTCTCGCTCGCGTGGACGAGATCCAGCGAGGCGTGGCCGCCTGGACGGGCGGCGCGGTCTCGCCCGACTCCCAGCGTCTGCTGGCCGCAGCCCGCACCCGAGTGCGGACCATCGCCGCGGAGGCCCGTGGCCTGGAGGCTGCGACCTGCGACGTGGCCCAGGCAGAGCACCTCGCTCGGTCCATGGCCGACGCCGTCGGTCGGGTCGAGCGCCTCTCCCACAGCCTGTCCGAGCGCGGCCCTGGCGGCGCCGGCCAGGCTGCCCGGGATCGACGCGGCGAGGCCGCCGATCTGCGGGCACGCCTCGCGGCCGTTGCGAGCCCGGGCGACTCCGAGGTCCAGCGAGCGATGGCGCAGGTCGGCCGACTCGAGGCGCTCGCCCAACGGGGCGACAACGGTGGGTTCGATCGGATGGTCGATGCCGTGATCGAGGAGGTGGACGCCACGGTAGAGGCCACCGGTCGCCGTGCCCACGAGTGGAGCGAGCAGCGCCACCGCGCGACCGTCGCCGTCAGCCAGGTGAGCGACGAGACCGAGGCGCTGCTGCAGGAGTGCCTCGAGGTCGGCTACCGCCCCGAGGCCTTCGATCGCCTCGTGGCCATCGAGCGGACCCTGGGCGAGGATCTGGTCGCCGGCGACCTCCACGCCGTCGCGGCCAACCTGACTGCGGCACGCCTGGCCTTCGAGGAGGTCACCGCCGATCTCGATGAGTGGCTCGACCTCGAGGACCAGCGCAACGAGATCGAAGCCGCGGTCGTGCGGGCCGTGCAGGCCGCAGGCCTCCGCGTCGCGCCCGACAGCCTCGCCGGCCAGGCCGCAGGCGCCGACATGGAGCGCACCGTCACGGCCCTGCTACGTGATGACAGCGAGGTGACGTTCTCGGTGATCACCGATGATCAGGGCACCCATCAGGTCGTCTGCTCGGCCGAGGACCTGCCCGACGAGCGGGGTCGACCCGTCGAGGCCATCGCCGCGTGCCGGGATCTCGACGAGTCCCTGCGTCGGGTGGCCGACGCCGCCGCAGGGCGCACCGACGTCGAGCTCGCCCCGTGGCAGCTCGTCGGCGGCGGGAGCGACCACGGCGGCGCGTCGAGGAAGATCCCTCGCACCATCCGCCGCCCCGACACCGCCCGCACGAACGCCAACCCGTCCAACACCGGAGGATCCCGATGACCGACAGCACCACCACGCCAGCGCACGCGATGCCCGCTGCGGATCTGACTGCCGAGGACGACGCCCTGCGGGTGCCGAGGTGGGCCCGCAACCTGGGACGCGGCGTCGCACAGACCCACCACCTGATCGCCCACGGCGACATCCACGACCTCGCCCTGTCGGGTGATCGCTATGTCCAGTTCCCCGTGGCCCTGGCCGGCCTGCTGCGCGACGCCGGGTACGACACCGTCGCCTTCTACGATCCGATCGACGGATTCACGTTCACCGACGTGGCCCAGCGGGACGTCTTCGACGAGCTGGCGCAGGCCACGCTCGAGGAGGCTGCGCCGGTCGACGTCGAGGACAACGTCGACGAGCCGACGACCATCCGCGGCCAGCGGGCGCGCCAGCAGCGCCAGGAGCGACAGGCCCTGGCCGAGCGTGGCCGCACGAACCTGCGCGACCGCCTGGACGCCTTCGCGGGCGCCCGCCGAGCCCTACGCCAGACCGAGGTCCCGGTAGCGATCGTGCTGCGTTTCGGCGAGCTGCTCCTGCAGGACCCCACGGCACCCGACCCAGCAGACCGTGACGCCCTGGCGTGGCTCAAGCACGCAGCCCACGACGCCCGCCTCGTCCGGACCCCCGACGGTCGCCAGTTGCGCAACCTGCTGGTCGTGCTCACCGAAGACCTCGCCCAGATCCCTGCCTGGCTCTACCGGTTGGACCCGCTGTTCCAGCTCGTCCAGGTGGACCCGCCCGACCAGGCCGGCCGAGAGGCCTTCCTCGAGCGCCACCTCGAGCACTTCGAGGACGGCGCCCTCGCCGGTGAGGAGCGACAGTCCGCGATCCGCCTCCTCGCCGAGTTGACCGACGGGTACTCGTACTGGGACCTCGACGCCCTGCGCCGGACCTCGGCCTCCGAGGCCATCCCTCCGTCCGCAGCTCGGCGGCTCGTGCTCATGCACCGCTACGGCGACCAGGACGACCCCTTCGAACGCCTGACGCTCGACCGCATCCGTGCCATCCGCGGCGAGCTGCGCGCCGGCGTCATGGGCCAGGACCACGCCGTCGACGCGCTCGTACGCATGCTCGGCCGCGCCCGGTTGCGCCTCGGCGTCGACCCCGACGCCCCCGGCACCCGGCCACGCGGCTGGTTCTTCTTCGTCGGACCCACCGGCGTGGGCAAGACCGAGCTGGCTCGTGCGCTGGCGCGGGCGCTGTTCGGAGACGAAGGCGCGCTTGAGCGCTTCGACATGTCGAACTACCGGGAGGAACACGCCCGTCTGCGCCTGATCGGCGCTCCCCCCAGCTATGTCGGCTTCGACCAGGGCGGTGAGCTCACCAACCGCGTCCTCGCCCGACCCCACAGCGTGCTGCTCTTCGACGAGATCGAGAAGGCCCATCCCTCCGTGCTCGATCTCTTCCTGCAGATCCTCGACGCCGGCAGGCTCACCGACGGTATGGGTCGGACCGTCCACTTCGGCGAGACGGTGATCATCTTCACCTCCAACACCGGGTCGGACGGGCTCTACGGACGCATCGTCGACTCGGGGATGCTCCCCCCTTTCCCGGAGGTCGCCGAGCACTACCGGGCTGCGGTCGAGCAGCACTTCGTCCACGGCATCAACCGCCCCGAGCTCCTCGGTCGGCTGGGCAAGGGGATCATCCCCTTCGACGTGCTGCGGGAGGAGTCGATGGACCCGATCACCCGCAAGGAGTTGGATCAGGCTCTGGCCGGCCTGCGTCTCGAGCGCAACGTCGAGGTGCACTGGGACGAGGTCTGCACCGAGATCCGCCGCCTGATGGCCCGATCCGAGAACGTCGCCCTCGGCGGCCGCGCCATCGGCAACCTTCTCCGCGAGCTGGCCGAGGGCGGGCTCACCGACTGGTGGCTGGACCACGAGCCCCCGACCGGCGCCACCATCCACATCAGCGCCGACCCCGGCAACGGTTTCATCTTCTGGGCGGCATGACCTCGGGCGAGGCGGCGGAAGACGATCACGATCGGTCACCAGTGGAGGCATGGCGATCGACGTCGAGTCGCCCGTTCCGTCAGGTCTCCGCGCGCCACGACGTCCTTGCTTGTGACCGCACCACCCGGAGGACACGATGGCCAACCCGCTCAGCTGGTTCCGCGACGAAGGACAACCCGACCTGCACCGTTCCGGGGTTGCCTTTGCGACCCGAAACGACCTCGCCACCACGCCGGCCCACGCGGGTGCTGCGCTGCAGGCCGCCCGCGATCGAGCGGCCGTCGCGAGCCTCGCCGTCGGCGAGCGCTATCAGGCCGATGAGGAGGAGCGAGCCGCCGAGCATGGCGAGATCCAGGCCGACTACGACGATGCGGCGATCGACCTCGAGCACGACGCTGCCGCTGCTCAGGCCGCACAGGCCGACTGGGAGCTGATCGAGGCCGAGGCCCGGAAGCAGCAGGAGATCGATGAGAACAGTGGGCACACCAACCTCGCCCGCAGGGTGCAGCTCCCCGAGCGCGCCCACCTCTGGTACAGCCTGGTCGCCTTCCCCGGTGAGCTGATCTTCACGATCCTGCTCTTCAACAGCTACCAGGGCGCCACGGTCGGTCTCGGCACCTTCCACCTCAACCTTGCCTGGCTCACCGCGGTCACGGTCTGCGCCGTGCTCTACGCGGCGAGCTTCGTCGCCGGCATCATGTGGGCTCGACTGACGAAGGGTCGCGCGGCCCGGGCCGACCTCGAGGCCCGCCGCCTGCTGGCCGTCTCGCTGGGTACGGGCCTCCTCATGTCGTTCGGGCTCTCGGCCCTCCGGGTGCAGTTCGCGTGGACCGAATACCACCGTCTCATCGGCCTGATCGCCGACCAGGGGTTCTCCACGGGGATCGACGTGCCACCACCCGACTCGCTCGCCCTGTTCACCACCTACCTGGTCGTCTACCTCGGCCTGTTCGGGATGTCGGCGATCGTCGCCGCGCTCAGCTGGGACCCCATCGCCCGAGAGCGCCGCCGGGTGCTCGATGCCCCCATGGATGCCTACCGGGCCGCAGTCGATGGGTTCCTCGGCGCCGAGACCGCCCTGCGCGCCATCTGGCGACAGGCGGCTGTGCGCTGGAACGCCGCCACGGACGAGGACGATCGGATCTGGCAGCAGCTCCAGGCCGAGGTTGGCCCGTACTTCGCGGGCCTCGAGGCGGGTAACCGGGGGCCGCTGCCCGCCGACTGGGCAGCACTGCGCAACACCGTCGTCCGGGGCCCCGTGCCCCGCTGGCGCGAGCACCCCCCCACCGAGGAGCCCCGCTTCCTGCCTGAGGAGCGGCGAGCGCGCGTCCTCCGGATGGTCGAGCTCGCCGACCTCCCGCCCCACCGGCCCGCCGACCGCTTCCGCGGCGACGACCCTGGCGCCGGTGCCCAGCCGCCCCACGTACCCGACCCCTGTCCGCCCCCGGGCCCCGAACCCGATCCGTTCCCGCCGCCCTTCGACCGCGTCGTCGTGGCCGACGGCCCGGGTGGCGACCTCGCGGCCCCGTTCTACGATGCAGTCGGGCCGCCCCCGGCGGGTCCGGCAGGACCCCCGCCGGTCATCCCTGAGCCACCCGTCGACGACGCCCCGGCACCTCCCGCGGAGCCGCCGGCGCCGACGCCCGAGCGCGTCGAGGGTGTCATGGACCTCGACGACGATCCACTCGGGCTGGCGGGCTGACCTGGAAGCACCATCCCAACCGCATCGACCCCCCTCGCGGTCGGCGTTTCGGTCCCTGGTGGACCGGAACGCGGGCCGTGGCGCGCCGCTACTCGGTGCGGCAACCGGCCCGGCGGCAAACGTCTGTGGACGGCGGGTAGGGTCGACTCGCATGGCGCGGCGGCCACCGTTCGAGTCCGACGAAGCGCTCCTCGCCCAGACCGCCGATGGCGACCAGGAAGCCTGGGGCCGCTTCGTCGAGCGCCACCGCCCGACCGTGGTGAAGTGGTGCGCCTCCCATCTCGCTGACGCGGGTCTCATCTCCGAGGCGGAGCATGCAGCGACCACCGCCCTCGACAAGATGCATGACCAGGTCCGCAAGCGCCCCATCGTCCAGCCCACGGGGTACCTCTGGAGGTGCGCCGAGACTGCCAGCACCGACGTGATCGTTCGAAGTCATCGCACGGATCCGCTGCAGGTTCAGCCCGGGCCGGTTGGTCGGGAGCGATCGTCGTCGACACCCAGAACGATCTCGTCGATCTCGTCGATCGAGCGATCCGGGTGGTCGAGGAGCACGGTCACCGGGCCGACTCGCCGCTGCAGAGCCCGGACGTACAGGCAGCCCGCCATGATCGAAATGCCCTGGCCGCTCGGCTCGCGGACGTCGCGGTCGGCTTGCTCCACCAACTGCGATCGGTGGCGGCTGGATCCGAACGCAAGAAGAAGCGAACCGACGGCTACCGCCACTTGCACAGCCGCTTCGACACCGCCCTGATCGACGCATACGGCGTCGCCCGTCCCGGCTCGTACCTGAGCAAGGAAGCTGCCTGGCACCGGAAGAGGGACCGCGTCAACATCCAACACCTTGCGTGGGCGGCGATCGTCACCGTCGATCGTGAGGAGTCGCTCGGCAGTTGGATGCGCTGCTGGCTGGCCTCGGACCTGCCCGTGGCGTGCACCGGCGCTGCTCAGCGGGACGTGTCCGCCCAGGCGCGCGTCGAAGCTCGCCTCGCGTGGTTCGCCCGTGAGCTGAACTGGCTGTGGAGGCGGGCGCGAAGACTCAGCGAAGCGATGCTCTTCGTTCCGAGGCGGCAGCCGCCGAGACCTGGGCTGAGATCGAACGGCGCTTGCTCGACGGCGACGACTCGCTGCCCTTGCTCACGCGGAGCTGGCTCAAGTGGGAGGAGGCTTGGCTCAACGGCTTCGCCTTGATCCAGGAGGCGCCTGCCGCAGCCGCTCTCGAGAGTCTCCGGACGTGGGCACTGAGCGACGTGGACACGCCACCGCCGATTCCCAGCCGAGATCTCGAGCCCGAAGCGCTCGCCGGTGGAGGTGTGCGGATCGCCCACATCGACAAGCGGTTGCCCAACATGCAACTCGTCGTCGAGTCCCTGTGGCGTGACACGCTCGACCACTTCAGGTGCCCGGTGCCGGCTCCGGGTTGGCCAGAGGACGCGAAGGACGAGACCCTGATGCCTGACTCCTATCTGGCTTCCCTCACCTATCTGGGCACGGGTGGTAGCCTCGACCCGCCTCGACGAGCGACCGCGCCACATCTGGCGCGTCGATGTCTGCGACGAGGACGGCGCCCCACGCCTCTCAGGCGCCGCGAGTGGTCTCTCACTGCAGCTCGACCATGGCGTCGAGGTCAGCGTCGATCCGCTGATCTCCGACGGAGTCCTGGCTGTCACCCTCCAGCTGCCCGAAGGCGGCAACGCCGCCGGGACCCGGTTGTTCGCCGACCTCACCGGCGTGAGTGTGGCGCGCGCGGTTGCCGAGGAACCGCCCGTCGGCACGGTGACGCCGATCGACGTGACCACCGGTGCGGCACGTTGGCGAGCCGTGCGACGGCTCGTGGTCGTCGAGCACCTCGCCGGACGAGTCGGCGCCAGCTGTGATCGGTCACCGTCGCTCTGGGTGGCCGAAGCGGCCTGGGCGGCGATCAACTGCTCCACCGAGCTGCACGACTACGCCACGCGGCGCGCAAAACAGGCCGGTCCGGCCCTCCTGTTGATCGACGTCGGCAGCCTGCTCGGCGAAGACCGGCGCCTCGTACCGGCATCGGCCACGCTCCTGGGACCCGTCCGCGACCTCACGGCCGACCCCCGGCTCGCCCGGTTCGATGAGTTGCGACCGTCGATGTAACGCGGCGTCAGCCGTGCTCGACGCGTGCGAGCTGCTCGAGCAGCGTGGGTTCCCCATCGATCGGGACCTGGTGGAGTCCGCCCTCTGGGATGCGGTCGCCAGTGGCGAGCGCGGGCTCCTGCAGGACCTCGTGACCTGGTACGAGACCGAGCCGGGCCGCTGATCGGTACGGCGCAGCCTGGTTCAGCCCTCGAACGACATCGACGCTGCCTCGGCGGTTCCCGGCGACGCTGAACCCTCTGCTGCCGATCGAGCCGTCGCACACGACCGGGCCGGATGGTGAACCATCCGGCCCGGTCAAATCCGCGTCCACGCGTCGCGCGGTGTCAGACCGCGCTACGCCGCCGCGGGGTCGTCGAACTCGCCGGCGAAGAGGCGCTCGAGATCGGCGTCGAGCTCCTGGTCGGGCACGAGCCCCTCGACGAGCTCCGCCGCGTGCTCGGTGAGCCAGGTACGCAGGCCGAACGACGACTCCATGGCGAGGCCGAGCTGGCGGCCGACTTGAGCGGGGAAGGTGCCACCCCCGAGATCGACCTGGAAGTCGCCCCCCACCACCGCAGCCTCGTCGTCGCCGACGGTGATCGCAGTCACGAAACGGAAGTGGCGGTTGTACTCGTCCGCGATGGCCTGGAGCGCGGGGCGAACGGACAAGGGATACTGGCGGTCGAACGAGCTACGTACGACGAGGACCTCACCGGTCGGGCCCTCGGCCGAGATGGCGAACATCATCGCCGGCTCGCCGAGCTCGCCGCGCCCGAACGGCACGATGAAGCCCTCATCCGTCTCACGGAAGTGCAGCTCCTGCGCGTTCAGCCACGCCTCGGTCATGCGGGGGGAGAAGGTCCGGATCTCGGTCATGTCATCGCTCCTCGTGGAGCCCCGAAGGGGGGCCGTGCGCCGATGAGGACGACCGACGCACCGACGACTTGACGGAACTGAGCGAACGTCTGTTGACGCCCGCCGCCCGCCTCACCACTGCGAGATCGACGAGGGTCGCCGAACCGATGTCCGTCACTGGGTCCTTGATGGTCCGCCCACGCACCCGTCCGTCGCCCAATGGCGCGCGACTACCGTCAGAGCTCGTGGCAAGCATGCGTGTCGCGGATCTCGTCGGCGACCCGCTGGCGCGGCGCCTCTACGAAGAGGCCGCCCGAAGCGGGGCCGTCGCTTGGCTGTTCCCGCTCGAGCCGTTCGAGGAAGCCCTCAACACGTGGCTCGACGCTCACGGCGCGCCGTTGCAGCGGCTCGAGGCCGGTTCGGCCCTCGAGCGTGCCGTCCGAGAGGTGGTCGCCGACGCCACCAAGAACGCTCTCTTCCTCATGGACATCGAGGAACGTGCAAGAAAGCACTTCCCCAAGCGGGCACCGACCAAGGATCTCGCTCGTCGCGCCGTCGAGCTGGCGCAAGAGCAGGGACTTACGCGTGTCGAGGCGTTCCGGACGCCCACACGAGCGTTCGCCGTTACACGGGCGCACATCCCCATGCCCTTCGACAGCAATCTCTACGGCTGGCTCTACTGGCACGAGCGTCAGAAGCTCACGGCACTGATCAAGCAGCACAAGCGCGAGCGGGACTGGTTGCCGATCAGCACCTTCTCTCAAGGGAGCGACCCGACCAACGGAAGCGACGAAATCGACCCGGCTGCGCTGCCGACGCTCGATACCGATCCCGAGGTCGCGGGGCTGGCGAGCGCCGCGACCGCTGCATGGCGCGGGTTTCTCGGTACCGTTCGGCGCCTGCTGTTGAACCCCGGCGACGGCGTCGACGACCTGTTGAGCCCTGATCTCAGAGCGGGTGCCAAGGCCCGTGACTGCGACGCTGGGCTGGCAGTCGCCGCCGCATTTGTCGAGGTCCTCGAGGGTGTGCTCGACACCGATGAGCACATCGACGAGTCGTCGAGGTGGTGGGGCGACCTCGACGTGCATTTCGTCGCCGCTTGTCGTGCCGCCGTTCCGGCCAAGGCAGAGGACGAGGGCTGGCGCTCGCGGGTGCGGGCCAACGCGGGTTTCGCGGTCACCCGGGCGCTCGCCCTCTGCGCGAGCGACGACAACGAGCGAGCACTCGTCGCGGCGCTGAACGCCTGGACCACCGTCCACCTGAAGAACTTCGTGCAGAAGGGCCCCTCTGACGACAAGCCCCTCATCCAGGTCGACGCCCGAATCGACTGGTGGCGCCTCGCCGTGCGCGTGCTCCACCAGGCAGAGTCGACTGGCACGCAACTGATGGCCGAGCTCGCGACGGCCGTCCTCGATGAGACGGCGGCGTGGCTCGATGCCAAGGGCGTCGCCGCTGCGGCAGCCCGCTGGTTGTCCCATGAGACCGCGGCGCTTTCCGCCTGCATCCCCGAACGGGACCAACGCGTGGACGAGGCGCTCCAACGTCTCTCGCAGTGGCACCACGATCTCCCCGACGCCCTGACGCCCCCGCCGCGGGCGAGCCTCGACCTTGCCAAAGCCGGCTTGCCCGTCAAGCGGCCTGCGGTCCTCCAGAGCTCGGAAGTCGTCCTGGTGGCCTTCATCGAGGTTCGGCTCGAGCTCGAGACCCGTCCCCCCTCCGCCGAGCAGGTGCGCCCATGACCTCCCCACCGCTGGTCCAGGTGCGATTCGCCGCACTGGACGAGACCGACCCGACCAGTCCCGAGAGCCGGGTCGTGCACCGGTTCGCCATCACCTCCGTCGATGGTGACGGGGCCCCCTGGACACCGGGACCTTGCGGCTCGGTGAGCACGACCCTCGACCACGGCGTGTCGATCGAGGTCGACCCGATGCGTCCGGCAGGCCTGTTGGCGGCGACAGTCGACGTACCTGGCGAAGCCATCGCCACCATCGGTCGTCACTTCGAGAACGTCGATGACGAGGTGCAGCTCGACGACCGCACCGGCGGGAGTGAGCTGTCAGCAGCGACGGCGACGTTGCTGCTCGACCTGTTCGGCCCGGCGATCGTCGCCGCTCTGGCCCTCGATGCGCCACTGCGCAACGTCGGGGACGCAGTAGCGGCCGAGACCGACACGCGGCGGTGGGACCTCGCCCGCCAGCTCGCCTTGTGCGAGGACCGAGCTACTCGCCTCGGTGCCCCGACGGTGACCACGCCGTCAGCCTGGGCTGCCGACTCCGCTCGCCTCGCCGAGCGGCTCTCGATGGCGCTTACCGAGTGGGCGGCATCCCGAGCCGACCAGGCAGCACGTGCGTTGGCCATCCTGCCGCCGGCTGGCGCCGTCGCTGCGCTCGCTCCTGCATGGCCGGCCTTCAGCGAACTGATCGCCGTGATCCGGGCGCTGGCCGGGCGCGCCGCGCTCGATGACCTGGCCGAGCTCTTCGACCACGCGTCACCGGAGGTCCCGGACTGGGACGACGCTTTCGCCGACCTCGTGCGCCGTGCTGAGGCCGAATCCGGTCCCCCACTCCGAGGTGGCCTCGCGTTCCGGGGCGCTCCCGGTGAGACCACCTCGCAGCGCACCCTCGAAGCGGACGACCGGCGCGGGTTGCTGGGCGCCGAGCGGGCCGTCGAAGTGCCGTCCCTCCTCGTCGGGGCCGTCAGTGATCTGATCGACGCCCGTTCGGTCCTCGCAGAGTGGCACGAGGGGGTCGGCGTCGAGGTACACGTGACCCTGTCCAGGGCAGGTAACGCGGTGATGTCCGAGCTGGGCGGCCAGGAGCTCATCGCCGAGGAACTCGCCGTGGTGTGCGCCGAAGCCAGCACCGGACAGGTCGTCGCCAACCGCGGGTTCCGCGTCGAGGGACGTTCATTGAGCGCCGTCCTTCCGGTTCCGCGCATCCCTGATCCGGGTACCCAGTACGAGATCAGGATCTACCGGCGCGGGCTCGACGATCGCCGCCCCCGCCGCGAGCGCGAGCTCGCCACAGCCGCAGCGGCCTCGCGCGATGCGTTGCACGCCACCCATGAGGCCTTCAGCCGCGCCCAGCCCAAGCCGGAACCATCCCGTCGGGCGGCGAGCGAACTGTGGTCTGCTGCTGCCTCACTGTGGACGCAGCTCGACCAGCCCCTGTTCGCCGAGCGCTGTCAGCGGTTGGCCATCTCCTGCCGCGACCTCGCGACCAGCGGAGACGATCCGGGTGAGCTCCTCTCGACGGACCTGGAGCTGGCGTCACCGCTCGTCGGAGATGAGGTTGCACCGGGTCTGCGTGTCGTACTCGAGGACTACGCCGATCGGCTCCGATCTGCGCTCGAGGTCGTGGACAGGGACGGCGCCGGAGAGCCCGAGGTGCTCGACGAAGCGCAGACCTACGTGCACCTGGCCCGGACGCTCGGCCTGGTCGAGGCATCGACCGAAATCGCCGTCGAGGCCGCTGAGGCAACGAGCCGGTTGGGTCGTCGCGTCGACAAGGACGCGTTGGCTGAAGTCGTCTGGCGGTCGCTCGTGCTCACCAGGCGCGATGACCTGGTGCGCGACGCTGCGCGGCTTCTCGTCGTCGGCGAAGAAGCGGCCGAGGAGGACTGAGCCTGTTCAGTCCTCAGTCGTCGGCTGCAGCGAGGCCCGCCGCACCGGCGGCAATGCATCCAGATGTCCCCCCCCCGAGCGGCACGGACCTGAGGGGCGAGGGTCGGCCGCCGCCGAGCGATTGTCCGTCACTGCTGGGCGTGGGTACGCACACTGACGTCGATGCCTTGGCCGTGGCCGTCCAAGCGGGCGAGCCGTTGTTGGTGTGGGGGCGGCCAGGTGTCGGGAAATCCGCTCGCGTCGAGGCCGTGGCAGCCGCCCTCGAACGGCCGTGCATCACGGTGATCGGCTCGCTTCGGGAGGCGTCCGACTTCGCCGGTCTCCCGATCCGCACCGAGGACGGAGTTCGCTTTGCCCCACCGACGTGGGCGCTCGCGGCAGCTGCCGAGCCGAACACCGTGCTCTTCCTCGACGAGCTCACGTCAGCGCCACCCGGCGTACAGGCAGCCATGCTGCGCCTGGTGCTCGACCGCCGGATCGGCGACCTGGCCCTGCCCGACGGGGTGGCGATCGTGGCCGCAGCCAACCCGCCTGACCTGGCGGCAGATGGGTTCGATCTGAGCGCCCCCCTGGCCAACCGCTTCTGCCATCTTCACTGGGAGGCCGACGTGGCGACCTGGGTGGCGGGCATGACCGAGGGTTGGCCCGCCGTCGAGGTTTCGGCGCTGCCCACGACCTGGTCACACGGCGTCCCCCGGGTGGCGGGCCTTGATCGCCTCGTTCATCCGGGCTCGCCCGGCGCTGCTGTTCGACCTTCCCGATGATCCCATGACCGCGGGGCACGCGTGGCCCAGCCCTCGGTCGTGGGACCGGGCCACGCGTCTCGGTGCGACAGCCGAGGCAGCCACCCTCGATGACCAGGCCGCGCTCGACTTGCTCGCCGGCTGCGTCGGCGAAGGTCCTGCGGTCGAGCTGCTGGTGTGGGTCGCGGAGCTTGACCTCCCCGACCCCGAGGAGGCGCTTGCCGAACCCCTCGGCGTCGACATCCCCTCGCGTGGGGGATCGCCTCCACGCACTGCTGAGCTCGGTGGTCGCCGCCGTGGCCGGCCGACCGGAACGCGAACGGTGGGAGTCGGCGTGGGTGCTGTTCGCTCGAGTGGCGGAGGACGGCGGGGCCGACGTGGCGGCCGTTGCCGCTCGCTCGCTCGCTCGCCGCGCTGCGCAAGGGCGCATGGCCCGCTCCGACGGCGCTCGATGTCTTCGTGCCGTTACTGCGCACAGCCCGTCTGCTCGACGGGTAGCGAATTCAACCCCCGCTCCAGAGCTGGTGATGCTGGCCGCATCGACGCCGCAACCAGTTCGGCGGTCGACGGGTCCACACTCGAAAAGCGGCGTTTCGCCCGCGCCACGACCTCCGCTGCCGATTCCAGCGCGACTAATCTCTCGCTCGACGCTAGCGACGCCAAGCGGCCGAGCATCCTGTCATCGAGCCCCAGAGTCGTGAGTGCTCGACTGTCATCGGAGAGGTCTTGTCGAGCCGGGCAACTGCCCGCATCAGGTCGTAGACGGTTGGTACCTCGTCCGCGCCGAGGTCAAGTCGGCAGTGAATCATGAGGTAGCGAGCTGGTGCCCGCCGGTCGAGCGCGACGAGGTGATCCAGGATCAACGCTTCAGCGGCGTCGCGGTCCGCATTGGTGGCATCGAGGAGGTCACTGGCGTCGCCAGCGTCCAGACTCAAGAGGGCCAGGAGAAGGTGCTCCGGCCCGATGTGACGATGGCCGAGCCGAAGGCTCTCCGTCAGGGTCGCCACCATCAAGTCCTTTGCATCTGATGTGAATGGCACATGGTCGGTCCCTATCGGAGGTCCCTGGGACTCGATCAGCTGTGCCAGGTCCTCGCTCGTTGCACCTGCTTGGCACATCGCCTGGCGACAACATGGCGATTCAGCAGTCGCAAGCAGCAGGTGTGCAGTCCCGATGTAGTCGTAGCCACGCGACTCGGCGATCTCCTGGCTGCGCACAACCACCCGCCGCGCCTCGCTGTCGAATCTCTCGAACATCACACGCCGCCACTCGTCAGATTCGTCGAGTTCGGACCCTAGCGTTGCGTCGTATCTCACGCGGCGTGTGTGCGCCCTGGACGAGCACGTACACGCGGTGCCGAGCTCGACGGCATACTTCACCCGCGCGCTAGGCGGCGTCGCTGAGGACCGAACGCAGAAGTGACTCGATCGTGGACTTGTCCAACGCCCTGAGGCGCGACAGGTCGTCGGGCTCGAAGCCGCAGGGCTCAGTGACCGCTGGGTTGGACAGCAGTTCGCGCACGTCAGCGTGGGCGGACTCGATGAGCTCCACCACCACCCCGGCGAGACGGACGACGGCCACGACGTCGACATCGTTGGGATCGACTCGCCCGGGTGCACCGTCGAGGTGCCCATCGGGCGAAGCGACTCTGGTCTGGGACCGCGGTCGGGCCAGGTACTTGTCGTAGGCCTCCGGGGTGCTCGAAGAGAAGCAGCCATCGAGGAAGTGCGCCACCTCAGCGACGAGCTCATCGACCTCGTCCTCCGAGCAACCAGGCACCCGAAGCCCCAAGGCGCGTCGCAGCCGGGCAGCGTCGATCTCCTCGAGCGCCGTCTGGCAGGCGTCGGCGCACAGCGCCTCCAACCACTCCGGGGCGTGAGTGGGCTCGAAACCGAGCACCGCGGCCGCCTGCTGCACGGCCCGCGGTGCCGACGCCAACCGTGGCGCCACGACCTCGCCGAAGCGGTCGATGAGGACGCCGCGTGGGCGCTGGACGAGCCCACGCTCCCGGTTCCAGGCCTCACGGGCATCACGATCGAGCATGCGTCCGAAGGCGAACTGCTCGAGCGTGCACTTCAGAGGCTCGGCGATCCAGTCGAGGACCTTGGCCCGGGGGCCGCCCTCGGCGCCGACCAGCTGGTCGTTGAGCGCCTCGCGGATGGCTCCGTAGGCGTGCAACGACGGGTCGAGTGCGCCGCCGCAGCGTCCACCGCGGTGGCTCAGTGGCCCGCACCGCGTCCGGCTCACCTTGTCCACGACAGGCATGAGCACGAGGGTCGCCATCTCCCTGGCACGCGGATCTCGGGCCTCGATGCCGGGCGCGAGCACCACCAGCTGCTCGTGGATCGACAACCCCTCGAGACGGAAGCGCCGCATCTCCGGCGAGATGCGCCCCTCGAACGAGTCGGCGGGGATGTTGACGCTGCCTTCGACCATCGGTGCCCTCCTCGTGCGTTTGCACGGGAAGGGACAGGCAGCCGAGTCCAGACCTGACGGACGACCGTGCTCCTGCGGCTCGAGATCGAGGGCGCGTGGAGGTCTTCACTGCCTCGCAGGCGCTCGCGACCGAGCCGCGAGCGACGGACGAATCGGCCGGTGCCAACTCGGAACCGCCAGGTGAGCACCGCTGCAGAGGCCCTGAGATCTTCGCCGCCTGTTCCAGATCGAACCGTTTCTGCAGGTGAGGCGACCAGGCAATGTGGCCCGGTCGGCCCACGCTTCGCTCGACTATGTTCCCCAGCTACTGCACGACTGGAAGGCGGGGGTGAAGAAGTGCCGGAATCGTTTACAGAGAGGTCACCGAACCCAGAGCGACCCGAGTCCTGGCCGGTTTGGGAGTTCGACCTCGATGACTTGAACAGCGTGCGCCACGCGGCGGCGTACGTGTCCGAGCACTGCATCTACAACGACGACCGGCTCCGCCCGAAGGGCACGCTCCTCGACGGATACCAAGACGAGTCAGCACGAACCGCGACCGACCGTCTCAACATCGTGGTCAACCGGTACGAGCGCCTCCGTGAGCTGAGCATCCCGTACGACCACGAGCCCTTCACCGCGGACACAGGTCAAATGGTCCGCCATGCACAGTGGGTACTCGACGAGTCGGGTACCTGCCTCGACCTCGCGATCCTCCTTGCATCGATGTGTCTCGTGAGCAAGGTCGCCCCATATCTCGTGTTGGCCAGCGACACTGTGGGGACCGCTGGACATGCCTTCGTCGTCTTTGACCTTCTGCGGAATCCAGGCGAACCCGCCAGTCCTCCACTCGACGGCCTGATCCGCGACGGTGTCGCCGACATCTCCTCCGATGACCGTCGCTCACTCGTACTCGCCTCGGTCAAGACGCGAAGGGCGAGACTCGTCGCCGTCGATGCCATGCACGCCGCTGAATCCCTCGACAACCAGATTGGCCTACCCGTCGAGCAGGCAATCGAGCTCGGGACCGAGAACCTGCGCACATGGTCAAGAGTCGTCCTTATTGACATCCTCGCCTGTCAGACGGACGACACCAACCGGATCAAGCCGCTGCAGCCCCCGAGGTTCGGTCAGGCGATCCGCCGCTTCGCCCCGACGCCTGACACCCCGTTCATCGACTACCCCAGCAGGAAGCCCGTACTCGACTGGCTGCGTCGCAGCGGGAGGGGTCTTCGCGTGCTCCACGGCGGCCAGGGCACCGGCAAGAGTCGGCTTGCGCGCGAGGCACTGGGGGGCACCGGGTGGTTCCTCAACGCCTCGAATGCTCAGAACCTCATCCGGTCGCTCGCTGCGGGAGAGGCGCGTGAGCGGGGAACCGAGCTCACGGGCCTCGAATCGCCTGACGTGCGCACCTTCGCCGAACAAGCGCTGGAGCGCCTCCGCACAGCGGATAGCTCCTGGCAGATCGTCCTCGACAACGCGAACGGTGGCCCCGACGCGCTGCGGACGTGGATGCCACGGCCTGATCCGGAGAAGGACCAGTCGGTCATCGTCACGACGACCAACCCCGCTTGGGCGGCTCTTGTCGGCACGGACAACGCTCGCTTGCTCGAGCCCATCGAACAGGAGCGCGACGCATCGAAACTGCCCGACTGGATGCACGACGAGACGATCGCTGCGCTCGTCCGAGGCAGGGTGCTCATGATCACCGCTCTCGAGCGACTCCGGTCAACCGCCGGGTGGAACACCGAACAGCTCCGGACCGCGACGGCCAACCCGTCCATCCCGTCCACCAGCCGAACCGAGCTCGCCGGGCCGGCTGCGGCCTGGGCCGCCATGACCAGCGCCGAGGCCTTCACCGACGAAGACCGCGCGGTGGCCCATCGGCTCGCCTGGCTCCCACCCGACGACCTCACCGCCGACCTCTATGGCTCCATTCACCCGACCGCTGACGTGTCGGTTCCCCGCCTTCTCGCTCTGGGCCTGCTGACACCGGTCGGCGACGGGCACGTCGCTCTCCACCGACTGTTCGGCGAGGTGCTCCGCGCCGAACAGGACAAGGCGACCGTGGATGCGATCAGCCTGGAGCTCCTCAACCATGCAGGCGTGGCCGAAGCCCTCGGCGAGCGAGGAGACCGGGACACCCTCGATCTCCTCATCGCTCAGATCAACGCGCTGCACGAGGAAGGACGACGAGGTCGGGACCTGGGTCGGGCCTTCGCAGCCTTGGGCGCCTGCCGGGAGGTCCAGGGCGGCGTCAAGGAGTCGGCGCAGCTCTACGAACGCGCGCTCGAGAACCTCGACCCCTCGAACGAGGAGGACGCACTCGTCATCGCCGACTGCCTCCACGGGCGGGCGCGGTTCGTCAACCAGCACGGGGGTGCTGACGAGGCGCTGGTCCGGGAAGCTCTGGAATGGACAGCGGATGCGGCTCAAATTCGTGCTGATGACGAGGTTCTCTTGGCGCGCAGTCGAGCCATGGAGGCCCTGCTCCTGCAGAAGCTGGCCGGGCACGTGGCGAAGTCCGACAAGGAGAAGAGCCTTACGCTGTACCGCGAGGCGAAGGTCATCATCGACGAGTCCTATGACCTCCGGCGCAGCCGTGTGGACCCGCGTGAGGAGGCCCGTGCGATCTTCAACAAGGGCGGCGTGCGGGTCAAGCTCGCACAGCTGGACGACGGTGCCCTTGCGGAGGGCTACCTCGCGCAGGCCGAGCTCGCCTACACAGATGCACTCGATCGACGTAAGCGCCTCTACCGGAGGACGGCCCACCCCCACCGCGCCGCCTGCAGCACCGGCCTCGCCTTGGTCGGGTACTACCGGGCCGTGCTTCTCTGCGAGCACAGCCGCAAGGACCGAGACACCTGGTTGCGTGAAGCGACCGAGCACGCCGTGACGTCGATCGAAGAGTGGTCGGAGATCGAGGCGGAATGCGACGACAAAGAGGTTGCCAAGATCGCTGCGATCCTTGCGAAGATCGCCCTCGCGAGGAAGGCGGCGGTCGACTCGCGGGCGAAGGGCTTCGACCTCGCTGCCTTCAGCAACGACCTCGAGGGTGAGTTGCGGCGAGCCGGCACGGCATGATCAGGCGGTGACGTCCGCCCGTACCCACACCCCTCGATCGCCGGATCCTCGGGTCCGAGCGCAGTCCCGCACCACGTGATCGCCCCCGTCTACACCTGGCTGAGACCAGACACCGTCGAACTGTTCCTCGCCCACTCGGCGGAGTACTTCCGGCCTGCCGTTCGGCCGGCGGTCCGCCTGTGGGGCGAGCACCTGTTCCTCCTCTGGAGCGAGCGCCAGGGTGTGCAGGGCGAACCACCCTTCGAGCTGCGACTTCGGGCTGCGTTCGGGTGGACCGGGCCCGAGGCGCCAGCCCCGGTCGCGTCGGCCCATGAGGGTCGGCTGCGGTGTCGGGTGGAGGTGGACGTTGGACGGTGCGCGGTCGGCGACCTCCGCCTCATCAACCCCGTGTTCGTGCAGGACGGGTGGTATCGATGCGTAGTTGACCTCGTGGAGCAGGGACTGCCCGAAGACCGCATCCGGGAGGAACTGGCGTTTCTGGAGTCCGCAACCTCCAGGATGAGCTCGGCAGCCGCTGCCGAGGCGGTGCGTTCGACCGCTCCGGACGTCCTCGACGGCGTCGTCGCCCACTTCGGTCACACCTTCCGCGCCTATGCCGAGAGCTGGCGACCGTTCGTCCCAGGCTCCTCCAACGGGGAGGAGTTGCTCGAGGTGGTCTACCCGTCGGAAGCGGTGCGATCTATCACCGTGGAGCGGGACAGCTGACCGACCCTCCGATGGTCACGTCCGGGCGTCGTCGCGAGGTAGCCGATCGATTGCGTCGGTGAAGGCGCGGGCGCGTTCCCGGTAGTCGCCGAAGCGACCGAAGCTCGGCGCCGCAGGTGACAGCAGGACCACCCCGGGGGCTGGCCACGATTCCATCCACCCGAACCCACGGCAGACCGCATCTTCGACGTCCTCACACCCGATGACCTCGACCTCAGAAGACGTCGTGGCGCGGATGGCTTCGGCGATTCGATCGCCGCAATCCGGCAGGGTCAATGCGAGTGTCGGCGCTGCGCGCGCTGCGAGGTGCTCGGCCAGCGGTGCGTAGTCGATGCCCCGGTCGAAACCTCCGACCAGCACGGCCACTGGCCGACCTGGGAACGAGTCCACCGCGGCGATGGTGGGCAGGACGTTGGTGGAGAGGCTGTCGTCGTAGAACTCGACACCGGCCACCGTCGCCGCCAGCCGGAGCCGGCTGTCCAGAGGCGGAAACTCGCTGCCCGCCGTAGCGAGGAGACGGGGGTCGTCGGCACCGGGAACTCCCGCCGCCTCCAGGACCGCTGCGGCAACCGCGGCGTTCATCGTGTTGTGACGACCCACGAGTCCCAGTGCTCCGGCCCAGCTCTCCCCCTCAGCGGCGGTGACCCAGCGGACCTCGGGGCCGAGGAGAGATCGCCGAGCACGCAGAAGCTCGTCATCACCGCAGACAGTGAGGCGAGCGCCTGGCTGGGAGGTGAGCGAGAGCTTGTCCCGGTAGTAGGCGTCGACGGACCGGTGCCAGTCGAGGTGATCGGGGTTCAACGAGGTGACCCCCACGACCGGCGGAGTCACACCCAGGTCGGTGGCCTGATAGCTCGAGGTCTCGATCACCCACAGGTCGAAGTCGGTCGGCACTGCTGGGTCGTACGGCGGCACACCGATATTGCCGCCCACGAAGCAGTTGACGCCCAGCCCTCGGGCGAGGTGGCCGGCGATCGACACCGTCGTGCTCTTCCCCTTGGTGCCGGTGACGCAGATCACCTTCGAGACGTCCACGTCGTTCAGCCAGAGTCCCAGACCGCCGACCACCGGGATCCCTCGGGCTTCGAGCTCGATGACATCGTCGCGGTAGCGACTGATACCGGGGGTCTTGATCACGAGGTCGCAGGAACGCAGGCGTTCGAGTCCCCCCTCGCTGGTCGCGACGACGCCAGCGTCCCGTGGCCGGTCATCGACCAGGAGGGGCTCGACACCCAGCTGCGCCAGACGGCCCTGGTTCGCCTCGCCCTCGACCCCAAGGCCCCAGACCCCGATCCGCTCGAAGCGGCTGAGGTCACGCCAGCCGAAGGTCGGACGCATAGGGCTCAGAGATGAAGTGCTCACCGATCGGCGAGAAGAGATGTTCGACGTCGAGAGCCGGTTCCGCGGAGGAGGCTCGGATCTGCTCGCCCAACGCAGCGAGGACCGCGGAGCCCTGTCGGTCGGCGCGCTTACCGGCGAGGACGATGGCCGCTCGGCACTCATCGACGTCGCCGACGCACTCGAACGGCTTCGCGCCCTGACCAAGCCCGGCGAGGGTCTCGAAGACCGCCAGGAGGTCAGGGTTCTCGAGCGGCTCGTTGCCGCGAAAGATCCGACCGAGCACCTCTCGTTCGACGAACGGGCTCAGGATGAGATCGATGAACGCGCACTTGTCGCAGACGCCACACCAGTGATCGAGCCGCTGAGCGGGATCGATGTGGAACGCCCGGTTGCAGGAGCGAAAGGTCTGGAGGTGGCGCGGGTGACGAGCGAACTCGCGAGCGATCCACAGCTCCGAGCGCGGGCGGAGCAGGGAGAAGTAGTCGGGGAACGCCGGCGAGAGGTCCCGCAGCACCGCTCGGAACGAGCGCTCGAACGCCAGGCTCTTCGAGTATTGGTGGTTCACGAGGACACCGTCGAACTCGACGTTGCCGGCGGAAGCGGACCACTCGTTGGACATGACGACGGCGTCACGGTCGTTCATGACGGCCACGAGCACGGCGATGGCAGAGAGTATCCCCGTCACGGGGACGTGACCGTTGAGGAAACCGAGCTCGCGTGAACGCAGGATGGCCGGGTCGAGCTCTCGAGAGGCTCGAAGGACCGGAAGGCCGGTCTCTGCCGCCGGCGTCTCGATCGCATCGAAGCGGTCGCCCGCACGGCTGACCACGAACAGTGCCGCGTCAGGCGTAGCTCGGCGGACGATGTCCACCGTGACGAGCGAATCCAGGCCGCCCCCGAAGGGAACCAGCGGACGCTCCACAGCTCCAACGCCATCCTTGCCGTCGTGCCGAGGGACCTCTCGCCCTCCGACGAACGACGTGGCTCGCAGGTCGAGCTCGTTCTGGTACGCGAACTCACCCAGTCCCTCCCGGTAGTACTCCGCTAGGAAGGGGCCCAGCGACGCGACCACGGCAGTGTCGCCGAGATCGATCACGGGGGGAGCGAACGCCTTGTAGTACGAAACACCGACCAGCAGGAAGACGAGACGGGCCGCTTCTTCGACGCCGTCGTTGCGCGCCGAACCGGAGTCGATGACGATCCGCTCTTCGAACCGCCGGTCGCCCACGGCGTAGGTGCAGACCAGCGTACGTGTGCGCGGGTCCAAGTCGAAATCGCCGTACTGGAACGCCGGCGAGGAGTCGCCGTTCCCCGGCACGCGCTCGATCATGGCGCCGCCACGCTATCGGCCGGCGCCGGTGGTTCGGATCCTGGGCCGCCTCGGTCGACCCACCCGGGCGACCCGGCCCGAGACGCCAATCGTCATCCGAGGAGGGCGGCGATGGCGGTGGCGTCGATCTCGCCACCTCGACCCAGGGCGTTCCGCATGCCGGTGTCGATGCGGCGGGCCCAGATCTCCGATGGCGGTTCGAGCCGGGTGAACCTCGAACGCTCGAGCAGCCGAGCACCGGACGCTGTGGCGGCCCGAGCGAAGATCCCGTCGATCGCTCCATGCGCTGCGAACGTGCCGGCCAGGTGCTGCCACAGCAGGGCCAGCGCGGTGGATCCGCACCCAGGGACCGAAGCGACTGCAGCGATGTACAGCGAAGCGGCCTCCCCTGAAGAAGCGAGGTCGGGCAGGTCCAACATGGCGCCGGACACGATCTGCCCGGACTCGATCGCCTCGGTCGCCGAGCGGGTGAGTGCGTAGACGACGGAAACGGCGATCAGGTCGCCCTGGTGATCACGGCGCAACCCCACGCACTCCGCCTGGCGGCTGACCCTGCGCTCGAGCACTGCCTGGGGGACGTGGTCCGCTCCGATCCGACCTCGGCCAAGGACCTCCACCACGCCGAGGTCTTCGAGCCGAGCGAACTGCAGTGCCGTTCCCGAGTGCCTCATCACGCTCCTCGAGTGAGCGACCGACGTGGGCCGCCGATTTCGACGCCACGCCTACGATGCAGCTCGTGCGCGAAGTCATCCATCCAGAGGGAGTGCGGACCCTGCACTTCGACTTCGAGAGCGACCGGGTCACCGCTGCCGTCACCACCCGGCTCGGCGGGTGCAGCTCGGGGGCCTACGAGTCGCTCAACCTCGGCTACCACGTCGGCGACGAGGAAGGGCATGTTCGGGAGAACCGGTCCCGCGTCTGCGAGGCGCTCGGGATCACACGGCTCACCGTCGCCGATCAGCAGCACGGGCCGAACGTAGCGCTGATCGACGACGAGCTCGACGGGGCCGGCCACCACTCGTGGGCCGATGCGCAGGCCCGTCTGGGTGGTGTCGACGCGATGGTCACCGATCTGGTGGGAGCAGCCCTGACGATCATGGTGGCAGATTGCGCCCCGGTCGTGCTCTACGACCCGACCCGCAGGGTCCTCGGTGTCGCTCACGTCGGTCGGGGTGGAGCGGTCCACGATGTCGTCGGCAACACCGTCAAGCGGATGTGCGCCGAGTTCGGTTCTGAACCGACGGCGCTCCGAGTCGGCGTCGGACCGTGCATCGATGCCGGCGGCTACGAGCTCGGGGACCCGCAGCTCACCGAGACCCGGCAGGCCTTCGGCGACGATCTCTTCCGCCCCTCAGCGCCGGGGCGAGCCTGCTTCGACCTGCGCGGGGCGGTTCGCCGCCGCCTGCAGCAGGCCGGTGTCCTCGACGACCACATGGAGTTCAGCAAGCTCTCTACCTCCACTCACCACGAGCTCATGTTCTCGGACAGAGCCCACCGACCATGCGGACGTTTCGCACTGATCGCTTCCCTGCGTTGAGTCCGTCAGGCGTCGGCCAAGTGAACCGTCCAACGCGAGGTGCTAACCCGTGACATCACCGTGAACTACCTCGACCGTCATCGTGGCGATCTCCAGCGCTTGTTCGCCGCGCTGGGCAAGGGCGACCAGTTGCCCGCCGGCGACGCCGAGCTGGAAGCCCACCTGCTGGCGCGTTGGCTGGGCGACGAGCACGGCGCATCGGTGTCGAAAGAGCAGTACACCCCCGCACAGGAAGCGGCCGCGCGGCCACTGCTACCGCATCTCGATGTGGTCGAGCGGGTCGACCCTCGCCCCGGGACCCACTACGACGAGATCCTCGTCATGGGCGCCTCAGGCATCGGGTTGCACCGCCGGCTCGAGCTCGTTCGCACCAGCGGCGTTTCAGCCGATCGGCTCACCGTCCTTGCGGGACTGCGACCCCACGAGGGGAACGCTCGAGATGGCGACATCGACGAGTTGCTGTCAGTCGCGGGGCGGATGGCGGCGGCGGCCGGATGGCGCCCGCCACCGGACCTCCTCCGCCGGGCCGCCTTGCTCCGGGATCAGGGGGTCGACCCCTTCACGATCGCAAGGGTCCTGGTGCCGACCGAGACCGACCTCGCCACTCTTCTCCTCGTCAAGCAGTGGCCTGGTGCCCACTCGACGGACATGCTCTACCCGGATCGTCCACACGCGCTGGAGAACGAGCTGGGTCAACGGGAGTTCGTTCTACGGGCCTGGTCGACGACGGGCCCGATACCCGAGCTGCGCCTGCTGAACGGCGCACCCGTGGACCGCGGCAATCGACCGGCCCGACCCACATCGACCAGCACGGTCCTCGAATGGCTGGAACTGCCGGGCACCGGCGAGGTCTCGCGAGTCCTGATCGTCGTGAACCAACCGCACCTCTACCGCGTCGGTCTGGAACTGGGTGAGCTGGTCCGAGGTCGCGGCCATGACCTGATCATCGATGTCGCCGGCCGCGAGGCGGCACCCGACGCCGCGCTGCACCTCCTCCTCGGCGAGGTCGCCGCCCGCATCAGCCTCGAGCGACGCCTGACGTCCGCGTAGTCCCGGACCTCAGGCCGTCGCCTCGTCTGGCGAGCCGGCATCGATCCTCGGGCCAGAGGCCGCGGCCCTAGAGGTGGAGCACCCATACCCTTAGCGACCGAACGCGGAGCCCGTCGGAATCACACAGAGATCGTCTCGCCCGCCCCCACACGGACGCTGGTCGATCGTCACCCGCGTAGCGCGGCCGCCGAGCTTCTGACGCTGGCAGTACGTTGCGTACGATGACGGACAGGGTGACATGGGCCCGCGATTTGCCACTGAGGACGGTTATGACCACCTACTGGATCGACGGCGAATGGCAGGTCGAGCCGCTCTCGGCTGGCGTCACAGCTCGACTCGCGATCGCTACTCTCCCCTGTCCTACCGCCTGGGTGTCTACCCGTTCACTGCTCGGTGCAGCTGTGGCAGCAGACGAACTGCGCCACTCTGCGTCGAGTCTTGGCCACACCGTCGAGGATGGCGACGGGCTCACTAGAGCGATTGAAGCCCTGGTCACATCGTCATCGTCTGAGCTTCTCCAACTAGCGCTGGTTCCAGATCAACTGCCTCCCTCAGCCGCCGACCGGTGGGAACGAAGCAGACTTGTTGGGTGGCGACACCCGGCGGGGACTTCGCCCTGGACGGCAATTTTCTCGGAGTGGCCAGTCAACAACCACAGCCCAGCTGTCGGCCTCCGACTCACTGCGTCGGGCGAGGTTCTTCAGGGCAGGAGAGCCGCTGAGACCGTCGGCGCACACAGCGCGCTGTGGGGCAATCTCGACGCACATCTTGCGCGATTCGACGAATGGTCCGTCATCGTTGAGGATGATGACAAGGTGTTATCGACTCCCCGAATCCGAGATGGATCTCCATACGACGCCTGGCTCGACCGACTAGTCACGGGCGGGAACGTATCAAGGCGAGCAATTCCTTTCTCACCCGAGAGTCTGTCCCGTCCAAGCGTCGGATTGGCTGCGATCGCTCCATGGGGTGAAGCGGCGCCAGTGGTGACCTCTGACGCTCAGCGTCTCAGCTCTATCCGTGCCTCCAAACGGGTTCAGCACCTCCTGTCGACACTCGATTAGGAGAAAGTAGTCGAGACCCTTCGCCCTGTCGGAGCCGAGAACCGCAGTAGGCAGCGCCAAGACCACCGAAAGAAGCATTCAGCACGGCGGCAGCACCGGTTCTGTCAGCTAAGTCAAGACAAACGAGGACTCGTCCGCCGAATGGCCTCGAGTTTCTGGTTCGGTGACACGAGCGAAGACTCGAGCCACTGCCCGCCGTTACGGGAGCGATGTTGAGCGTTCACATGACCATCTCCACCGCAGATGAGAGCGCCGCAAGCACCTGTTGGTGGATCTCGCAGTCCATTCCGTCGACCGAAAAGCCGGCAGTGCCGGTGATCCCGTCAACCGCACCCTCGTCCGCAACTCGCTCAAGGCAACGTCGAAACCTCTCGGGGCTGAGAGCACCGATCGCCGCCTCCGCGCGTGCAGGCTCTCGCAGAGCAACGGCAGCAACCAACGCCGCGGCACCCCAATTCGAAACCCCCGCAACAATCAGTGCGTCAGTCCTGGCCACGCAGTGGATCCTCTCGCCTGACGGAAGCTGTTCAACCGCAGCGGAGGGCAGTGAACCCATGCCAATCTCGTTGCCTCCATCACCTATACCGATGGACGGCACTGACTTCGACAGTAGCCCATCGAGCGGCAACGTGACCTCGGTTAGGTCAATGCCGCGCATCGATAGATATCTTCCATCATGGTTTGGGCCGAGACGTTCAACGTAAACTAACAGGTCCGAAGGGAATGCTGCAGCAATCGACTCGGTCGGATTCGCCTCATCCACGACGATGACCCGAGGAACCACTGCAGTATTGGCCGCAAGATCCCGGTAGGGCTCGATTGCCGCTTCGCATACCTTACGGTTGTGACCATCAGTGATCAGCCGAGTCTGCACCCCACAGGCGGATAGGAAAGCGGTCAATGCCGCTGCGCCAGGGGGTCCGTCGTTCTCGGGAGCAAACCCGAACTTAGTCGGAACCATGAATCCGGTCACGATCGAGGCTGCTGTACAGCTGCTGGAGAACTCGGCCGCCGCCGACAGACCGCCCCTTGAGTAGGGAGCCAGCAGCTCGCCTCGTGTTCTGGTGTCACTCGTGATGATCGACTCGAGGTCACTCATGTCCACGACTTCAAAACACCGCCTTCGGGTGCTGCCCCTTGGCCAACGACAAACATTCGCTCCCCTTCACGTCTCGTACTGAGACAGTTTGGGCTCGGGGAGGCGCGCCCACTCCCGATCAAATAGGCCGAGCAGCGCTCCCGCCACAGACGCGCTATGTGCGACCTCGATCTGTGGCATGACAGTGGACGCTTTGTCGGGGAAGAACCAACCGATGAACACCTTGCGTTCCGTCGCGTAGATCTGGGCCAGGGGCACCACGTCTGTTAGGCGGATCGCGCTGCTCGGTGGCTGGACTCCTGCGCGCCGGAGGTTGCCGATCAGGCCTCGCATCCAGTTGGTCAACTCCGTTGGGTGGTACGCCAGCCGACGGGCCCGGTCGATCGTGGCAGGAGCGAGCGGATCCATCAGGAGTAGGCGAACTTCCGTACCTGCCTGCACAGCTGCCGCTAGTGAATCGGCGAACTGCACATCTGTCTGGGGTATCCACGTCTGCCAAACCCAGAACTTGCCGCGTGCCGCAGCTATGAACTGGTTCAGCTCCTGTGGCAAGTGTGGTCGGATGCGAGCGACGGTGCCGTCGGCCGAGTGACCTCCTTCGAGGCCATCGAACAGCCGGGCCCTAAGGTTTGGGCGTTCGAGTCCGAGAGCATCCGCCCACGAGTTCACCGTTGTCTCGTTCGGAAGACTCGCCACCTCGCCTCTCTCTCGCCGCCCAAGCGCGTGCTTGCCGTATCCCAAGAGTGGGGCAAAGTCCTCCTGCGAGTATCCGAGCTCGCCCCGAAGTTGGCGAAGGCGCTCGCCAAACCGCTCACTCGAGTCACTCATGGTGTGACCTTAACTCTCACCCGCCATGACATCGTTCCGCTTGTCAGGAGGTGGTCGGGCCGACAGGACATCGTTCCGGTGGCCGAGGTGGGGTTCCGCCAGGACATCGTTCCGGTGGGGTGTGGTCAGCGGAGGGTGCGGGCGAGGTTGAAGTCGGTTTCGTGGATGATCTCGCCGTCGAGGGTGACGACGATGACCTTGCGGGCGCGGACCTTGATGATGGCGGTGACGTATTGGTGGGTCTGGTCTTCGGCGACGGTGAGCCGTTTGCCGAACAGGTCGATGCGCCGGTTGGAGCGGATGTAGCGGACGACTTCGATGCGGCCCTGGGCCGGGAGCCGGGTGGGTGGCTGGTAGGCGGCCGCGAGGGGCCGGTGGAGCCGGCCGTCCCAGATCTGGTTCGGGGTGGCCCCGTGGTGGGCCGAGTAGCGGTGGTGGGTGTTGTGGAACTCGATGAAAGCGGCGTTCTCGGCACGGAGGTGGTCGATGCTGGAGAACACCTCGGTGCGGAAGAACGACTTGTCCCACACGTTGTTGAAGTGCTCGACGATCCCGTTGCGCCACGGTTCGCGCAGCGGGATGAACCTGGGGGTGACTCCGAGATCGAGGCAGGTGGCCACGATCGGGCTGAAGTGCTGCCACGCCGGTGGGATCCCGCCTCGGAAGTTGGCGTGGTTGTCGAACTGGGCCACCGCCGGGATCCCCACGCGGGTCCAGATCCCTGCCAGCGAGCGGGCCAGGCCCGGCGGCGCGAGCTCGGTGACGATCTCGTTGCCCGCCAGGTGCGACCCGACATCGATCAGGTTCAACGCGTGGAACCTGGCGGCGCCGAACAGGTGCCGGGGCCCGACCATGTCGATCTGGTGGGTGGTGCCCGGCTCGACCGACGTCGGCGCCGGGTAGGGCACACCCTTGGACACGTAGCCGCCCTGGCGGCGGCGGGGCCGACTCACCCCGGCCCGGGCCAGGACCCGCTCGATGGTGCGCGCTGGCGGGATCGGGTCGACCCTCAGGCGGCGCAGCTCCCACTGGATGGCCAACGACCCGTACTGGGCCCGGGGGTTGGCCACCAGCCGCTCCCGCGCCCTCAAGATCTGCGCTTCGACATCGGCCGGTGTGCGCGACGGCGAGGTGTGCGGGGCCCTCGACCGCGACTGCGCCCAGTCCTCCTCGGTCTGTTCGTCGTGGCGGGCCACCCACTTGCGGACCCACCGCGTGGTGCGGCCCAGATCCTGGGCGATCTCGCTCGGGCTCTCACCCGCCAACCGGCGACGCACCGCTTCTTGGCGCAACTCCTCTTCGGACACCAACAGCTCCTCGCTCGACGAACACGAACGAGCGAGCCAACAACGGAACGATGTCCCTGCGGAAACCGACCTCCCCGAGCGGAACGATGTCCTGACGGTTACGGCGGAACGATCTCCTGGCGGCCCTCAC
>RRZU012232742.1_pt1 | contig 43216 bp, 44 predicted proteins | sample 2165561 | NCBI WGS metagenome assembly RRZU01 (sample SAMN10456909, study PRJNA506462) | wastewater metagenome | isolation source: wastewater sludge | place: USA: Moscow, Idaho | reverse complement strand
TGTGGTGGGAATCCGACCCCGAATTGCGTGAGCGGTTCCGGCGTTAGGTCAGAAGGTGCTCATCGGGCGGACCGTGTTGGCCATGTCGACCAACGCATACCGGTGCGCCTGGGTCGGGGCGATCCGGGCCAGGTCCCGCAGCGAGGTCTCGACGCCGAGCTGCAACCCGTGCTGGGTGAACGGGAACCCCAGGATGTGATTGCCCGACGCTTCGTGATCGGCGATCCAGTCCAGTGCGGTGCCGAGCACCAGGGCGCGCAGTTGCAGCACCCGCGGCTCGTTGCTGGGTAGGGCCTCCACCCGGCGGGCCGCCTCGCGGAGCTGGTCCTCGGTCACCTCGCTGATCGACCGGCCGGAGAGCAGGGTCACCGCGCTGGTCAGCCGGGCGGTGGTGAAATGCCGCGAGGACGCGGGCACTTCGTCCAGGGTGCGTACCGCGGCCTCTCGCTCGCCGAGCGCGGACTGCGCGCGCGCCAACCCGAAGGCCGCCGAGATAGCACCGTTGTCGGTGTGCCAGACCGTGCGGTAGAACGGCTCCTCGGCGGTGCTGCTGGCCAGCTCGGCGGTGGCCGCCAGGGCCAGCTTGGGCGCCAGCTCGCCGGGCAGGTGATCGAGCACCTCAGTGAAATGCTTTGTGGCCGAGTCGAAATCGGCGTTCAGTAAATCGGAGACCGCCCGGAACCAGATCAGTCGCCAGCGCCAGCCGACCCGTTCGGCCAGGTCGTCGAGCTTGCGGGTGGCCTTGGCGACATCGCCGAGGTCCAGCAGCGCACGGACCTCCATCAGCGGCAGTTCGACCGACTCGCTGAGATCCTCGCCCTCGGAGTCGAGGGTTCCGTGCCGGGCGGCCCGCAGCGAGTCCAGCGTCTGGATCGGCTGGGAGAGAACGATCGCGCTGAGCACATTCGCGCCGACGTCACCTGCGTCGACCAACGGCACCGGCAGTGCGCCGACGATCTCGGCCGCGGTCAGCTTCTCCGAGTGCGGGCGGCCGTCGAGGTACACGTCGGTGTGCGCGACCAGCAGATCGACGCCGAATATCGAACGCGCCCTGCTGAATACGGTGGACAGGCCCGGCCGCGGGGTGTCGGTGTCCTGCGACACCACCTCCCGGAGCACGCCGAGCAACTGGCCCGACATCTCGTCGGCCGTGCGGAACCGCCGGCGCGGATCGGGGTCGATCGCGCGCCGCACCAGCCGCCCGAAACTGTCGTACTGGCGCAGCACGGGGTCGTCGTCGGGCAGGCCGTCGACGTAGCGGCCCTTATGGGTGCGTAGTCTGAGGGTCAGCGCGGCGAGCGTGCGACCGACCGTGTAGATATCGGTGGCCACCGTGGGGCCGGTGCGGACGATCTCCGGCGCCTGGTAACCCGGTGTGCCGTAGAGATATCCGAATGAGTTGATCCTGGACACCGCGCCGAGGTCGATGAGCTTGAGCTGTTCCTCGGTGAGCATGATGTTGTCGGGCTTGAGGTCGTTGTAGCACAGGCCGATGGAATGCAGGTAGCCCAGCGCCGGCAGGATCTCCAGCATGTAGGCGATCGCCTGCGCCACCGGAAGACGTTGATTGCCATCCTGTTTGAGCGATGTACCGCCGACGTACTCCATCACGATGTAGCCGACCGGCTCGCCGTGGGAGTCGGGGTGCTCGACGAAGTTGAAGATCTTGACGATCGACGGGTGGGCGACCTCGGCGAGGAACTGACGCTCGGCCATCGCGATCGCCTGCGCCTCGGCGTCGCCGGAATGCACCAGGCCCTTGAGCACCACCGGCCGCTCGTTCACGTTGTGGTCGACCGCCAGGTAGATCCAGCCCAGGCCGCCGTGGGCGACGCAGCCCTTGATCTCGTACTGGTCGGCCACCATGTCGCCGGGGCCCAGCTGCGGCAGGAACGAGTAGGCGCTGCTGCAGTACGGGCACCAGCCCTCCGACAAAGCCGCGCCATCGGTGCTGGAGCGGCCCACCGGTTTCCCGCAGTTCCAGCAGAACCTCTTCGATTCGGCCACAACGGGATTGGTCATCAGGGCGGTCAACGGGTCGATCTCGGGCACCCGGGGGATCTCGACCAGTCCGCCGCCGAGCCGACGGGCCGGCGAGACGGCCCGGGTGACCGCGGTGGCGCGGTCCTCGGCCTCGGTGCCCAGGCTGGGCAGCGAGATCCCGTCGTCGTCGTCGAACGACGGCCGGTACACCGCCTGGGTGGCCATCGGCCGCATGGTGGACGCGGTGTCGAACTCGACCTCGGCGGGCTGGGTGCCGGGATCGCCGTCCTCGACGGGGTGTTCGGGTCGCGTGGGTTCGGTCATGCCTGGTCCGAATACCGTGCGATCGGTGCCGCCGGCACCGGCCCCAGAACGGATAACCACTTGCGGTACAACGCACTCCAGGTCCCGTCGGCGCGGATACGGGCCAGCGTGCCGTTGACGAATCGGACCAGGCCGGTGTTGGTCAGGTTGACGCCTATGCCGTAGGGCTCCTGGCTCATGGTCGGACCCACGATGTGCAGGTACGGATCCTGGGACACCAGCCCGGCCAGGATCGTGTCATCGGTGGAGACCGCGTCGGCCTGACGCTGCTGGATCGCGACGAGGCAGTCGGCCCAGGTGACCACCGAGATGATGATCGGGGCCGGGTTGATGCGCTGGACCCGGTCCAGCGAGGTGGTGCCCGGCACCACGCAGACCCGCCGGCCCGACAGGTCCGACGCAGAGGTGATCGGCGAATCCCGGGGGGCCAGAATGCGTTGGTAGGCAGTCAGATACACCGTCGAGAAATTGACCAGCTGGCGCCGTTCGCAGGTGATGGTCATGGTTTTGACCACGATGTCCACCTGGTTGTTCTGCAGGGCGCTGACCCGGTCTGCCGACGACAGGATGCGGTATTCCACCTGGGTGGGGTTGCCGAAGATGTCGCGGGCGACCTCACCGGCGATGTCGACGTCGAACCCGGCGATCTGGCCGTTGATGGGATCCCGGAACGAGAACAGGTTGCTGCCGATGTCCAGGCCGACGATCAGCCGTCCGCGATTGCGGATGTTCTCCACCGCCTTGGTGGCCTGCGCGGGATCGGGGAACGGGCGCAAGCTCGCGGTGCGGTCACAGTCGCCGTCGGCGTCCTGCTGGGACGTCTGCTGGGGCTGGACCTCCGTCATGCCGGCCGGCGTGGGCGGCGCCAGGGTCAGCCCGGGTGGTGTCGACGGCGGCGCGGTCTGCCCGCAGCCGGCCAGCAGCATCGCGACTGCCAGTAGCGGGCCGCAGAGCCGACGAGCGGGAGAAGGCTTGCGGCTCATCGGTACTCGCTCATTCGCGGCCACAGCCCGAGCGCAACGGCCAGCGCGGCACTCAGGGAGAGGACGACGCCACCCACCGTGGCGCCCGACAGCACCCGGCGAGCATTGACGATGTCGGAGCGCAGTTGTTCCCGGCTGGCCCGGATGCCCTCGTCCAGCGCCTGCTCGAGCTTGTCGAACGCCGGGGTGGAGTCGTCCTCGCCGGTGCCCAGCGCCACCTGGGTGGCGGCCTGGTAGTTGCCGACGGAGATGTAGGCGTTGATCCGTTCATCGGCCGCGCGCCACTTCGACAGCAGCGTCTCGGCGTCGCCGAGTGCGGCGCGTTCCGCCGATCGGTTGCTGTCCAGGTATGACGAAAGTTGTTGCTGCATCGTGTCGATCCGCTGGTAGTAGGACTGCTTGCGGACAGTCTCGTCGCCACGGCGGATCAGCGACAGGGTCTCATCGGCCCGGGCCTGCTGGGCGGTGATCGCCAGGTTGGTGATGGTCTTGAGCGAGTCGGCGGAGGTGTCCTGCGCACGGCGGCTGGTGGCGGTCGAGACGGCCAGCACGGTGCCCACCCAGACCACCATCACCATGATCGCCAGGCCGCCGGCCACCAGCCCGACGTTCACCCGCCGCCGGGTCCGGCGCGCCAGCCAGCGGTGTGCGAACAACCCGAACACGACGGTGCTGGCCAGTACCAGGATGACCGGCGCCGGCATCCTGGTCGACGCGGTGGTTTCCGCCTCGACGCGCGCCGACGTCTGCTGATAGAGCAGCTGCGCGTCGGGCAGGATGGTCTCCTGCATCAGCGCCGACGCTTCGGCCAGGTACGACGAACCCACCGGGTTGCCCGCGCGGTTGTTGGTTCGGGCGGTCTCGATCAGCCCGGTGTAGACCGCCAGGTTGGCGTTGATCCGGCCGAGCAGCTCCTGCATCGGCTGGTCGGTCAGCCCGCCGGATGCTTGGGTGAGGGCGAGCGCGGCATCGGTGATCGACTGCTCGTAGCGCTGCCGGACCGGGCGAGGTTCGGCGCCGGCGATGAAGGCGGTGGCCGCGGCTGCATCGGCGACCGACAACTTGGTGTACAGCTGCCCGGCCGCGAACGACAGCGGCTCGGTGTGGTCGAGCACCGTGGTCATTGCCCGCTGGCGTTCGTTGATCGTCGTCGACGTGGCTACCGCACTGATCACGCCGAGCGTGGCCAGGATGATCCCGATCGTGAGGATGCGGCCCGGGGTGGTCCACAGGAATGCCCACCGCGGCTGCGTGACACCGGCCGGTGACCGGGACGCCAGCGGCTCGGTCGACGGGTGCGTCAGCTCAACCGTCACCTCTGCGGACCGCCTTCATCGGAAATGGGCTTCGAGACCAATTGATAAGTGAAGTCTAAGAGCATTCGTGTGACGCATGTGGCTAATCAGGGCGGGACTTCATCCAGTTATCAGCCTGCGCCTTATCCTGAACCCGTGCATGGCGACGGAGACGGCTGGGTGATCGCCGAATCCGGTGCCCACTACTGGGGCCGGCACGGCGCCGCCGGTCTGTTACTTCGGGCCCTGCGCCCGGACGGCCGGGCCGCGGTCCTGCTGCAGCACCGCGCACCGTGGAGCCATCAGGGCGGCACCTGGGCACTGCCCGGCGGGGCCCGCGACAGCCATGAGACCGCCGAGCAGGCGGCCGTGCGCGAGGCGCGCGAGGAGGCGGGGCTGCCCGCCGAGCACGTTCGCGTCCGCACCACCGTGGTGACCGCGGAGGTGGGCTCGACCGACGGCGGGCCGTACTGGTCCTATACGACCGTCATCGCCGACGCCCCGGGTCTGCTGGACACCGTCCCCAACCGGGAAAGCTCCGAATTGCGCTGGGTGGCCGAGGACGAGGTGGCCGACCTGCCGTTGCACCCCGGCTTCGCGGCCAGCTGGCAGCACCTTCGTGCGGTGACGGCGACTATGCCGGTGCTGCCCGACCCAGTGCCGCCGCCAGCCGCGCAGCACTAGCCCGCGGATCCTCGGCACCGGTGATGGCGCGGACCACCACCGCGCGCGTCGCACCCGCGTCGAGTACCTGCGCCAGCCGGTCCTCGTCGATCCCGCCGATGGCGAACCACGGTTTGTCCGGCCGCAGCTGTACGGTGGCGCGAACCAGGTCCAGGCCGGGCGCCGTACGGCCCGGCTTGGTGGGTGTCGGCCAGCACGGGCCGACGCAGAAGTAGTCGACCGCCTCGGCCACCGCGCGTTCCATCTGCGCGGCGTCGTGGGTGGACCGGCCCAGCAGCGGCCGCGCCCCGACGATGTCGCGCGCGATGTTCAGCGGCAGGTCGTCCTGTCCCAGGTGCAGCACGTCGGCGCCGGCTGCGCGGGCGATGTCGGCCCGGTCGTTCACCGCGAACATCGCGCCATGGCGGCGGGCCGCGTCGGCAAGGATCTCCAAAGCCGCTATCTCGCTGCGGGCTTCCAGCGGGCCGAAGCGCTCCTCACCGGGCGAGCCCTTGTCGCGGAGCTGAATGATGTCCACGCCGCCGGCCAGCGCCGCGTCGGCGAACTCGGCGAGGTCGCCGCGCTCCCGGCGGGCGTCGGTGCACAGGTAGAGCCGGGCGGTGGCCAGCCGATCCAGCGGAAGCGGTTCCGGGCGTTGCACGAGCCGAGAGTAGCCGGTTGCGTAGGCTGGACCGGACATCACGGGAGCCCGGCGAACCGGGCTGAGAGTGGGCCTGGCGCCGGGGGCCCTGACCGTCGCACCTGATCCGGGTCATGCCGGCGAAGGGAGGAAAGCAACAGTGGCACCCAGGCGCACGCTTGCCGTCATCGGTGGCGGCGTCATCGGGCTGTCCGTCGCGCGCCGCGCCGCGCAGGACGGCTGGTCGGTGCGCGTGCACGACACCGGCGAGCGCGGCGCGTCCTGGGTGGCCGGCGGCATGATCGCCCCGCACAGCGAGGGCTGGCCCGGCGAGGCAGAGTTGCTGCGGATCGGGCTGGAATCCCTCGAACTGTGGCACGGGTCGTACTTGACCGGTCTTCCGGACGGGGTGGTGACCGCCCGCGAATCGTTGGTGGTGGCCGTCGACCGCGGCGACGCCCAGGACCTGCGCACGGTGGCCGACTGGCTGGCGGCGCAGGGCCATCCGGTGGCGGTGACGTCGGCCGCCCGCGACATCGAACCGCTTCTGGCGCAGGGGATTCGGCACGGCTTCCGATCGGTCACCGAGCTGGCGGTGGACAATCGGCTGCTCGTCGAGGCGCTGCGCGACGCGTGCGCCGGGCTCGGGGTGGGCTGGGCCGGTCCGGTTGCGCACCTGGCCGAGATCTCGGCCGACGTAACCGTGATCGCCAACGGGATCGACGCTCCGGCGCTGTGGCCGGGTCTTCCGGTCCGCCCGGTCAAGGGTGAGGTCCTGCGGCTGCGCTGGCGCCCCGGTTGTATGCCGGTGCCGCAGCGCGTCATTCGCGCCCGGGTCCATGGCCGGCAGGTGTACCTGGTGCCCCGCGCGGACGGCGTCGTGGTGGGTGCCACCCAGTACGAGCACGGCCGGGACACCGCCCCGGCGGTCAGCGGTGTGCGGGAACTGCTCGACGACGCCTGCGCGGTGCTGCCGTCGCTGGGGGAGTACGAGTTGGCCGAGTGTGCTGCCGGGCTGCGGCCGGGCACGCCGGACAACCTGCCGATCGTCGGCCGGCTCGATGAGCGGACACTGGTGGCCACCGGCCACGGCCGGTCCGGATTCCTGTTGGCACCGTGGACCGTGGAACGGGTCGCGGCCGAACTGGGTGTCGTGGCTGCGGGAGGAGTGCGTTGATGAAAATCCTGGTGAACGACGAAGAACTCGAGGTGGCGGAGGGCCTTTCGGTGGCCGGTGTGCTCACCGAGTTCGGCTTCCCCGACAAGGGCATCGCAGTGGCCGTCGACTGGGCGGTGATACCCCGCTCGGAATGGGACACGCTGCTGCACGACGGATCTCGCGTCGAGGTCGTGACGGCGGTGCAGGGTGGCTGAGTCGATGCTGACCATCGCGGGGCGCACGTTCGGCTCCCGACTGATCCTCGGAACCGGCGGTGCGGCCAACCTGACCGTGCTCGAGGAGGCGCTGATCGCCTCGGGCACCGAATTGACCACCGTGGCCATGCGTCGGGTCGACGCCGCCGGCGGGACCGGCGTGCTCGATCTGCTGGCCCGGCTCAACATCACCCCGCTGCCCAACACGGCCGGCTGCCGCGGCGCCGCCGAGGCGGTGCTCACCGCGCAGCTGGCCCGGGAGGCGCTGCAGACCGACTGGGTCAAGCTCGAGGTGATCGCCGACGAACGCACACTGTTGCCCGATGCCATCGAATTGGTCCGGGCCGCAGAGCAACTCGTCGACGACGGTTTCACCGTGCTGCCCTACACCACCGACGACCCGGTGCTGGCGCGCCGTCTCGAGGACGTCGGCTGCGCCGCGGTGATGCCGCTGGGGTCGCCCATCGGTACGGGCCTGGGCATCGCCAATCCGCACAACATCGAGATGATCGTCGCCGAGGCGGGCGTCCCGGTGATCCTCGATGCCGGCATCGGAACCGCCAGCGACGCCGCATTGGCGATGGAACTGGGTTGCGCCGCAGTACTTCTGGCCAGTGCCGTGACCCGGGCGGCCGATCCGCCGGCGATGGCCGCCGCAATGGCGTCGGCGGTGACCGCGGGCTGGCTGGCCCGCAACGCCGGCCGGATCCCGAAACGGTTCTGGGCGCAGGCGTCCAGCCCGGCGCTGTGACACGTTACGTCGCGCTGGGCAGCTCGATGGCCGCCGGGCCCGGCATCGTCCCACGGACTCCCGGTTCGCCATGGCGCGCGGGCCGTTCGGCGCGCAACTATCCCGCCCTGGTGGCCACCGCGCTGGGGCTCGACCTGACCGACGTCACGTACTCCGGCGCCACCACCGACCACATCCTCAGCGATACCCAGAACGGGGCACCGCCACAGCTCGCAGCGCTGTCGGGTGATCCCGTGCAACTGGTCACGATCACCATCGGGGGCAACGACGTCGGCTACGTACCGATGCTGATGGCGGCGAGCCTGCCCGGGCCGGTGCGGCGCCTCGGGCCGATACGGGACCTGCTGGACCCGGGCGCCCGGGACCGTGCACTGGCCGCCGTCGGCGCCCGGCTGCGCGCCGTCGGCCGGGCCGTGCGGGATCGGGTGCCTCGGGCAACGGTGTGTTTCGTCGACTACCTGACACTGCTGCCGCCCCCGGGTGCCCCCGCGCGGCCGCTGTCGGATCTGCACGCCGACCTGGGCCGGCACATCGCGGACCGGCTGGCCGCCGAGACAGCGGAGGCAGCCGGGGAGCCGGGCTGTGTGCTGGTGCCCGCCGCGGTGCTCAGCCGGGAGCACCACGCCTGGTCGGCCGTGCCGTGGACCGTCGGCCCTGGGTTGCCGTGGCCGCGCCGGCCCGCGCCGCTGCACCCGAATGCCGCAGGGATGGCCGCGGTGGCCGATCTTGTCGTCGCCACCGTCCGATGACGAGACCGATCAGCCGCGGGCCAGGCCGATGAGCTTTCGCACCGTGTTCAGGTTGCGCCCGGTGCCCTGCACCCCGAGGGCCTTCGCGATGGACTTGGCGCCCAGATCGGACTTCCCGGCGCCGGCGTGGTAGCGGATGTGCAGATCCGTGCCGATGACCTTGACCTCATCACCGGAGTCGGCGGCCGCAACCATGCTCTCGAAAGCCTTGACCGCCTTGGCCGTTGGCGTGCCCGTCAGGAAGTAGACGTAGGAGAACCGATCCTCGGCCACCTCGAACGGATGCGCGTCCAGGGCGGCCCGCAACTGCGCCGGGGTCCGGCTGATCACTTCCCGGTGGTAGCCGTACTTGTCCTGGATCGCCTTCTCGAGCGCCCGGTCGAAAGCGGTCGGGGCGCCCTTCGGGGTGCAGAGCAGATTGCCCGACGCGATGTAGGTCGACACGTCAGTGGCACCGAGGTTCTCGGCCAGGGTGCGCAGCTCACCCATCGGCAGCTTCGCCCCGCCGACGTTGACGGCCCGGATGAACACCACGCGGTGTGCTGCCATGGGCACAGTGTGCCCGCGCTCGCGTTTGCCCAACCGCGCAGGGGACCAACTACGGTGTTCGTGTGTCACTGATCCAGCGCGGGGCCGGTATGCGCGTCAGCGCGGCGCTGCTCGCGGTGGTTCTCGTCGCCGGTGGTTGCACGCGGCACGCCGCATCGGCGCCGGCCTTCACGGTCACCGCGCCGGAGGCCCACGCTTTCGGCACCCATCTGCGGCAGCAGATCAAGGTCGACGCCATGTTGGCGCACCTGCAGAAGCTCCAGGACATCGCGAACGCCAATGACAACACCCGCGCGATCGGCACCCCCGGGTTTGAGGCCAGTGTCGAGTACGTGTCGAAGTCATTGCGGGATAAGGGCTTCGATGTGCAGACCCCGGAGTTCAAGGTCCGGGTCTTCGATGCGCAACCCGGGACCGTCACCGTCGGTGCCGACTCATTCAAGGCCAGCGGTCTGATGTACAGCATCGGCACGCCCGCCGACGGGGTGACCGGGCCCCTGGTGGCCGCGCCGGCGCGGGACGACTCACCGGGCTGTACGGCGTCGGACTACGACGGGCTGCCGGTGCGGGGTGCGGTGGTGCTCGTCGACCGGGGCGAATGCGAATTCGCCGAGAAGATGAAGGTGGCCTCGGGGCTTGGCGTGGCGGCGCTCGTCGTCGCCGACAATGTCGAACAGCAGGACATCGGCGGGAATCTGGGGGAGTCCACCGAGGTGAAGATCCCGGTCGTCGGCGTCACCAAGGCCGACGGCGCCGCGCTGCGGGGCCGGACCGGCCCGGTGACGGTGCGGCTGAAGGTCGACGATCATGAGGTCTCCGTCCATAACGTGATCGCGCAGACCAGGACGGGCTCGACCGCCGATGTTGTGATGGCCGGGGCCCATCTGGACAGCGTGGAAGAGGGCCCGGGCATCAACGACAACGGGTCGGGGACGGCGGCGCTGTTGGAAACCGCGCTGCAGCTGGGGCCTTCGCCGCAGGTGCACAACGCCGTGCGATTCGCGTTCTGGGGCGCCGAGGAACGCGGGCTGGTCGGTTCCGAGAAATACATCGAATCGCTGAACGTCGACCAACTGCGCGACATCGCGCTGTACCTGAACTTCGACATGCTCGCCTCGCCGAACCCCGGCTACTTCACGTACGACGGCGATCAGTCCACCAAGGTTCCCCGCGACGAGCGGGTGCCGCGGGTGCCCGAGGGATCGCCCGGCATCGAGCGGCTGCTGGTCGGCTATCTCGACTCGGCCGGCAAGACCGCGCAGGACACGTCGTTCGACGGCCGCTCCGACTACGACGGGTTCACGCTGGCCGGCATCCCCGCCGGCGGGCTGTTCGCCGGCGCCGAGGAGAACATGAACGATGAGCAGGCCGAGCTGTGGAACGGTCGGGCCGGCGAGCCGTTCGACCCGAACTACCACAAGGCCACCGACACCATCGAGCACATTGACCGCACCGCGCTGGACATCCAGGGTGGCGGGGTCGGCTACGCGATCGGCTTCTACGCCACCGACATCACCGGCCGGACGGGAGTGCCGCCGCGCGATGAACGGACCCGGCACGTCGTGGAACCCAAGTGATGTGTGGAACCCAGATGAGGAGCAGCATGGATTCATACCGTCGCGGCAACCTGACGTTCGATGTGCTCGACCGGGGCCCCACCGGTGCACCGGCCGCGCACCCGGTGGTTCTGCTGCACGGCTTTCCGCAGTTCAACACGCTCTGGGAACCGGTGATGGATCGGCTCACCGAGCACGGCTACCGCTGCTTGGCGCCCAATCAGCGGGGCTATTCGCCGGGGGCCCGCCCGCCGCGCCGCCGCGACTATTCGTTCGAGAACCTCGCCGACGACGTCGCCGCACTCATCGACGAAATCGGCGGTGGCCCAGTGCATCTCGTCGGGCACGATCTGGGTGCCGCGGTCAGCTGGTTCCTGGCGGCGCGGGCGCCGGAAAAGGTGAGGTCGCTGGCGGTGCTGTCCGTGCCGCATCCGGCGTCATTCAAGGAAGCATTGCTGAGCAGCCGGCAGGCACTGTCGTCGTACTACATCTATCTGTTCCAGTTCCCGCGGCTGCCCGAATTGTGGATGACGCGTCGGGGCGGCCGGGGATTCGCACGTGGGCTCAAGGGTCATACCCGGGAAAATGCGATGCGCGATGTCCGCGCGATGATCGACACCGGAACACTCACCCCCGCCCTCAATTGGTACCGGGCCATGCCGGCCACCTTGGTCGGCCCCGAGCTCGGCCCGGTGGCCGCACCGACATTGATGGTCTGGAGCGACGGTGACGTCATCGTCAAGGAGGATGGCATCCGCACCACGGGTCGTCACGTGACCGGGGAGTACCGGCTCGAGATCATGCGGGGCGTCACGCACTGGATCGCCGACGAATGCCCGGACCGGCTGGCCGAACTGCTGGCGGATTGGTTCGCGGCACACGACGGTTGACCCCACAGCGGTCTCAGGTGGCCGCGACCACCTGGTCCCCGCCCAGTCGCTTCGCCTCGTACATCGCGTCGTCGGCGAGCTGGAGCAGCCCGTCGAGGTGACCGTCGGTTCCCGACTCGGCGGTCGCGACACCGACGCTGGCAGTGACGGACGGTTCGGTGGTGGTCGCGATGGCCTTGCGGATGCGTTCGGCGATTGTGCTGGCCTCGGGCTGGGCCAGCACATCCACGACCAGGAACTCCTCACCACCGAGGCGGGCCACCACCGCGGCGGCGGGCACGCAGTCCCTGATGCATTGCGCGGTGCAGACCAGGACGGCGTCCCCGGCCAGATGGCCGTGGGTGTCATTGACCGCCTTGAACCCGTCCAGGTCGATCCACAGGGCGCTGAGCGGACCCGTGGAGCCCCCGTCGGCGATCATCCGGCGCGCGACCTCGTCGAGCCCGCGTCGATTGGTCAGCCCGGTCAACGGATCACTCAGGGAGTCGACGAAGCTGCGCTGCATGATCCAGAAGCCGTAGTGCAGCAGCGGCAGCAGTCCGACGCTCACCACCAGCGCGATGCCGCCCTTGCTCACGGCGAACCAGACGCCATCGTGACCCTGCTGGATCGCCAGCCAGGTCGACATGGCGACGATGGTGACAGTCACCAGCAGGATGTGCCAGACGTGCGCCTTCGGCGTGTGGAAGAAGGCGATGTACGCGCCCATCATTGCGAACAGCGGCGCACCCGCGAGCCCGGCCAGTGGGTCGCTGTTGAGCAGGGCGCCCATGGCGATGCCGAGGTCACCGGCCGCCGCGAGCACGATGGACATCCGGGCCGACGGCCAGTCCCAGTACCACCACCTGATCGCCCAGGCCACGGCGAGCAGGATGACGACGATCAACAGCACCCGGGCCAGCGGGTCGGAGTTGACGCGGGGCCCGAGGGACATCGCGGCGGCCAGCGCCGCCAGGAACGCGCCGACCACTGCCACGATCCGCTTCATGGCGCCCGATAGGCCGCGCGCCTCCATGAACGAGACCAGCCAGCCGTACTCGCCGGGGTCATGCCACCACCGCTTCAACGACGCCCCCCCGATGGCTGACATGGACCAATGATGCCCGACGTCACGGCTGGCATTCCAGGACGACCGTAGGATCGCGCAATGCCGCTAGCCAACGGCGCAATATTCGCCGGGGGCCGGATCCTCCGGTTGCTGGGCGCCGGGGGGATGGGTGAGGCCGGTCTGCAGGGCTTCCGGGGGGTCTGGTCGACGGTGCAGTCGGTCACGGTGCTGGCGGTAACACCGCGCGACGACCACAGCGTGACGGTGCGCCTGCGCTACGTGATGAACGACGGGCGGGTGGACACCGAGGACCGGTGGCTGAGCGTGGTGCCGGTCGCCGGCGGGCTGCTCGTTTACGACTCGGAGCGCATCGGCGCGGCCTGAGTCCGCCCGGGGTGAAGATTTCCCAGATTCCGCTCGGGCAAACGTGCGCGCGGGGTTAGGGTCGGCCCCGGGGAAAGCTGGTCCGCGGGTCGGGGTTCGAGGAGCGAGACGATGGAGTCTTCCCGGTACAGGGGATGTTCGCGGTACGTCGGGCACGTGGGCGCACTGGCGGTGGCCCTGGGTCTCGGTGGCGCGGTGATCACCGGCACGGGTGTGGCTTGGGCCTCGGAGGGCTCGACGGACGCCGGGACGTCGTCGTCAGCTTCGGCGTCGTCAGCTTCGGCGTCGTCAGCTTCGGCGTCGGAGAGAGCGTCCGCCGCCCAGCCGGACAAGACCGCACCGGCCGCGTCGCAGCAGACCGAATCCACCGACGACCCGGCGACCGAACCCGCCGCCGACGACAAAGCCGGCACATCGAATTCTCTAGCGGCACAGGATGGCAGCGATCCGGCGAAAAGCGTTGGCGAGGACAGCGACCCGCCCGCACGGACGGACCACAAGTGGTCCCGGGCGTCGGAGGTGGCCGACGCGCCCGATACCGACGCGCCGGCTACCGAGGTCCGGACAGCCGAAGCCGTGGCCATGCCGGCCGTCGAGAAGGCTGCGCCCCGGACCGCCGCCGTCGACCTCGTCGTCGACAGTGTCAAGGATCTGGCCGATCCGTTCTCCGGCGGCACCCCCGCCACCCCGGCGGACTCGCCGGCCCAGTGGATGGAAGCGGCCGCGGCGCGGCGCGAGGTGGGCGTCCCGTCGGCCGGTCCGGTCAGCACCGACGTCAAGGTGACCCTCACCCAGCAGGTGATCACCGGCGCCGTCAACGCCAAGGACGTCAACCCGCAGAACACCCTGAGCTATGAGGTGGTCGGTAGTCCGGATGCCGGCGGCAAGGTCGCCCTGGACCCGGTGACGGGCACCTTCACGTTCCTGCCGGACGAGTCGGTGGTCAAGAAGCGCGGGACGGAGACCTTCCAGGTCAAGGTCTCCGAGCTGACCCCGATCGTCGCGGCTCTGGAAGCCCTGCCGGTGGTCGGCGACTGGGTCCAGCCGACGGTGGTGTTCCTGCGCGGGGTGCCCATTGTCGGGCAGCTTCTGGCGCCGATCATCGGTGTGCAGATCGTGGTGCCCGTCGCCGTCAATATCTGCGGGGTGGTACCCAGGGGCACCCCGATTGCGTTCACCACCATGGTGAAATCACCGGTCGACGGCACCCTCATCAGCACGAACTTCTTCCCGGCCCTGGGACTCACGAAAGGCCAGAAAGCGCCGACCATCTTCGACGGACCGGGACTGTCACAAGCCGGGGACACGAATCCGTTCAGCACTGCGGGCACCCGGGCGTACAACATCTCGACGTTCCGGACCGCGGGCTACAACGTGGTCACCTGGGATCCGCGCGGGGAGCACGCCTCCGGCGGTGTGCTCAAGCTCGACAGCCCCGCCTACGAAGCCCGGGACATGTCCGGGATCATCACGTGGCTATCGCACCGCCCCGAGGCGCTGCTCGACGGCACTAACGATCCGCGGATGGGCATGGTCGGCTTCTCCTACGGCGGCGGCATCCAATTGGTCACGGCCGCAACCGATCACCGCGTCGACGCGATCGTGCCGGGCATCGCCTGGCACACGCTGAACGACTCGTTGTACCGGGACAACGCATTCCGGACGGGTTACGCGGTCCTGCTGATGCTGGACCTCGTGGTCAGCGGCGCGCGCGTCGATCCCGAGATCTATCCTGCGATCATCAGCGGCGCCCTGACCGGCACCCTCACCGCCGAACAGCAGGCCATCCTGGCCCGCAGCGGGCCGGGCGACCTGGTCAAGACCATCAAGGCCCCCACACTGTTGCTCCAAGGCACCGTCGACGTTCTGCTCCCGCCCCAGCAGGCGATCACCAATGCCCAGATGCTCGCGGCGGCGAATGTTCCGGTGAAGATGGTCTGGTTCTGCGGCGGCCACGGGGACTGTGAGACCCCCAACGACAACAACGCCGCCATTCTCAGCGCCACGATGGCATGGCTGGACCGCTGGGTCATGAAGAAGACGACGGTGAACACCGGCCCGAAGTTCGAGTGGATCGATCAGAACGGCCAGTACTGGTCGTCGCGAGTCCTGCCGACCGACAAGACATTCCACGGCGCTTCGATTCCGGTGAGTGGCACCGGCGGTGTGCTGCCGATCATCCCCCTGGTCGGGTCGGGTCCGTCCACGCACGTGAAGTTCCCGTACTCGATCGGTGACGGCGAGGTGGCGAGTGTCGCCGTCAATGTTCCGATAAAGCCCGGTGTCGCCGCCCAGATCGTCGGCTCACCGACGCTGACATTCAGCTACTCGGGCGTGGGCACCGCAACCCACATCTACGCCCAGCTGATCGACAACAAGACCGGACTGGTGATCGGCAATCTCGTCACACCGGTCTCGGTCAACCTGGACGGGAAGCGCAACATTGCGACGGTGCCGCTGGAGGCCATCGCCCAGACGATGTCCGCCACCGATTCGCTGACGCTGCAGTTGGTCGGGTCCGCGACGGCCTACGAGAACCTGACCAGTTTCGGGGTCATCACAATTTCGGATGTTGCGGTGTCATTGCCGACGGTCGCGGCCGGGGTGGCGACCAAGATGGGTGTGACGAGCACCGTCGCCGCATAGCTCAGGTGCCGCCGCGCAGGCCCGACAGGGCGCGCATTCCGTGGAATACCAGCAGTGCTGCGATCGACCCCAGGGCGATACCGGTGAACGTGAGATCGCCGATGCGCCAAGTGAAGTCGGCGATCCCGATGATCAGCGCCACGGCGGCGGTCATCTGGTTGACCGGCAGGGCGAAGTCGACGTGGTTGGTCATCCAGATCCGCACGCCCAGGATGCCGACCAGGCCGTAGAGCACGATCGTCGCGCCGCCGAGCACACCTGGCGGGATGGCCGAGATGGCGGCGCCGACCTTGGGGCACAACGACAATGCGATCGCGACGATGCCGGCGACCCAGTACGCGGCCGTCGAGTAGACCCGGGTGGCGGCCATGACCCCGATGTTCTCGCCGTAGGTCGTCGTCGCTGAACCACCGCCGAGCCCGGCCAGCACGGTGGCCACCCCGTCGGCTGCCAACGCGCGGCCGGTCAGTGGATCGGTGTCGGTCCCGGTCATCTGCCCCACCGACTTGACGTGCCCGATGTTCTCGGCGACCAGGGCGATCACGGCCGGCAGGAACATCGGCAGCACGGCCAGGTCGAACGTCGGGGTCTGGAAGTGCGGGAGCCCGACCCAGGCCGCTGACGCGATCCCGGTGGTGTCGACCTCACCGAGGACCAGCGCCAGCAGATAGCCCAGCACCACGGCCAGGAAGATTGCCAACCGGCCGAGCAGTCCCCGGAAGAACGCCAGCGCGCCGACCAGCAGCAGCAGCGTCACGAACCCGATCAGCGGCCCCTGCTCGAAGTTGGTCCTCGCCGCCGGGGCCAGGTTGAAACCGATCAGTGCCACGATGGCACCCGTCACCACCGGCGGCAGCACGACGTCGACCCAGTGGGTGCCGACCAGGTGCACGACGACGCCGATGAGGATCAGGACGACGCCGACGGCCACCAGCCCGCCGAGCGCGCTGCCGGCGCCGCCGGCGGTCTTTGCCGCGAGCACCGGTGCGATCACCGCGAAACTCGACCCCAGGTAACTGGGGAGCCGATTGCCGGTGATGACCAGGAAGAGCAGCGTGCCGACGCCCGAGAACAGCAGCGTGGTGGCCGGCGGGAAGCCGGTCAGCGCCGGCACCAGGAACGTCGCCCCGAACATCGCGACGACGTGCTGGGCGCCCAGGCCGATGGTTCGGGGCCAGCTCAGACGTTCGTGGGGAGCAACGACGGTATCGGCGCCGGCGTTGCTCGCGACCGGCGTCCAGTTCAGTGGGATCACGCCTGCGACTACACACCATGTCACGCCCCGGTGCATGTGCAATGTGGCCGGCAGACCCGCCAGATCAGCCGGCGGCTACGCCAGGCCCTCGAGGATCGGGATCGCTGTTGCGCGGTCCCCGGCTGCGGAGTCACACGGTGTTTGCACGCTCATCACCTCGTGCATTGGGAGGACGGCGGTCCCACGGAGCTGTCGAGGCTCAGGTTGCTCTGCCGTTCCGTCTGATCGTTGTAGGCAAACTGGCTGGTAGAAGCAAGGTCACGGCTGAGGGGTGTTGTTTGCGACATCTGCGGTCACTCGCATGAGTGGGTGGAAAATAGAATGGTAAATTCTATGCCATGAGAACAACCATCGATCCGGCAGGGCGTTTGGTGATCCCCAAGAGAATTCGTGATCGCCTCGGCTTGCGCGGGAACGAGCAGGTGGAGATCACCGAGCGCGATGGCCGAATCGAGATTGAACCAGCGCCGACCGAAGTCGAACTGGTTCGGGAAGGGTCAGTGCTTGTTGCGCTGCCGGACCGCCCGCTGCCCCCGTTGACCGATGAAATCGTTCGCGAGACGCTCGACCGCGTGCGGCGGTGATCGCCCCCGACACCAGTGTTCTTGTTGCTGGATTCGCAACCTGGCACGAAGCGCACCAATCCGCCGCGCGTGCCCTCAATCGGGGCGTTCATCTGGTCGCACACACTGCGTTGGAAACCTATTCGGTCCTTACGCGGCTGCCACCACCGCATCGCGTGGCAGCAGCGGTCGTTCAGGCGTATTTGGCCGACGTCACTTCCACCGACTACCTCACGCTGGACGCCCGACCGCATCGTGAGCTGATCAACCTCCTCGCTACACACAACGTCACCGGCGGCGCAGCCTACGACGCGCTGGTCGGATCGACCGCGAAGGCTGCTGGAGCGACACTCTTGACCCGCGACCTGCGAGCAGTCAGAACCTACGATCTGCTTCAAGTGGAATACGAACTGGTGACATGACAAATTCGCGTTGCCAACGATTCTTACGATCGTCGCCGAAGCACCGTCCCCGCGGCTGATAGCGCTGAGCGGACCAGCAGGCGGACCAGCAGGCGGACCAGCGACGCCACCAAATTCAAATGCTCTGCCCGAAAACACCTCTGCCCAGTGGGTTTTGAATGCGGTGGGGGTCGACTGCGAGTCTATGACGGCCAGGCCGTGAGCGCGGCACGGGCGAAGTCGACCGCGATTTCGGCGTAGTGGTCCCGGGCTGCGGCATGGTCGGGGGAACCCCACGCGCCGGCCGAGGCCAATCGCTGCGCAAGCGTCTGGAGATCGGCGCAGCCGAGTCCCGCCATCGCCTCGTCGATGATCCGCCAGGTTTCGTCGTTGTCGCGTCCCGCGCCGGCGACGGTAGCTCACCGGGCGTGGTTGCTGTCAGGATGGCTGGGTGGACAACCTGGAGCTGGCGGAGATCTCCGACGTCACCGATGCGCTGGGCCTGTGGCGGCGGCTGGTGTCGGGTGCGCACAGTCGTCCACTGCCGTCGGCTGTCGCGGTCGATGCTTTCCGACGAGTCCACCGCGGGGGCGCGTCGGGCGCCTTCGACTCCGCCCTGCTGCTGTGCACCGACTGGCGCTGGCGCCGGGTCAGCGCGCAGGTGCTTGCCGGCATCGCGGAGTCAGGCATCCTCGACGATGATGACCAAGATCGACTCGCCGATACGCTGCTCTGGCAGGAACGGGTGCACTACCGGCACCCGATTTGGTGGATCGGCACCAGCTTCGTCGAATACCATCTCGGTGCTCCACAAGCGGGCCGCAGGATCCGCCTCGACCCCGACACTCTCGCGACGGCGGACCGCAGTGTGTGGCCGCCGCTGCGGACCTGGGCTGCTGGCCACGTTCTGCGTCGAAGCCGAGCTGCAGCCGACGATGTCCTCCAACACGCACGGTCGCTGCCGGCCCGCGACGCGGCAGCCGTCGTGACCGGAGCCGTCCGCGTAGCCGACGCCCTTGACGACGATCAGGCGCGAACCGTGCTGACTGCGGCGTTGGACTGGGGACATAAAGCACCCCGCAAAGCAGCCCTGGAACGGCTGCTTGCATGCGGCGACGATGAACTGGTTCAGGCGCTGGCCGCAGACGATCCAGACGCCTCGATCCGCCAGTGGGCATCCGAACAACTCGCCAACAAAGCCACCCAGAGCGGCCTATTCGACTGACGCACCATGTATCCCGTCGACCGACACGACCGCCGCCCGCGGTGCCGCGGTGCACCGGGCCGACCGGTGAACGCGCCGACTGGTGGTGGTACACACCGTTCCAACCGCGGCCATCGACCAACAACTGATCCGCCGGTCGTTCAACTCGCCGGCACTCCGTTCACCGCGACGATCGCATCGACGACGGCCTTCGGATTGTCCAGCGCCACGAACGTTCGCGCGCCGGGCACGTCGGTGAAGGTGGCGTCGGGGAACAGTCCGGCCAAGCGGCGGCCGAGGCCCGGGGTGAAGCAGCGGTCTGCGGTGCCCCAGGCCAGACGGACGGGTTTGGTGAATCGGCCCAATCGGGGTGCCACGGCGGTGAGGTCGGTTCCGCCGATGCTGCGGGCCAGCGCGGCGAAGTCGCCGGCGATGCGGGGGTCAGTACTGGCCGGCTGGAGCCAGGACGCCGTGAGGGCTGGGTCCAGACTGTTCGCCAGCAGCCCGTAACCGACCGGTGAATGGCGTAAAGCCTTCGGCGCCATCGTCTTTCCCAGCACGCGCACCACGGAGCCGGTGCGCATCAGCGCGAAGACGGCATTGAACGGGAAGGGCGGGAACTTGTCGAACGCGTCGCAGTTGGTGAGCACCAGCCGGCCGATCCGGCCGGGGTGCGCGTCGATCAGGAACTGACAGATGCCGCCGCCGGTGTCGTTGCCGACGAGTGTGACGTCGTCGAGGTCCAGTGCCGCGAGGAATTCGTCGATCAGAACGGCGACGCCCTGGGGAGACAGAATGGCGCGGTCGTCGACCGGGATGCGGTGCGCGCCCAGCGGCAGGTTGGGTAGGACACACCGGAATCCCTGGGCGGCAAGGGAGTCCGCGACATCCGACCACAGCCGGGAGTCGACGAGCGCGCCGTGCACGAAGACCACCGGTGGGTGGGCGGAATCGGCCGGTCCGGACTCGCGGTAGTCGATCGTCGCGCCTGGCAGTGCGATCTGCGGCATGTCGGATATCCTCTCGGGAGACCATTTACAAACACTCGGTATGAAAGTTACGTACACGCTGCATGAAAGTCAACACTCCGGCTCGGCGCACCCAGGCCGAACGCACCGCGGCGACCCGCACCGTGCTGCTGTCCGCTGCCCGGAAGTTGTTCGCGGACAAGGGTTTCAGCGAGATCTCCACCCAGCAGATCGTGGCCGAGGCGGGCGTGACCCGCGGCGCGCTCTACCACCAGTTCGCCGACAAGGCGGACCTATTCGCCGCGGTCTACGAGCAGGTCGAGGAGGAGTTGGCGGCCGACGTCGTCACCGCCATCGCCGCCGAGAATCCCGCCGGAACGCTGGCGGCGATGCAGCTCGGGGCCCGGCTGTTCCTGGACCACTGCTCGGCGCCCGGCGTCGCGCAGATCGTGCTGATTGACGCGCCCTCGGTGCTCGGCTGGGAACGCTGGCGGGAGGTCGGCATCCGCTACGGCCTCGGCATCATCGAGGGCATGCTCACCCAGGCCGTCGCCGAGGGAGTGATCCCGGCGCAGCCGCTGCGCGCCACCGCGCACGTGCTGTTGAGTGCACTCGACGAGGCGGCGCTCTACATCTCCCGGGCCGCCGACCCGGACACCGCGCGCCAGGAGATGTACGCCGTCAGCGGCCGGCTCATCGCCGGGCTGGCGTGACGGTCGACGGATTTCGGAACCATTATGACTAGACGGACTAGTCCGTAAAGTTCGAATCCACTAGTGTGGGCGTATGAAGACGACCACCAGCACCGAGGCCAAAGCCCGCTTGAATGCGCTCCTCGCCGAGGTGGCTGCCACCGGCGAACCGGTGACGATCACCAGCCACGGTAGGCCGGTTGCGATCCTTTCCCCGGTGACCCCGGTTCCGCGACGGTTCGGTCACCTCGCCGGAAAAATCGCCATTCCCGACGACTTCGACGCTCCGCTCGATCCGGCCGATGCCGCATTGTGGGAGGGCGAGTGACCTCGGGCGGGTCGGTGCTGCTGGACACCAACGCCCTCCTGTGGCTGGTGGTGGATCCCGACCGGATCGCGCCCCGGGTACGTGATCGCTTGGCGGCGGCGTCGACGGCGTTGCTCGTGTCGGCGGTGTCGGCGTGGGAAGTAGCGATCAAGACACGTGCGGGCAGATTCCCCGGCGGCGAGGCAATCGTGTCGGGCTGGGAGGAGATTCTGGCGGACCTTCGCGCGGAGTGCATTGACGTCACCGCAGCGGATGCGATCATGGCCGGCGGCCTTGCCTGGCCGCATCGCGATCCGTTCGACCGAATGCTGGTGGTGCAAGCCGCCCGTCGGGGCTGCACGCTCGCGACCAGTGACGCTGTGGTCCTTGCCGGCGCGATGTCGCCCACATTGGACACCCGGCGGTGACCCGGTTCGTCAGATGAGCGCCTTGCCGCGCCGCACCCGGCTGCGGATGTTGTAGAGCAGCAGAAAGCTGCCGCCCTGCCGAATGAATTGCGGCAGAAAGCGATTCACCAGGGCGACGAACAGGAAGAGCCATTCGAACAGCCGCTGCCGGGCCGGTGACCACGTCACTCCGAGCGCGTCGCGGAAGACCGGCGCCAGGAATCCCGCGGTCAGGAACTTCAGCAGCATCCGGTGGCCCGGCCGCAGCATCGGGGTGATCATCTTCAGGTTGATCAGGTCGGTGAGATAGTCGCGCACGGTGTCGTCCATCGCCACCCGTGCGCAAGCGGTGTTCCAGTAATCGTCGAACGCCGCCCGGGTCGGCGGCCACTGGTCCTCGGTGACCTGCAGCGTGGTGCCCAGGGTGAATCCCGAACGGTAGAACTCCTCGGCGTGTTCGGGGCCGAGTTCGCCGCGCAGGAGTTGATAGGTGTCCTCGAGGCCCACGAAGAGGCAGGCGGCCACCCACATCTGGAGATCGCGATCGAAGGCGTTGTACTTCACCGGACTCGCCGGCGTCGATCGGACCTGTCGGTGCGCACTGTCGACGGCGGCCCGGTAGGCGCCCTTGTCGTCGTCGGTGCCCAGGATGGCCACCGCCAGATAGCTGAACGTCGTGCGCGGCCGCTTCCACGGGTGCTGCAGCAGACTGCCGGAGGTCACGGTGCTCTCGGCGACGCCATGCCCGACGGGCGGTAACGACAGCTGCATCACCACGTTGGCCGCTCCGGCGGCGAACGACCAGAAGTCGATGGCGTCGGCGACGGTCGCGGGTCGGTCGTCCCAGCGCGAGGTGCGCCGGCCGATCTGGATCCGGGTGTCGGCGGTGGTCAGCGGCCTCGCGCCGGCGCTCACGTCATGCACACATTGGCGAACAACAGGACCGGCCACGACACCATGGACCCGAGGAAGGACACCACCAGGTCCAGGCCGTGCATGTTGCGCAGGTGATCGGTGTGGGTGAACGACCAGACGGCCCCGATGAGCAGATACGGAGCGCCCAGCATCAGGGCCAGGCCGATCAGTTCGGCGATGGTGAATTCATAGGCCAGGAGCTGGCGAACCTTGGTCGGCATCCCAGCTATGTCAATCGCGATTCTGCGACTCAGCGGCCATTTCGGACGGCGTTGGCGCCCAGGTAGGCCCCGTAGGCCACGGCGCCGCCCAGCGCTGCCCTGCGCGTCCGGCGGCTGAGCAGCCCAAGTCCGAGTGCGGTCTCGATCCCGCCGTTGGTGTAGACGTGGCGGCGGGTGTCGTTCGGGAACGCCGGTTTGGTCAGCGGCTCCCAGAGCTGCGGCCTGACCAGGTGCGTCAGCCCGGTGACGGCGACGGCGAGTGCGGCCACCCGGACCAGTCGGGATCCACGCGTTGTCTCAGCGGACATTGGAAGATGTTGCCTCTCAGTCGATCTGGTAATCCGACAGCGGGAATTCCGAAGCCTCGGCCAGCGCGTCGCGCAGCGACATCGGCCGCAGCAGCGTGGCCTCGCCGGCCGGGTTGAAATAGTACGACCGGGCCGAGGCGCAGTTGCCGGCGTTGAACACCGTGTCGCCCAGCAGGTCCGTCATCCGGTCCCGGTATGCGGTGTTGGCGTCGTCGGTGATCTCGAACGTCGAGGCCCCGCGCCGGCGGACCTCGCCGAACAGCCGGTCCATGTGCCGCATCTGATACTCCATCGTGTTGAAGAAGTTCAGGCCGAGGAACGCGAACGGGCTGGCCAGGCTGAGGAAGTTCGGGAACCCCGGCATGCTGACGCCCTGATACGCCTGGAACCGGGTCTCCCGCCACCACTTGCCGAGGTTGCGGCCGTCGCGGCCGATGACCTCGATGGCGGGGAAATTGGCCTCCCACAGGTCGAATCCGGTGGCCAGTACCAGGGTGTCGATCGCTGTGGTGGTGCCGTCGTTGTTGACGATGCCATCGGCCGCGATGTGGTCGATGCCGTCGGTCTGCAGGTGCACATTCGGGCGGGTGAACGTGCGGTAGTAACTGTTCGAGAAGGTCGGCCGCTTACAGCCGAAGTCGTAGTCCGGGGTGAGCCGGTCGCGCAGTTCCTTGTCGCGGATCGAGACGAACCGGTGCATCTTCGACAGGTCCGCCGCCGAGATGTTGCCGCGGCCGCCGAACTTCTTGTAGTGCACGACCCCGATGTAGACCATGAACTCGTAGACCGCGTCGGTGACCGCGCGGAACGCGCGCTGCGACGCCGGAATCCGCGTGAACAGCCGGCGCACCCCGGTGGCGAACGGCAGGTCGATCTTGGGTACCACCCAGATCGGGGTGCGCTGGTAGACGGTGAGGTCGCCGGCCTCCTTGGCCAGGTCCGGGATCAGCTGAACCGCGGTGGCTCCGGTGCCGATGACGGCGATGCGGTGCCCGGCCGGGTCGAAGTCGTCATCCCAATCGGTGGTGTGGATGACCTTGCCCTCGAAGTCATGGATACCCGGGATGTCGGGGGTGTGCGGTTGGGACAGGAATCCGGTGGCCGTGATCAGGTACTGGGCACTCAGGGTGCTGCCGTCGGCGAGGCTGATCTGCCAGCGTTTGGTCTCCTCGTCCCAGCGGGCGCTCTCGACGGAGACGTTGAACCGCATGTGCCGGCGCACGTCGTACTTGTCGGCCACGTCATCGGCGTACTTCTTGATCTCCGGGCCGGGGGTGAACATCCGCGACCAGTTCGGATTCGGCTCGAAGAAGTACGAGTACGTGGTGGTGGGGACGTCGACAGCCAGGCCGGGATAGTGGTTGACGTGCCAGGTGCCACCCAGGTCGTCCTCGCGGTCGAGGATCACGAAGTTCTGGTAGCCCAGTCGCTTCAGTTGGATCGCCGCGCCGATGCCGCCGAACCCGGCACCCACGATCACGACGTCGAATTGCTCCGCAGTCATGCGCTACACGATACCGGTGGTACCGGATGAACTGGAGGCCCGACTGGCCCCGATGCCGGGGACCAAGGTCGCCGAGTATTACCGCCGCTGGACCCGGACGGGAACCGGGCCAGCCGGTGCCGTCGTGAGTGTGGCCGTTGTGCTCGCCGAGCTTTACGACAGCATCCGCAGCGCCGCGTCGACGGCGAGCGCCGGCACGTCGAGCGTCTTGGAGCCCAGATCGTGCCGGGCGCCGGTGATCTCGACGATCTCCACCGGCCCGCCGAGCAACCGGGCGGCGGCACGCACTTCGTCGAGGGTGCCGAACGGGTCGGCGCTGCCGTGGGTGAACACGGTGGGCACGGTGATGTCCGGCAGGTGCTCGGTGCGGGCCCGCTCTGGCTTGCCCGGCGGGTGCAGGGGATAGGAGAACAGGGTCAGCACATCCACCGGGCTGCCATTGCCGACGGTGACCGAAGTCATTCGTCCGCCGTACGAATGCCCGCCGGCGATCACCGGACCGATTTTCTGGGCGTGTGCCCACGCGATGGCCTCGACGATGCCGGCCTGATCGGCCGTGGCGGACCCCGACGGCGGTCCCTTGGGACGGCGCCGGCGGTACGGCAGGTTGTAGCGGACCGCCAGCCAGCCGCGCCGGGCCCACTCGTCGCAGACGCGGATCAGCATCGGCGACTCCCGGCTACCGCCCGCCCCATGGGTCAGGACGACGATCCCGGCCGGATTTCCCTCGGGTTCATGCGCGATGCCCGCCAGGGCCTCAATCTCCATCGCGGCCGCCGGGCCGGAGTCGGAAGAGCGGGTTCACCGGTCCGTGCCCGTGCCCCAGCGGGTAGGCGTTGCGGATACATTCGGTGACCCACGACTTGGCGAATCCCACGGCATCGGGGACCGAAAAGCCATGTGCCAGAGCGGATGCGGTGGCCGCGGCCAGAGTGTCGCCGGCGCCGTGGTCGTGGCTGGTCTCGACCCGCGGGGCGTCGAACTCCAGAAAGTCGGTGCCGTTGAACAGCAGGTCGGGGCTGCGTTGCGACGAGCGCAGATGTCCGCCCTTGACCAGTACCCACTGCGGCCCGAGCGCATGCAACTCGCGCGCGGCAGCCCGCTGCGATTCGGTGTCGACGACATCGATGCCGACCAACAGTTTGACCTCGTGCAGGTTGGGCGTGACCAGCGTGGCCAACGGAAACAGGTCGTTGCGAACGGCATCGAGTGCCGACGGGTGCAGCAGCAGGTCGCCGTGCATGGACGCGCACACCGGGTCGACCACCAGCGGCACCGTGCCGTGCAGCCCCTGTGTCCGCCAGGTCTCGGCGACCGTCGCGATGATCTCCGATGACGCCAGCATGCCGGTCTTGGCGGCCTGGATGCCGATGTCCTCGGTCACCGCGGTGATCTGCCCGGCGATGACGTCCAGGGGAATCTCATGGAAACGCCTGACGCCGACCGAGTTCTGCACCGTCACCGCCACCACCGCCACGCAGCCGTGCACGCCGAGCATCGCGAAGGTCCGCAGGTCGGCCTGGATGCCAGCACCGCCCCCGGAATCGGACCCGGCGATTGTCATGGCCCGCAGCGGGGTCCGGCCCGGCTCGGCCAGAGGAAGGTACTTCACGGGCTCAAGGGTAGATAGACGCGGTTCCCGTGTTCGGCGAACTCGGCCGATTTCTCCGCCATCCCGGCCCGGATGGCCTCCCTGATGTCGCCGGTGATGCGCATGGAACAGAACTTCGGACCGCACATAGAGCAGAAGTGGGCGGTCTTGGCGGGCGCGGCGGGCAGCGTCTCGTCATGGAACTCGCGGGCGGTGTCGGGATCCAGCGAGAGGTTGAACTGATCCTCCCAGCGGAACTCGAAGCGGGCCCGCGACAGTGCGTCGTCGCGCAGCTGGGCACCCGGATGTCCCTTGGCCAGGTCGGCGGCATGCGCGGCGATCTTGTACGCGATCATCCCGTCCTTGACGTCCTTGCGGTTGGGCAGGCCCAGGTGTTCCTTGGGTGTCACGTAGCACAACATCGCCGTGCCGGCCTGCGCGATGATCGCCGCACCGATCGCCGAGGTGATGTGGTCGTAGGCCGGTGCGATGTCGGTGGCCAGCGGCCCCAGCGTGTAGAACGGGGCCTCGTCGCACCACTCCTCCTCGAGGCGGACGTTCTCGACGATCTTGTGCATCGGGACGTGTCCCGGTCCCTCGATCATCACCTGCACGCCGTGACCCTTCGCGATCGTCGTCAGTTCGCCGAGCGTCCGCAGTTCGGCGAACTGGGCCTCGTCGTTGGCGTCGGCAATGCTGCCGGGGCGCAGGCCGTCGCCGAGGGAGAAGGTGACGTCATAGCGGGCCAGGATCTCGCAGAGTTCCTCGAAGTTGGTGTACAGGAAGGATTCCCGGTGGTGCGCCAGGCACCAGGCGGCCATGATCGATCCGCCCCGCGAGACGATTCCGGTGACCCGGTCGACGGTCAGCGGGATGTGACGCAGCAGCACCCCGGCGTGCACGGTCATGTAGTCGACGCCCTGCTCGCACTGCTCGATCACGGTGTCGCGGTAGCACTCCCACGTCAGCGCCGTCGGATCGCCGCCAACCTTCTCCAGCGCCTGATACAGCGGCACCGTCCCGACCGGCACCGGTGAGTTGCGCAGGATCCACTCCCGGGTTCGGTGGATGTCGCGGCCCGTCGACAGGTCCATGATGGTGTCGGCGCCCCACCGGGTGGCCCACACCATCTTGTCGACCTCTGTATCGATGGACCAAGAGGCCTGAGTCACCGCGGAGTTGCCGATGTTGGCATTGACCTTCACCGCGAACCGCTTGCCGATGATCATCGGCTCCGCCTCGGGATGGTTGTGGTTGGCGGGGATGACAGCGCGGCCGCGGGCGACCTCTTCGCGCACCAATCCCGTTGGTACACATTCACGTTCGGCGATAAACATCATCTCAGCGGTGATCTCGCCGGCGCGGGCCCGCTGCAGCTGGGTGCCGCGGTCGCGGGTGACGGCACGCCGGGGCAGCCCGCCGGCCAGGTCGATGTTGGCGTGCGGGTCGGTGTACGGCCCGGAGGTGTCGTACAGGTCGAGGTGTTCGCCGTTGCTCAGATGCACCCGGCGGAATGGCACGCCGTTCCGGTAGACCTTGATGCTGCCGCGAATCGGGCCCATTGCATCGGACACGGAAATAGTCATCGCCATCACTCCCTACGCCGGCATTACCCGGACAGGTTCATACGGTCGACGGCCCCAGCCGTCCTCTCAGCACGCTCGGTGCGCGCTCCCGTGATTACGAGTCCCAACCTAGCCCACCGCCCCGGCGCGTGCCGAGGGCGTCGACGAATCTGCCCGGAGGTGTGTTGCGGGACGGGAATGCGAATTGCCTGATGCTTATTTGTATAGCTAACATAAGTTTCTTGCTGATAATGCTGACTGGATGACGAATGACGACTGATATCGACGCCGCCGAAGCCGCCACCGCCCGCCGCAGGGTCAAGATGGACCACGACCACCCGCGCTACAAGTGGGTGGTTCTGTCCAACACCACCCTGGGCATCCTGATGGCCAGCATCAACGCGTCGATCGTGTTGATCTCGCTGCCGGCGATCTTTCGCGGGATCGGACTGAACCCTCTGGAGCCGGCCAACGTTGGCTACCTGCTGTGGATGCTGATGGGCTACCTCGTCGTCACGGCGGTTCTGGTGGTCCCGTTCGGTCGCCTCGGCGACATGTTCGGCCGGGTGCGCATCTACAACCTGGGCTTCATCGTCTTCACCGTCGCCGCGATCGCGCTGTCGTTCGATCCGTTCGCCCTCGGCGGCGGCGCGGTGTGGCTGATCGCCTGGCGGGTGATCCAGGGCATCGGCGGCGCCATGCTGATGGCGTCCTCGTCGGCGATCCTGACCGACGCGTTCCCCGCCAACCAGCGCGGCATGGCGCTGGGCACCAACATGGTGTCGGCCGTCGCCGGTTCGTTCCTGGGCCTGCTCATCGGCGGCGTGCTGTCCGAGTGGCACTGGAAGGCCATCTTCTGGGTCGGGGTGCCCATCGGTGTGCTCGGGACGATCTGGAGCTACCGCTCGCTGCGCGAGCTCGGCGTGCGCACCGCGGGGCGGCTGGACTGGGCGGGCACTCTGACCTTCGGTCTGGGCCTGACGACCCTGCTGGTCGGCATCACCTACGGGATCCAGCCCTACGGCGATCACAGCACGGGCTGGACCAATCCCGCGGTGCTTGGTGCGATCGCCGGGGGCGTGGTGCTGCTGGTGGTGTTCTGCTTCATCGAATTGCGGGTGGCGCAGCCGATGGTCGACATCCGGTTGTTCAGGTCGAAGTCGTTCGGGATGGGCAACCTGGCCGGGCTGATGTCGTCCATGGGCCGCGGCGGCCTGCAGTTCATGCTGATCATCTGGCTGCAGGGCATCTGGTTGCCGCTACACGGTTACAGCTTCGAATCCACCCCGCTGTGGGCCGGCATCTATCTGCTGCCCGCCACGGTCGGCTTCCTGGTGGCCGGTCCGATCGCGGGCACACTGTCCGACCGGTACGGGGCCCGGCCGTTCACCGTCGGCGGGATGCTGCTGATGGCCGTGACCTTCGTGGCTCTGCTGATGATCCCGGTGAACTTCGACTACTGGATGTTCGCGGTGCTGGTTTTCCTCAACGGGCTGGGTGGCGGCATCTTCACCGCTCCGAACACCGCTGCCATCATGTCCAGCGTCCCGGCCGATCAGCGCGGCGCTGCCTCCGGCGTGCGCTCGACGTTCTTCAATGGCGGAAACTCGCTGTCGATCGGGATCTTCTTCTCATTGATGATCGTCGGCCTGGCCAACACCTTGCCCACGGCGATGAGCAACGGTCTTCAGGCACAAGGTGTTTCACCCGCGGTGGCGCATGAGGTGGCCAATCTGCCGCCGGTGGGCAGTCTGTTCGCGGCCTTCCTGGGCTACAACCCGATCGCCCAGCTGCTCGAACCCTCCGGGGCGCTGCATCAGCCCGGCGTCAACGCCGACGTGCTGACGGGGCAGACGTTCTTCCCCGAGCTCATCACCGGCCCCTTCCATTCGGGGTTGACGGTGGTGTTCGGCGCGGCGGCCGTGATGATGCTGATCGGTGCGGCGGCCTCACTGTTCAACCCGGGCCGGTACGGGACCGAACCGGGCGCCGACAACGCCGCCTAGGTTTCTCCCGCGAGCAGACGCAAAAGCCCCTGATTCCTGGTCATCAGAGGGCCTTTTGCGTCTGCTCGCGGTGGGAGGTGCGTCGGATTCAGTCCAACTCGATCAGCACCGGTGCGTGATCGCTGGGTGCCGTGTCGCCCTTCTTGGGCCGGCGCTCGTCCTTGACGATCTCGGCGCCGGTCACCCGCGCGGCCAGATCCGGTGAGCCCAGGATGAAGTCGATGCGCATCCCGCGCCGCTTCTGGAACGCCAACTGGGTGTAGTCCCAGTACGTGTAGACACCCGGCCCGGGCGTGAAAGACCGCACCACATCGACGAATCCGGCGTCGTCGAGCGCGCGGAACGCGGCGCGCTCCGGCTCCGACACATGCGTGCTGTTGGTGAAGCTGGCCATGTCCCAGACATCCTCGTCGGTGGGGGCGATGTTCCAGTCACCCACCAGTGCGATCGGCGCAGCCGGATCCGCTGCCAGCCAGCCCGCGGCCGTATCCCGCAGCGCTGCAAGCCAATCCAGCTTGTAGGCATAGTGCGGATCGCTCAGCGTGCGGCCGTTGGGCACGTACAGGCTCCACACCCGCGTCCCGTCGCAGGTCGCACCGAGCGCGCGGGCCTCCGCAGTGGGGCTGTCCTCGGGTTTGGCCGCCCAGGTTGGCTGACCGTCGAACCCGACCTCGACGTCCGCCAGGCCCACCCGGGACGCGATCGCCACGCCGTTCCACTGATTGAGCCCGACGTGGGCGACCTCGTAACCGAGTGCGGCGAACGGCATCGTCGGGAACTGGTCGTCGGTGCACTTGGTTTCCTGCATCGCCAGCACGTCGACGTCGGCGCGCTCGAGCCAGTCGACCACTCTGTCCACCCGCGTGCGAATCGAATTGACGTTCCAGGTGGCCAGGCGCATGGCCTAGATCGTAGGCGGCAGCAACTCGCCGGCTTCGACGTACCGGTGCCGGTGGTGCAGGTGGAACCCCAACGACGCGTAGAGCGAGTTCGCGGCGCCGTTGTCGGACAGCACCTGCACGTAGGCCCGCGCCGCCCCCTGCTCGGCACCCCAGGCGAGCAGTGCGGCGCACACCCGGCGCGCATGTCCCTGCCGGCGGAACTCCGGGGCGACCCGCACCGCCGCGATGCCGAGCCAGCGGGTTCCGTCGAGGGCCTGGGTGACCGCACCGCGACCGACCACGACACCGGGCTCCGACGCGAAGACCACCTCGCCGTCGACGACGGAGCACAGTACGTCCGCCGGGACGTCACGTTCGTAGACCGCCAACCAGTCGGCGTCGGGCGCCGCGGCGAGCGTGACCTCGCCGGCGGTGCCACCGGTCGGCACGTCGCCCACCAGCACGCGGGTCGGCTTCACCCCGGGCGTGCGGACGGCTAGCAGTCGCTCCGGCAACGCCAGCCACGGCGGCAGCCCACGGCTGCGGTACCAGTCGACGATCCCGGGCAGGGCGCGCAGGTCAGCCGAAACATCCAGTGGCACAGCCGAGTTGGCCCGACTCGTGACGCCGTGGCCGGCCCGTAGCAGCCAGCCGTCCACCCACTGCTGTTCCACCCCGGGCCAGGCCAGCGCGGCCGCCCGCTCCAACGCGCGGATCTCGGAGGTTCGCACCGGCTTGTACGAGATTTCCCGCACGCCGACGATGTCGGTTGGGTCGACGTCCACGACGCCGTCGGACTTGGTGCGGATCCGCCATCGCGGAACGACGGCCTCCAGATGACCGATGACGTCGGTGTGCTCCTCGGCACCCGACCGGTACCGCAGCGAGACGCGGCTGCCGAGTGCCGGCCTCACCGTTCGCGATGAACCGGCATCAGTGCCCGAACGGGTCGGGTACTTCGCCAGGCATCCACGACAGGCCGGGTACGCCCCAGCCGTTGGCCTTGACCGCACGTTTGGCGGCGCGGGCGTGCCGGCCGATCAGGCAGTCGACATAGAGGAATCCGTCGAGGTGCCCGGTCTCGTGCTGCAGCATCCGGGCGAACAAGCCGGTGCCTTCCAACGTGACGGGATTGCCGTCGCCATCCAGGCCGGTGACGCGCGCCCAGGAGGCGCGGCCCGTCGGGAACGATTCGCCGGGCACCGACAGGCAGCCCTCGTCGTCGTTGTCGGGATCGGGCATCGTCTCGGGGACGTCGGAGGTTTCGAGCACCGGGTTGACCACCACGCCGCGGTGCCGCTCGCTGGAACCGCGGTCCATCGCGCAGTCGTAGACGAACACCCGCGACGCAACGCCGATCTGGTTGGCCGCCAGGCCGACACCATGTGCAGCGTCCATCGTTTCGTACATGTCGGTGATCAACTCGGCCAGGTCGGCCGGTAGCGCGCCGTCATCGCCGACCGGCACCGGCTCGGTGGGCGCATGCAGGACGGGATCTCCCACGATCACAATTGGTCTGACAGCCATGATCGGCAAGTTTAAGTGAGCCGACGCGCGGACTCGGCTGCCGTCCCAGATGTTGCGGGCGTGGTTGAATATCGCCGAACGACGCGAGCGATTTTGGTTTGGCACAGGCCGGCGAAAGGGCCCAGTAGAGATATGGACGGCGCCATGGCACGGGCCGAGCGGGCGGAGGATGACGCCGAGGGTACCGACGGGCTGACCCGGCGGGAACACGACGTCCTGGCCTTCGAGCGGCAGTGGTGGAAGTACGCCGGCGCCAAGGAAGAGGCCATCAAGGAGCTCTTCGGCATGTCGGGCACCCGCTACTACCAGGTGCTCAACGCGCTCGTGGACCGTCCGGAGGCGCTGGCCGCCGATCCGATGCTGGTCAAGCGGCTGCGCCGGCAGCGGGCCAGCCGGCAGAAGGCCAAGGCCGCTCGCAGGCTCGGCTTTGAGGTCACCTGACCCGGCCCGATAGGCTCAGCGCGATGAACGATCGTGTGCCCAACTCCTCCCGGCTGCCGCTGCGCGCAATGGTGATGGTCCTGCTGTTCCTCGGCGTGGTCTTCCTGTTGGTCGCACTGCAGGCCGTGGGTCGCGACAACTCGAGTAGCGACAGCTCGCCGACCACCTCGGCCACCAGCAGCGCAGCGCCCACCACCTCCGAAGCTCCGGCGCCGCGTGCCGAGATCCGGGTGTTCAACATCTCCGAAGTGGCCGGCGCCGCGGATCGCACCGCCGGACGGCTCCGGGATGACGGCTGGACCGTCGCCGAGACCGGTAACCTGGCCGCCCCGCCCGATGTCACCGCCACCACGGTGTACTTCGGTGAGGCCGAGGGTGAGAAGCAGTCCGCCGAAGCGGTGGGCAAGTTGCTGAACGCCCCGGTGGCACCGCGCATCCCCGAACTCGGCGAGCAGCCGCCCGGCGTCGTCGTCCTGGTCACCGGCTAGGCTCCGGATCGCCAAGCTCATTGACTCAGCGTCCCGTGCGTGAAATTCGAGTGCCGCTCGCAGAGGCCGCTGATTCGATCGGCTGCACCCCTCGGCTAGGCTTTTCTACATGGTCACGCCGCTCGCGAAAACTGCCGCCGCCGTCCTGTTCGCCGCGCCCGTCGCGCTGCTCAGCGCATGCGCGCCGCCCGGACAGGTTCCCGCGACGACACCGGGCACCAATCCGCCGATCTGGACCGGATCGCCGGCCCCCTCAACACCGGGCGCCGCGGGTCATGAGCAGGAACGCGCCACCGTCGAGACCGAGAAGGGCGCGCTCGAGATCCCGATGCTCAACGCGGCCGGCCAGCAGGTCGCCACGGCCAGCTTCGCCTTCAGCGACACCTATGCCACCGTCACCGTCAAGGCGGCGGGGCCGGGGAAGCTGACGTCCGGCTTCCACGGCATGCACATCCATTCGGTGGGCAAGTGTGAGGCCAACTCTGTCGCCCCGTCCGGTGGCGCCCCCGGTGACTTCCTTTCCGCCGGTGCGCATTTCAACGCTCCTGGACACACCGGCACCGGCTCGCAGATGAGCGGTCAGCTGCCGCCGCTGCAGGTGCTGGCCGACGGGTCGGGCACCATGGTCACCACCACCGATGCCTTCACCGAGGATCAGCTGACGTCCGGCCAGAAGACGGCGATCATCATCCACGAGAAGGCCGACAACTTCGCGGAGATCCCGACCGACCGCTACACGCAGGCCAACGGCGCTCCGGGTCCGGACGAGACCACCATGGCCACCGGTGACGCCGGTAAACGGGTGGCGTGCGGTGTCATCACCGGCGGCTAGCCCGGCCCACATCGACTTCGCCGGTTCCTACCGGTCGACGCTCGGCGTCGAATGGGAGTTCGCCCTCGTCGACGCCGTCACCCGGGACCTGAGCAATGAGGCGCCTGCGGTGATCGCCGAACTCGGCGAACACCCGCACGTGCACAAGGAATTGCTCCGCAACACCATCGAGATCGTCACCGGGATCTGCGAGAACAGCGGGCAGGCGATGGACGATCTGTCGGGCACGTTGGGTACCGTCCGGCAGGTCGTCGAGGACCGCGGCATGGAACTGTTCTGCGCCGGCACCCATCCGTTCGCGAAGTGGTCCTCCGCCAAGCTGACCGACGCACCCCGCTATGCCGAGCTGATCAAGCGCACGCAGTGGTGGGGCCGCCAGATGCTGATCTGGGGTGTGCATGTGCACGTCGGGGTGTCCTCCGCGCACAAGGTGATGCCGATCATCACCTCGATGCTGAACTACTACCCGCACCTGCTCGCGCTGTCGGCGTCGTCGCCGTGGTGGGAGGGTGAGGACACCGGATACGCCAGCAACCGCGCCATGATGTTCCAGCAGCTGCCCACCGCCGGACTGCCCTTCCACTTCCAGGCCTGGGCTGAGTTCGAGGGCTTCGTGCATGACCAGAAGAAGACCGGCATCATCGACCACATCAACGAAGTGCGTTGGGACATCAGGCCTTCCCCGCATCTGGGCACCATCGAGGTCCGCATCTTCGACGGCGTTTCGAACATTCGGGAGCTGTCCGCTCTGGTCGCACTGACCCACTGCCTGATCGTGGACCTGGACCGCCGGCTCGAATCCGGTGAATCGCTGCCCACCATGCCACCCTGGCACGTGCAGGAGAACAAGTGGCGCGCAGCGCGATACGGCCTTGATGCGGAGATCATCCTGGACGCCGCCAGCAACGAGCGGCTGGTCACCGAAGATCTGATCGATGTGCTCAACCGGATGGAACCCGTTGCGCGACAGCTGAACTGCTCCGATGAGCTGGCCTGGGTCGCCGACATCCCGCGGCTGGGTGCTTCCTACCAACGGCAGCGTCGGGTGGCCGAAGAACATGACGGAGACCTACGCGCCGTGGTCGATGCGTTGGTGGCCGAACTCGTCCTCTGACTCAGGTCGTGATCGCCTGCGGCGCGGGGATTGTCAGCCTGTTACTGGCGGTCCCACCGGATCGGCTTCCGGGGTGTGGGTGACGGGGGAAGGCGCGGGCACCTCCGTTGTCGGCGGCGGGCTCTCGGAGGTCGGGCTGGGTCCGGTGGTCTCCTCGGCCAGCTCCTTCGACGCAGACGGGTCGGCCGGTTCCGGATCGGCGGTGGGATCCCGATCGTCGGCGCCCTCGGCGGGATCCGACGACTGAGTGGGGTCGGCCTTCGGCGGGGTCAGACTTTTCCCGCGGCCGTCGGAGGACGCGGTGCCGGTGTCCGGGTTGGCCGACGCCGGTGCGGGACCACTGATCGCCGCGAACCCGATGCCCAGCGCGGCGTCCAGCGTGCCTATCCGACCGATGTAGCAGGCGTACTTCGACGTTTCCGGCATGCGGACAGAACCCATGAACAACCCTGACCCGACGTTCGACCCCGCAAGAACAGCCAAATCCCAGCGGGCAACGGGGCACCCACCCCAGCGAATGGGTTTCGCAGGTCTTAGCGCTGTTCACCCGTGTCAGGGAATCCCCGCTCGCGAACCCTGGTGCGTTATCGTGGCCGTGATGAGCGCGCCCACCCCGATGTTCCCGTTGCAGTCGGCCGTCCTGCCCGGTGAGGCGTTGCCCCTGCGGGTGTTCGAACCACGCTACGGAGCGCTGGTCGAGGACTGTCTGGCCACCGAGGATCCGGCGTTCGGGGTGGTGCTGATCGCCCGCGGTCGTGAGGTCGGTGGTGGCGACCAGCGCCACGACGTCGGCGCCCTGGCCCGCATCGTGGAGTTCGCCGGTCACGGTGCTGGCCGATATAAGCTGAAATGTCTTGTGCAGGAACGTTTTCGGGTGACCAAGTGGCTGCCGGACGATCCGTATCCACGAGCCCTGCTGCTGGACTGGCCCGATGAACCCAGCGACGTCGCCGCTGCCGACGTCCGCGCGCTCGAGGACGACGCGTGGGCGCTGCTCGAACTGATCGCCGGTGCCCGCGACATCCGGTTGCGTCCCCGCGACGAGATCTTCGGTGATCTGGCCGACGAGGCCGGCGACCGGTTGTACGGGTTGGCCGCCCGGGTGCCGATCGGGCCGGCCGACAAGTACGAGGTGCTCGCGGCGCCCGGACCGGTGCAGCGGCTGGCGGCTTTACGCGAGGCGGTCGAGACCGTCACCGCCATGGTGCGGTTCCAGTTGTCCGACGGCTGAAGCCCGGTGCGCGTCGACCGCTGGCGCCACCCAGTCGTGCAGGAACCGCCGCAGCGCGGCCCCGCTGCGGCCCAATCGACATCGAATCGCTGCAGGATCGACCGACCGAATGTGATGGCGTCGTCGGATGTCACGCCAGCGGTGAAGGCGCTGGCCTTGCCCGGCTGCAGGACCAGGCTGAGGTAGTGGTCGTGGGAGAGCTGTTCGAAGGTGTCGGCGATACCTTCGACCACCGCTTCGGCGGGCTCGGTCGTCGACCCGAGCCGCGCGGCCAGCCGGTCGAAGAAGCCGTCGACCGCGGACATCGCGGTGGCGCCCGAGGAATCACAGATCTTGCGCCGGGTTCCCCTCGCGGTCCTCCCGTCGGCATAGGTGGCCGGGACGAACGACTACGTCGTGCGCGCCGTGCTCGGCGATTCGCTGCTGATCACCCGCGACGGCCGCGGTGCTGCGCACGTGCTCCTCAACTACTGCCGGCACCGCGGCGCGATGCCGGCGTGCGGATCCGGCACCGCCAGCCGCTTCGTGTGTCCGTACCACGCGTGGACGTACAAGAACACCGGTGAGCTGTTGACCATGCCGGGCCGAGGACTTCGCGATGCTGCCCCAGTGCGGCGAGGGGGTGCGCCACGGCCAGCACGACCACCTGCTGATCGGGCGCAACGAGATCGCGGTCCAGCACATGATCAAGATCTTTGCCCACGAGCTCACAGTCGCACTGGCCTATGGCATCCTATTCGGTTGGCGGCGAGTGCAATTCGTCGATGGCCAGCTGATCCTGCAGGTTCTGTTCCCGGTACGCCAGCTGGCCCACCCGCTGGGCCACCACCGGCGCGGTGATCAGTGTGAACAGGCCCGTCAGGATGATCATTCCGACGTCGGGGTGTCCCCGTAGCCGGATGGCCGCACCGGCGAGCACCAGAAGCAGACCGAGCACCTGGGGTTTGGTCGCCGAATGCATGCGCGACAAGGTGTCGGGGAAGCGGACCACGCCGATGGCCGCGGTGAGCGCCAGCGCGGAACCGGCGAGAATCAGTACAGCGCAGACGATGTCGGCCCACCCCATCACGCGTCTCCGGTCGGTTCGATGTCACGGACCCGGAATCGGGCGATGCTCACCGACCCGACGAAGCTGATCAGAGCGAGCGCCACCAGGCTGTAGGTGACGGTGGCGTCCAGGCTGAAGGCCGCCCACGTGCCCACCCCGCACATGGTGACCGCGATCAGGGTGTCGAGAGCGACCAGCCGGTCCAGCGTGCTGGGGCCGGCCAAAAGCCGGAACATCGTGGTGCCGGCGGCCAGGACCAGCATGATGCTCGCTGCGATCCAGACGCCACTCATGCGCGAATTCTCCAGCGAGCGGCCGTGTTTGTACGGACCGACTCGGCGTGTCGTGTACATACACGGACGCTCGGCGGGGGTGCAGGCTTCGTCACGCGTCCACCTCTCCGGTTCGGGCGGCCGGCTGCCACTCGACGTCCCGCTCGAACGCGGCCACCAGCAGCCGCTCGACCTGGTGTGCCTGGTGGTAGAACTGCTTGACCGAGCGGTCGGACCCGACATCGAGCTGGTGCACGTAGATCATCCGGCGCACCTGGTCGATCTCCAGCACGATCGACCCGGGGATCAGGTTGATGATGTTGACCGCCAGTGCCAGCACCAGATCCGACTTGATGTTCAGGTGGGTCCTCAGCACCGCGGTCAGCGGCGGCGGACCGGGACGGATGGCCAGCCACGCCACCTGGAAACTGGACCACAGCAGATACCAGCTCACCAGGATCGCCAAGCGCGCCAGGGCAATCGGGTGCACGCGGCCCTCGACCGGCACCGGCGGCAACGGCAACAGGTAGGTGATCACCAACGCGACCACCAGCCCGCTCAGGATGTTGGCCGCAGAGATGTTGCCCCACAATAGGATCCACACGAAGGTGAGCCAGATCGGCACCCAGATGCGCAGAGCGGACGCGCGGAGGTTGCGACGCCTTGTCGGTCGGGTCACGGTGCACCACCTCCGAGCACCGCGGTGATGTATTGGCCGCGGTCGAGCACCTCGGCGGCGGCCCGCTCGCTGTAGGCGAAGATGGGCCCGGCGGCCACCGTCAGCGCCAGACCGACGGCGATCAGCCCGAACGTGGGGATCAGCATGCCTGCCGGCATCCGGCCGACGTCGTCGCGGTCGGCGAAGGCGATGTCGCCGGCATCCTCGAGCAGTGCGATCGGAGCGGCCGCCGACAGCTCGCCCTCTGGTGCGTCGACGCGGGCCCGCCAGAACGCCTTGGTCCACACCCGGGTCACCACGAACAAGGTCAGCAGGCTGGTCAACACGGATCCCGCGACCAGGATCCAGGCCAGCACCGAGCCGTTCTGCGCGCCGGCCTGGAGCAGGGCGACCTTTCCGATGAAGCCCGAGAACGGCGGAATGCCACCAAGATTGAGTGCCGGGACCACGAAGACGAACGCCAGGATGGGGCTGGCCGCCGCGAGGCCGCCGAGGCGGCGCAGCGTCGACGCGCCGGCCTGCCGCTCGATCAGACCGACCACCAGGAACAGGGTGGTCTGCACGATGATGTGGTGCGCGACATAGTAGATCGCGCCCGACATACCCAGCCGGCTGGACAGCGCCACCCCGAACACCATGTAGCCGATATGGCTGACGAGGGTGAACGAGAGCAGCCGCTTGATGTCGCTCTGGGCCATCGCGCCGAGGATGCCGATGACCATCGTCAGCACCCCGGCGACCATCAGCACGTTGTCCAGCGCGCCGCCGGGGAACAACAGCGAATGGGCCCGGATGATCGCGTAGACGCCGACCGTGGTCAGCAGCCCGGCGAACACGGCGGTGACGGGCGCCGGCGCGGTGGGATACGAGTCGGGCAGCCAGGTCGACAGCGGGAACACCGCGGCCTTGATGCCGAACGCCACCAGCAGGACGGCGAACACCGCGGTCCGGGTGCCGGGGCTGACCGTGTCGATCCGGACGGCGATCTGGGCCATGTTCAACGAACCCGTGGTGGCGTACACGAGTGCGATGCCGAGCAGGAAGATCAGCGACGAGACCATCGACACCATGACGTAGGCGATTCCGGCCCGGACCCGGTCCTGGCTGGCACCCAGCGTCAACAGCACGAAACTGGCCGTCAACAGGATCTCGAAGCCGACGAACAGATTGAACAGATCACCGGCCAGGAACGCGTTGCAGACGCCGGCCGACAGCACCAGATAGGTCGGCAGGAAGATCGACACCGGCTGACGTTCGTCGCCGTCGCGGATGCCCTGCCCGATGGCGTAGCACACCACCGCCAGCAGCACCACCGCGGAGACCACCAGCATCAGCGCCGAAAGCCGGTCCACCACAAGGGTTATGCCGAGCGGCCCGAAGCCGGGTCGATCGGGCCCCCAGCCGCCGACCTGCAGCGCGATGGTGCCGTGCCGGTCGGTCAGGTACAGAAGCACCGCGCACACTACGGTCACCGCGGTCAGTGCGGTCAGGGTCAGGAAGCGCTGCAGGCGCGGCCGGCGGCCGGCGATCAACGTCAGGGCCGCGGCGATCAGCGGCACCAGCACCGGCAGCGGTGTCAGCACGTGGCCGAGTTCGGTCGCCGACATCATCGTGACCCCTCGCGGCCGGGCAGGGCGTCGAGCTCGTCGGGCTCGTCGGTGTCGGGATGCGTTGCCGCGTCACCGGTTTCCTCCGGGTCACCCTGGGGGGCTTCCTCGGCGACCCGGGTGTCCTCGATGTCGTCGTCGACCTCCTCGTCGGTGTTCAGCCGGTACGAGCGGTAAGTGAGCGCCAGCACGAAGGCGGCGACGCCCATGGTGATGACGATCGCCGTCAGGATCATCGCCTGGGCCAGGGGGTCGGCGGTGGTGGCGTGGGCGGTACCGGTGCGTCCGCGGATCGGGGGATTGCCCGACGGTCCGCCTACGGTGAGGATCAGCAGGTTGATGCCGTTGCCGATCAGCAACAGGCCCAACAACATTCGGGTCAGGTTCCGGTCCAGCAGCAGGTACACCCCGCAGCTGACCAGCGCCCCGATCAGGATCAGGGGCATGAGCGGAACGGTGAGGGCGGCGGTCATCAGCGCGGCCCCGCCATCATCTCTTCGTCGAGGCGGGCGCCCAGGCTGCGCAGCACGTCGAGCACCAGGCCCACCACGATCAGGTACACGCCCAGGTCGAAGAACAGCGCCGTCACGAACTTCACGTGCCCGAGAACGGGCACGTCGAGTTCGATCAGCGCCGAGGACAGCGCGGGCGCCCCGAGCAGTAGCGACGCGGTGGCGGTCGCCGCGGACAGTCCCAGGCCGGCGCCCAGGATCTTGCCGGCGTCCAGCGGCAGCGTCTCGCCGAGTTCGTAACGGCCGCCGGCGAGGTAGCGCAACACCAGGGCCAGCCCAGCGGTCAACCCGCCGGCGAAACCACCGCCGGGTGTGTTGTGTCCGGCGAAGAAGAAGTAGAAGGACAGCACCATGATCAACGGGAAGATGACGCGGGTGGCCACCTCGAGCACCAGGGACCGGTAGCGCGGGTCGCGGTATTCACTGCCGCGCAGCCAGGTGATGTCACCGACCGCCGGGCTGTACGGCATGTTCGACGTGGTCTCCGGTTGCCCGCCGGCGTCCGGGACGCGGGGTGCGGCGCCGAAGCGCCGGTGCCGGAACACCAGCGACGCCACCCCCGTCGCAGCCGCCACCAACACCGAGATCTCGCCGAGGGTGTCCCACGCGCGGATGTCGACCAGGATGACGTTGACGGTGTTGGCCCCGTGACCGCGCAGATAGGCGGCGTCGGGCAGCAGGCTCGAGATCGGGATGGTGTGGCGGGCGGCCATCGCGAACGCGGCCAGGCCGGTGATGCTCGCGCCCACCACGACCGCCAGCACGGCGCGGGGCAGTCGGGCCCGCCGCATGTTCGCGGCGTCGGCCTCGGCGGGGAGCACCCGCAGCACCAGCACGAAGAACACTAAAGTCAGTGTCTCGACCAGGAATTGGGTCAGCGCCAGGTCCGGCGCACCGTGCAGCGCGAAGATCGCGCCGCAGCCGTACCCGGTGACGCCCACCAGCAGCACCGCGGCCAGACGGTTGCGCATCACGGCGGCACCGAGCGCCCCGCCGACCATCAGCAGCGCGATCACCGGCTGCAGCGGACCCTCCCACAGCCGCAGTTCGGGCCGGTCGCGGGCGCCCAGGGCCAGCATCGTCACGGGCAGCGCGACCAGCGTCAGCAGTATCACCGACTGGGTGGCGGGCAGCGAACCGCGTTGCGTCACACCGGTCACCTTGATCGAGACGAACTCCAGGCCGCGCAGGGTGGCGTCGTAGATCCGGTCGGCGTTGCCCAGCGGCAGCCACCGGCCGCCCGCGCGCGGTAGCCGGGCCCGGGCCACGAACGACGCGGCGCCGATGAGCAGGACGGCCGCCGACAGCACCAGCGGCAGGTTGAACCCGTGCCACAACGCCAGGTGGTAGTGCGCGCCACCCGGCAGGGACTCCGCGTACGGATCCAGCAGCCGTTCCAGCAGACCCGGCACGATGCCGAAGAACAGGCCCGCCGCGGCCAGCACGGCGGGGGCGAACTGAAAGCTGATCGGCGCGCGGTGCAGCTGCGCGACGCGGGCACTCGGGCTGCGTAAACCCTTGCGCGCGAAGGCGCCCCACAAGAACCGCAGGCTGTAGATCGTGGTGAACACCGACGCCGCCACCACCCCGGCCAGCACCCACGGCGCCCACGGCCCCAGCGAGGGGCTGTGCAGCAGTGTCTCGAAATCGGCCTCCTTGGCGACGAAGCCCAGGAACGGCGGCAGGGCGGCCATGCTCGCGGTTGCCCCGGCGGCGATCACGAACAGCGCCGGCATCCGGTGGCCGAGCCATGCCAGCCGGCGGATGTCCCGGGTACTGGTCGCGTGGTCGATGATGCCCACGACCATGAACAGCGCGGCCTTGAACATCGCGTGCGCGCACAGCATGGTCAGTCCCGCGAGCATGAGGTCGCCGCCGCCCGAGCCGACCAGCACGGTGATCAGGCCGAGCTGGCTGACGGTCCCGAACGCCAGGATCAGTTTCAGGTCGTACTCGCGGACCGCGCGCCAGCCGGCCAGCAGCATGGTCAGCAGCCCGAGCCCGACGACGATCGGTCGCCACGGCGGCGCGTCGGCGAACCCTGGCGTCAGGCGGGCCACCAGGTATACGCCGGCCTTGACCATCGCAGCGGCGTGCAGGTACGCGCTGACGGGGGTGGGTGCCGCCATGGCGCCGGGCAGCCAGAAGTGCATCGGCACGATCGCCGACTTGGACAGCGCACCGATCAGGACGAGGACCAGTGCGACATTGATCGCGGTGCCCGCCAGGCTGTGGTCGGCGGCCTTCGCCACCAGTTCGGACAGCAGGTAGGTGCCGCTGTAATGGCCCAGCACCACGATGCCGATCAGCATCGCCAGCCCGCCGAGCGTGGTGACCATCAGGGCTTGGGTGGCGGCGCGGCGGCTGGTGGCGCGTTCGGCGTAGTGGCCGACGAGCAGGAAGGACAGCACCGACGTCAGTTCCCAGAAGACGTAGAGCAGCAGCATGTTGTCACTGGTGACGAGGCCGAACATGGCGCCGGAGAAGGCGACGAGTTCGGCGGCGAAGCTGGGCAGCCGTTTCTCGGTGTGGCCGGCATGATGGTGGAAGTAATCGGCGCAGTAGAACAGGACCAGCGCGCCGATGCCCAGGACCAGGATGCTCATGATGGCGGCCAGGGTGTCGAACCGCAGGTCGATGTTCATCGACAGCTGCGGCACCCAGTCCAGGCGGTAGACGCGGGCATCGGACTGATCGGCCGGCCAGTTGGTGGCCACCCAGTACAGCGATCCCAGGGGGACCAGTGCCAAGGGGTAGAACGCCCGTCGCCCCCACAGATGCACCAGCAATGGGGCCACCGCGGTGGCGATCGCGTGAGCGATCAGGATGGCGAGCATCGGTT